>Ga0116186_1000439_pt1 | contig 50076 bp, 45 predicted proteins | sample AD_JPNNA4_MetaG_FD_89806 | JGI IMG/M metagenome (GOLD analysis project Ga0116186, IMG submission 89806) | Active sludge microbial communities of municipal wastewater-treating anaerobic digesters from Japan - AD_JPNNA4_MetaG | ecosystem: Engineered > Bioreactor > Anaerobic > Digestate | place...
CTTTCCGAATCCTGATCTCCGATGACGACGGCATCATGTCCGAGGGGATTCTCGAACTGGCCCGTGCTCTCGAAGACGTGGGCGAAGTGACGGTCTGTGCCCCCTCAGACAACCAGTCTGCCATGGGTCACGCCCTGACCACCGACGGCCCGATCCTGATCGAGGAAGTGAAGCGCGAAGGGAAATTCTTCGGTTACGGCATCAAGGGAACCCCCGCGACCTCGGTCAAGGCAGGAATCGTCGGCGGTCTCGTTCCCGAGACCCCGGATCTGGTCGTTTCCGGCATCAACGAAGGCTTCAACATCGGCCGCATCGTCTACGTATCGGGAACCTTCAACGCCGCCCAGGAAGGGGTTCTGTCCGGCATCCCCGGCATCGCCGTTTCGATCGAGCGCGGCAAGGACATGGATTACCGCATGGCCGCCGAGTTCACCCGCGATCTCGTGAAAGTCCTCAAGGAAAAAGGCTTTCCGAAGGACATCGTCCTGAACGTGAACGTTCCCGCCTGCAAGCGCGAAGAGCTGAAGGGCGTCGCCGTCACGCACCTCTCCGAATTCCAATACCGCGAAACCTGGCTCAAGCGCAAGACCCCCTGGGGCAAAACCTACTTCTGGACCTCCATCAAACGCCCTGCGGCCGTTCCGGTCGAGGGTTCCGACTTCTGGGCCATGGAGGAAAACTACATCTCCGTCACCCCCGTTCCTCTCATCCAGAGCGACCGCCGCGACATGCGCGACCTCTCCCGCCTCAAACTGACCTTCGACGGCAAACTCATGAAATGATCCTCTGAAAGAAGACCGGGCCTGGAAAATCTCCGGGCCCGGTCTTCTTTTTATACGGGATGATTTATTCGGGGGCTTCGAGGTAGGTGTAGCCGTAGAGGCCGGAGCGGTAGATGGCCAGGAACTCCTTGCCTTCCTTCACGGTGATCTTGCCCTCCTTGACGGAAGCGCTGACCCAGCTTTCCATCGTGCGGACAAGCTTCTTGGGCACGAACTGGACGTAGTCGAGAACGTCGGCGACGAGCTCGCCGTCGATGACCTTTTCGATCTCGTAGCCGCCGTCGGGGTTGATGACGACGTGGGCGACGTTCGTGTCGCCGAACAGGTTGTGCAGGTCGCCGAGAATCTCCTGGTAGGCGCCGATCATGAAGACGCCGAGATAGTAGGGGTGGCCTTCCTTGATCTGGTGGACCGGCAGGGTGGAGGAGAAGGTGCGGGTGCCGATGAAATGGTCGATCTTGCCGTCAGAGTCGCAGGTGATGTCCTGCAGGGTGGCTTCCTTGGTAGGCTTTTCGTTCAATCGCTGGATCGGCATGATCGGGAACAGTTGATCGATAGCCCAGGCATCCGGCAGCGACTGGAACAGCGAGAAGTTGCAGAAATACTTGTCGGCCAGCATCTTCGGCAGCGGCTTCAGTTCGTCGGGGAGGTGCTTGAGGTCTTTCGACAGCTCCATGACCTCGTAGGCGATGGACCAGTAGAGCCGCTCGACGAGGGCGCGCGTGCGCAGGTCGACCATGCCGAGGCTGAACAGGTCGAGGGCTTCTTCCCGGAGCTGCTGGGCGTCGTGCCACGCCTCGTGCATGTTGCGCTGGTTCAGGTGCTTGTACAGCTCGTGGAGTTCGCGCACGAGCTCGTGGTCCTTCGCGGTGATCTTGTGCGTGTTGCCCTCGAAGGTCGGCGGGCTGCTCGTCTCGAGGACGTTGAACACCAGCACCGAGTGATACGCCGTCAGGGCCCGGCCGGATTCGGTGATCAGCGAAGGGTGGGGGAGGCCGTTCTTGTCGGCGGCGTCCTGCAGAAGGGAAACGGCGTCGTTCGCGTATTCCTGGAGCGCGTAGTTGACGCTGCTGGAGATCGTCGTGTGCGAGCCGTCGTAGTCGACCCCGAGGCCGCCGCCGATGTCGACGAACTCGATATTGCACCCGAGCTTGCGCATCTGGACGTAGAACTGCGCGACCTCGCGGAGGCCTGCCTTGATCTTGCGGATGTTGGTGATCTGGCTGCCGAGGTGGAAATGCAGGAGCTTTGCGCAGTCGAGAAGTTCGGCTTCGGTCAGCAGGGCCAGGGCATCGAGCAGGTCGCTGGGGTAGAGGCCGAACTTGCTCTGGTCGCCGCCCGACTCTTCCCATTTGCCCGAGCCGCTTGAGGAAAGCTTGATCCGGAGGCCGATGTTCGGCTTCAGCTTGAGACGCTTGGCGACGCTGATGATCAGCCTGAGCTCGTTCAGCTTCTCGACGACGATGAAGACCTGCTTGCCCATCTTCTGCGCCAGGAGGGCGAGTTCGATGAAATCCTCGTCCTTGTACCCGTTGCAGACGATCAGCGCGTCCGGGTTGTCCATGATCGCGAGGACGGCGTGGAGTTCGGGCTTCGAGCCCGCCTCGAGGCCGATGCGGAACTTGCGGCCGTGGCGGACGATCTCTTCGACCACCGGTCGCATCTGGTTCACCTTGATAGGGTAAACGGTATAATACTGGCCTTTATAATCATACTCGTTCGCGGCGCGCGAGAAGCAGTTCGAGATGTTCTCGATGCGGTCGTCGAGGATGTCCGGGAAGCGGAGCAGCACCGGCATCGCGACGTCGCGCAGGGACAGTTCGTCGATCACTTCCTTCAGGTCGATCGACGGCCCCTTTTTCTGGCGGGGCGTGACGACGACGTGTCCTTTCGAGTTGATACTGAAATAATTGATCCCCCACCCGTTGATGTTATACAGTTCTGCCGAGTCTTCCGGACGCCATTTGCGCATGGTCTGCCACCTCGTTCGGGAATGGGCCGGCGGACGGATGCCGCCGATTACAGCATGGTATGCGGAAACGGCATCCGCCGCAACGATTTTCGTGAAAAAAACAAAATTCAGGGAGCCCGGAGCGAAGGGGTCGACCGGCAGAATATTGAGTCCTGCATATCAAAAACCAGCTTCGAGTCTCCGTTCGTGCTGAGCTTGTCGAAGGACGAGCAGCCACTTGCCGATGATTCCTCATTTCGCCCTTCGACAGGCTCAGGGCGAACGGGTGGCTTTCATTCTGCAGGAATCGATAATGTGATGAAATCTATATTATTTTCGGGGCGTCTGCGCGCGCTCCGCGAGACCGGTATACGCGCGGATGGCCTTGAAATAGCGGGTGCCGGTGACGCCGCCGATCGTATAGGTCATTTCGACCTGGTCGCCCTTCGAAAACCTGTCGTAATCCGACTTGCCCACGGCCTGGTGGAGAAAGCCCGAGGTGGACGTGTCGACGTCGAGATAGTAGGTGGTCTTCGTCTGGTTCCGGTTGTTCTTCCGGACGGTCGATGTCTTGAACGTCTTGTTCGTGACGAAGCCGCGTTCGACGGCGGATTTCCCGACCATCCGGTCGAACACGAAAAACAGCATGACGCACGAGGCGAGTGCGATCATGATCAGCGCGACGATGGGGGAGGTTTTGGCCCGCCCGGCCCGTGGGTTGTTTCCGTCGTTCAAGAGGGTCTCCTCTGTCCGCGCCGTCGAAGGCGGGGCGGACGCGTCAGGTCGAAGGCTGTCTTCCCTCGCCGATCGATTTTTCATACAGCACCTTCTTCACAAGGCCGCCGTGAACGTCGCTGATGGGGAAGACGATGACGAACGCGTTGTCATCGTGCTCCTCGATGAGTTTTCGGAGATTGCTTATTTCGAGGCGCGTCACGACGCAGAGCAGGACCTCCTGATCCTTTTCGGAGTAGCCGCCACGGCTCTTGATGATCGTCACGCCGCGCTGAAAATCGTTGACGATATTGAACCGGATCTGCTGGGACTTGGCGGACATGATCATCACGCCGTTGTAGGACTCGATGCCGTGCATCATGAAATCGACGGTTTTCGATGCGGAAAGATACGCGATGATCGAGTAGAAGACGTGTTCCGGGCTCAACATCGTCAGTGCCGTCGAGAAGATGATGATGTTGAAGAACAGGATCGAATCGCCGACGGTTGCCGGAAACCGGCGGCTGATGATCAGCGCCATGATTTCGGTCCCGTCGAGGACGCCGCCCCCGCGGATCGAAAATGCGATGCCGGCGCCGAGAAAAAAACCGCCGAAGATCGCGTCCAGGAGTTTGTCACTCGTGATGATCGGGATTTGGATGAGGGGCAGGAGAATGGAGAGCAGAAGAATGGAGAACGCTGCCCGGTAGGCGAACTCCCGGTTGAAATTGTGATAGGCGGCGAAAATGAACGGGATGTTGATGAGGAAGATGAACAGCGCGAGTTCGATGCCGGTCAGATGCGAGAGGAGCATCGAGATGCCGGTCACGCCGCCGTCGATCAGACCGTTCGGAATCAGGAAACCCTTGAGCCCGACGATGGCGAGAAGCGGGCCGGCAAGCATGAAAAACGCTTCGTAGACCATCGCCTGCGAAAGACGGAACGGGACGGGCTTTGTCGAGAGAAGCGCCGCAACGCTGTAATGGCATTTGTTGCAGACGAATCGTTCGCCGCTTCTGGGCGCCTGTTTATGTCCGCAGTTCGGGCAGGTCATTTCAAAGGGCGGCTTGGGTTTCCGGTTGAAGAGAAGGGTTCCGACGGTGTGAATGATGCTCATGGTGTGCTCGGGTGTCAGTCCTTGGGCTGCCGGGAGGGGGATGTCGGGGGGGGCGGCATCAGTTGCGCGATTTCGCGCGAGATGCGTTCGGGTTCGTGTGGCCAGTAGCATTCGAGAAGGGGCCGGATCTGCATCGTGATGATCTCCCGATGCCATGCGTTCCAGTCGGAAACACCGTCGGGAGGCGGCATGAAGTAGCCGTGACCGATCCGGTACCCGGGGCCGAGATGCTCCGTATCGGACGAAATGCGCGAGTTGAGCGCGATGAAGCCATCGCAGATCTGCCGGACGAGGGCGGGCGGGGCTTTTTGATCGAGCAGATGCTGGGTGAATCTCGGGGAATCGAATGCCGGATCCAGTTGGGCAAAGGAAAACATTCTGCGGAAACTGAAATCCGATATGCCCCGCCCGGGTTCGGCCGCGTTGATGGTCCCGAGGATATACAGATTTGGAGGAATATAGAAATCCGGGTCGCCGCGGCGCTGGAACGAAAGGGAAATCGAGCAGTCCTGGTGGCGCTTTTCCGCGTCGATCAGCTGAATCAGTTCGCCGAACACCTGTTCCGGCGAACCGCGGTTGATCTCTTCGACGATGAGGACGTAGTTGCGTGCGGAATCCTGCTGGGCCTGTCTGCAGAGCTCGAAGAAGGGGCCGGTGTTGCGGCGCCCCGCATGTCCGGGGAGTTCCTGGGGGCCGAGCACGAAGTCCAGGAAGGAATACGAGGGGTGGAACTGGACGATCCGGACGCGGGCGTCGTTCCGCTCGCAGAGCAGGAGCCAGGCGAGGCGACGGGCGAGGAAAGTCTTGCCGACGCCTGACGGTCCCTGCAGGATGAGGTTCTTCCGCAAGCGCCAGCAGGCGAGGATGTCGTGGGCCCGCTGGAGGTCGAGGAAACATTCGGCGGAAAACTCCTCTTCGCCATACGCATCCGTGCGCAGGGCAGGGACGGCGAACAGCGACTGGATGTCGCGATACTCCGATTCGGTGACGCGGATGAGCGGGGAGTCGACGTTCCTGATGATATCCGAATGGGCGAGTCCCGGGTGCTTTTTCACCTCGGAAAACGCGATCGGGCGTTCGAGCATGCGGGTCTTGCGGATGCGGACGACGGGGCCGGACGGGGTCTGCGTGAGAGGCGTCGTTACCTGGCCGAGGCAGACGATGGCGTTCACGGGGGAGCCGGTATAGCCGAGGACGAGATCGCCCTGGGACATGTCGAGAAAGGGGCCCGGATTGGAAAGCGGCTGGTTGTTGATGTCCACCGTGGGGAGGAGAAGTTCGCTTCCGACGTCGACGTTGCCGAAACCGGTCTGGTCGGATCTCGTCTGGACCCACCAGATGCGCCGCTCGGGATTTTCGAGCTCGTTCCGGGAAACCTTCATCACGTCGAGAAGTTCCGAGACGAGTTGCGGATATCGCGTCAACCGCACGAGCGGCGCGACGGTCGCGGTGAGATGCTCGGGAAAGCGCCAGCCGCCGCATTTGAGCCACGTGACGGATCGCATCAGGTAGGACGTTCCAGCGTCCTTCACGAGGACGCCGGGACCTTCGACGCGAGCGACGCCGGACAGGCGGCCGGTTCCATGCCGCGCGAAGACGAGGTCCCCCTCGCGCATGATCATCAGAAAATCCCAGGCGTTCTGGTGCGCCGTTGGCCGTTCGGGCGAGCCGGCAGGGGAGGGGGCCTCGTCGGGAATGCGGTTCATGTCGCGGACCAGAAGTTGCTCGGCGATTTCGAGGCTGATGAACCCTTCGGTCAGGCAGCGCTGCTCGTCGGGCTTCCGGCCGAAGGTGATGAGCCATGTGTCGTTTTCCTGACGCGATTCCTCCTGGTGGGAGCGGGTGTAGATCTGCGGAAAGGATTCGTCGACGCGGCGCGAGACGAGCAGGAGCCACTCGCGATAGGACCGGGCGTCGCGATCAGGCCCGGCGATGCCGAACTGCTCGAGATAGCGCTTCACCGGCTGGTTCGCGGGAAGGAAGAGTTTCGGATTCAGCCAGAACAGGCCGATGGTCAGACGTTCGAAGATCGAACCGTCGAGGGAAAGGCACTTGTCGAAAGCCGCCGCAGCTTCCGCAACGCCCGTCTGCGAACTAATGGCGAGTTCCCACAGATTGTGGACCTCGTTGAACAGACGGTCGCCGGACGAGTTGAAAAACCAGGGGCGCACGTCGTTGAAGGCGGGAACCGGCGGAAGGCGGTCGAGCGCCGACGCGCGCGGGTCGAACCGCTTCGAAATCTCGGAGAAGATGCGCAGGCGTTTTTCCGGCATGATGTTCCGGTTGAAGGTCGAAAAGAAGGTGAACGGGTCGAACACCTTGAGCGGCCGGCGGCGGTCGGTCGAGTCGGTTTCCGTGAGGGGAATCATGGGGAGCCCCAGCAATTCGAGTTCGCGCAGAATCTCGACGAGATCACCCTGCCTGTTGCTGAAGGGAATGAGCTGTTCGGCGAGTCGCCGATAGGCGTCAGCCCAGGGCGTTGTCTGGGAAGATGCTCTCATGAAAGTGTCCCCTCGGGGGTTCCGGAATGGCACAGCGATGCCGAAGACGCGGGTCTTCCAGAAATAATATGTGTTATGCTATATATAGCCATGGATTCTATAGGGATTTGATGCGGTGCAGGGCGAAAAGGGTGACGATCGATATGACCGACATCCAGAGCGTCGTTTCACAGAAATAGGACGCGAGAAGGAGAATGCCTCCGGCGCCCAGGAACGCTGGAGCCGTCTCTTTGCGGCCGTACATGACCAGTCCGACCCCGATCGATCCCCAGACGATCGACGAGAACATCCACCATGCGTCGAGTTGCATGCTATTCGCCCCCTTCCCCGGACGAGCCGTCGTCGGGCTGGGCGTCGATATACGGTTCGGGCGCCTCGCCGGAAGACGGACTCGGAGTGGCCCCGCCTTTTTTTGTCAGGTTTTCGATGATGCGCTTTCCTGCGAGGGCTCCGGCGTGATTCGGAAGGATTTTCAACGCCTTGTTGTAGTCGGCGATCGCCGCGTCGAAGGCCCCGTTCGCGCTGTTTTCCTCGGCATTGTCGACGAGATTCTCCACCGCCTGCAGCCGGTAGGCCGCAGCCTCATCCTTTCTCCGCTTCTTTTCGAGGTCCCGGCAGAGCTGGATGATCTTCTCGACGTTATGTCCGACGACTTCGGGCTGGGTGATCTGCGAGAGCAGGGCGCCTGCTTCGGTTGTGGGAACGGGCGCGGTGCCCGCTTCCTCTGCCGGCTGTTCCTGGGCTTCACCGGAGCCGCCCGTTTCGGAATCGGGAGCCGGCTTGGCCGGCTTTGCGACGGCGGGCTCGGCGCTTTTCGCTTTCGAGGAAATCTCGTCGAGAAGGGATTTCACGTCGCCGTCGTTCTTGAGGCCGGGAAAGCCGGTCGCCTGCTTGAGAAGGCGCAGAGCTCCCGCGGGGTCCTTTTCCGCGCGCGTTTTTGCGGCCTTCAGGTATCTATCGCGGATCTCGGCCGTCAGCTCCGAGACGCGGTTCTTTTCCCCGAGGGCATCGAGGGATTTCAGTTTCCCGATGAGCGGCCTGGGCGCCGAGAAGCCGGGCTTGAAGGACCTGACATCCTTTTCGGCGGAGGCGAGGAGCCCGGCGCGATCCTTCTCTTTCGCCTGCTCCGTCTTTCGGGCAGAAGCGGCTTTTTCGCTTTCGAGGGCCTCGCGCGCAAGGCCGAGTTTCGCTTTCGTCGTGGGTTGGTCGGGATCGATCGCGAGCGCACGTTCATACAACGCCATCGCGGCGTTCTTGTCGGAGATGAGTTTCATGTCGCCGGCGAGCGCGATCTTGGAGGCCAGCAGACGTTTCAGAGGGGCGACCTGGTCCGAGCCGGCAAGAACGCCGAGCGCATCGAGTTTTCCCTGGATCTTCGATGGATCTTCATCGCCGGTGAACTCGTCGATCTCCTTGCGGACCGCCTCGAAATGGGTGTCGAGGGTGCCGCGCCCCGGATCGGCGGCGGGCGGCTGCGGCGGCTGGACGGCAGGCGGAGAACCGGCAGGAGAGGCGGTGATGACTTCCACGGAGGCCGCTTCCGGCGCGGCGACCGAGGCGGAGGCGGCGACGGAAGGCGATGCGACGAGTTCGACCGTTTTCGTGGCCGGAGGCGCGACGACGATCGTTTCGGACGTTTCGACGGGAACGGGTGGCGTCATGACGGGGGGGGGGACGACGGCCGGTTCCGTTGCCGGGAGCGGCTCGGGCTCGGATGCCGGAACACGGGGTTCGGAGACGGAAGCGGCGGGCGTCGCCACGCTCGTGGCATCGATCGCGGGAGAAGCGGGAAGAGGTATATCGTTTCGTATATATAGTGCAAGCGATGCGATCCGGCCGGCGCGGTCGTCCTGCTGGACGATCGAACCCCGCGTTCGGGAATACTGCCAGATGAGAAGGCCCGCGACGAGCAGGACGACGGCGGAAACGGCGAACGCCGACTTCGACGAAAAGCCGGTTTCCGCGAACAACCCTTCCGCGGCGGAGCGCCTCAGGCTGTCACGGCGTTTCGTCAGGTCCATCCGCACCCCGTCGACGGGATACTTCTGCAGATGCTCGTCGAGCAGGGAAATGATCTCGTCCGTCGTCGGCCGCTGGCCGGGCTGTTTGTCGAGCATGCGGCGGATCATCGGTACGAGAGCGGCCAAGGCAGGATCGGTCGGGAGGGATGGCATGGGCAGGGTTCCCTGCACCTGCTTGAGAGCGATCGAGAGCTCGGGGTTCGAATCGCCGTCGGCGGTGAAGGGGGGCGAGCCGAAGATCAGCTCCCAGAGGACGATGCCGATCGAGTAGACGTCAGAGGCGGGCGTGAGGGCCGACCCGCTGGTGCATTGCTCGGGCGACATGTATTGGGGCGTGCCGAGAGTCATGCCGACCCGGGTCATGGCCGCTTCCGTCTTCGCAATGCCGAAATCGAAGATTTTCAAGGTGCCGTCGCGCGTCACCATGAGATTGCTGGGCTTGAGATCTCGATGAATGAAGCCCTTCGCGTGGCAGGCGCGGATCCCGTCCAGCAGCTGGAGCATCAGGGGGACGATGCGCCGGTGCTCGGGAACGCCGGATTTCTTGATGTCGCTGAGGAGCATCCCGTCGATGAATTCCATGACGAGGAACGGCCGGCCGGTCGCCTTGTCGCGGGAAGAGGCGTAGATGGCCAGCACGTTGGGGTGGCCGACCGTCGCGAGAAGCTGGCCTTCCTTGATGAACCGGTCGACGACCGTCTCGTCCGTCGAGATGCTGGCGTTCAGCACCTTGATCGCGACGGGGCGATTCAGGGCCGTGTCGAGGGCCTTGTAGACGGTTCCCATGCCGCCCTGGCCGAGAACGCGTTCGAGCCGGTAGATGTCGCCGATCATCGCCGGATCGGAGGCGGTCGTCGCCGTTCCGGGGGCCGGCGCCTTCATCCGCTTCTTCAGCGCTTCGATGATATCGGGGACCGTCGGCCGGTCCTCTGGCTTCTTGGCCAGCATCTTGTGCAGAAGGTCCGAGAACGGCGCTGTGCGCGGATCTTCGTTGATGCGATCGATCGGCACGGGCTCGTTGAGATGCTTGAGCGCGATCGAGAGAGCGGGGTCCGTCGCTTGTGAATCGATGTCGAACGGCACCTTGCCGGCCAGCATCTCCCAGAACATGATGCCGATCGAGTAGATGTCGGCGGCGGCGGTAATGTCGGCTTTACCGAGGCACTGCTCGGGCGCCATGTAATGCGGAGTTCCCAGCGTCACGCCCGTGCGGGTCACCTTGCGGGCCGTCTTCGCGACGCCGAAATCGACGATTTTCAGCTGGCCAGACCGGTTGATCAACACGTTGGCGGGCTTGAGGTCGCGGTGGATGATGCCCTTCTGGTGGCAGGCGTGAATGCCTTCGAGAAGTTCGATGAACAGCTGCAGCAGCCGGGGAAGATCGCTGCGGAGCGTGTGCTCGGCCGCTTCGAGCGTGAGACCGTCGACGAGTTCCATGACGAGGAAGGGGGCCTTTGTTGCCTCGTCGGTGTCGGACGCGTAGACGTCGATGACGGCCCGGTGTTTTATTGTCGCCAGGATCCTTCCCTCGTTGAGGAATCGCTGGACCAGATCCTTTTCGCCGACCGACTCGGGATGCAGGAACTTGAGGGCAACCTCGCGGCCGAGGTTGACGTCGACGGCTCTGTAGACCTGGCTCATGCCGCCCGATCCCAGCTGGGAAACGATGCGGTAATGCCGGCCTACGATGGTGTTCGGTTCAAACATGCGGTTTTTGTCCTCTTCGGGCGACGACCGTTGCGATATTCGTCGCGCAGGTTGTCTTCCCGTATTCTACCCGCGCCCCCCCTCATCATTCAAGATTTCCGGCGGAGGGGAACGTCGCCGGAGTCGACGGGTGTTCAAAGAAGTCCGGATGAGGTATGTTCGTTCGCATGTGTGGAGAAACCCCATGCCGCTGACCATCGTCGGAACGGTCCATCTCGATCCCGCCGGCTACGACCGGCTTCTTTGCGCCCTTGCGACCATCGGGCCGGATCTCGTCACCGTCGACGTCAGCCGGTTCGCCGTCGAGTTCCGGCGGTCGCGCGGCCCCGGCTTTCTCGGCCGCCTCGCCACCTTCAGGCGAGCCGACGGAACCCTGCCGCCCGCCCTCGAGGCCGTCGAAGCCCAGATCGCCGTCCCGTACGAACTGCGAGCCGCGGAGGATTGGTGCAGATCCTCTTCCGCCAGGCTCACCCAGGTCGGGAATGATGATGAATCCAGGGAGCTTCTCGAACTCTTCGAAACCGAGCTGATGTCCCCGGAAAACCTTGCGCGGCTTGCCGTTGAACCCGTACCGTCGCTTGCCGTCCAGGTGCGAAGTCAATGGGAAACGGCCCGACGCAGGATGCGGAGCCGCGGCGGAGTGACCCCCGCTGACGAGCGTATCGCCTCCCGTCTCGAAGAGGAACTGGCGTCTGCGCGGGGGCATCTTTGCCATATCACCGGCTGGACGCATTGTGCGCCGTTGGCGAAGCTCCTCGAAAATTGGTCGCCCGAACTCCTGCTGCTCGCCGCTTTCCCGGAGAAACGCTGAAGGGGATGACGCGGATCACCCGAGGGGATCCGAGGGCGGCGGGGCGTCTTCTGCGCCTTTCGAGAGAAGCAGTTCGGCCGTTTCTGCATGCCCCTGCGCTCTCGCAACATGCAGCGGCGTAAGATCGTAGTCCCCGCGGGCGTCGATCTCCGCCCCGCGGTCGATGAGCAGGGCCGCCGTCGCGGTGCTCCCGCGGGCCGCAGCCTGGTGAAGCGGCGTCATGCCGTCGTTGGCGCGGGCGTTGACGTTCGCCCCGCGGTCGAGCAGCAGTTTCGCGATGTCGGTCCGAGAATGATATGCTGCACTATGTAAAGCTGTTCCCCAGGTCGACGTTCGCGCGTCAACCTGCGCTCCGCGTTCGAGCAGGAAGGCGACGAATTCGCCCTGTCCCTCGCGAGCTGCGTAATGAAGCGGCGTTTCTCCGATGTCGTTGCGGCTATGGATGTCCGTTCCCCGGTCGAGCAGGATGCGGGCCGCATCGCAACGGCCAAGAGCGGCCGCGAGATGAAGAGCGGTGCCGCCGTTCGGGCCTCGGGCTTCCGGATTGGCCCCCGCATCCAGCAGAAGCATTACGATCTCAGGGGAATCCGAGAGCAGGGCGAGATGAATGGGCGGCGCGGTTTCCGGGCCGTGAAGGTTCGGATCGGCGCCGCGCTCGAGAAGATGCTTCACCAGGTCGGGACGGCCGGTAATGATCGCGATGTGCAACGGCGGAGCGCCGTCGTTCATCTGGACGTTCGGACGGGCTCCGGCGTCCAGCAGCATATCGACCAGGTCGGCCTGGCCGGTCGCAACCGCCAGATGCAGCGGCGTCGACCCCGGCCAGTTGCCGGATGCGCCGGGAACGTTCGGATCAGCTTTTCCGGAGAGCAGGATCCGGATCGTTTCCCGGTGGCCCATGCTGACGGCGATGTGAAGGGGGGTGAGACCCCAGATATCGAGGCGGTCTGGGTCGGCCCCCTGTCCCAGGAGAAGGGCGGTCCGCCCGGAATTGCCCGCGCGGGCGCACTGGTGAAGGGAATGATAGGGGAGATACCAGGCCAGGAACAGAACGGCGATCAGAAGCGCCAGGGCCGCGGCCGGAACATACGCGGGCAGGTCCGAGAGCGCGAGACGAGTGACGGCGACGAAGCCGCATCCGGCGCCCCCGAGAAGCGCCGCACGGCCGGCGAATGTTTCCGGAAAATTGATCAAGATGTGGTGTTTCCTCGTTTCCAGTATACCCTACCTGGTTCCGAGGAGAAAGGCGATGGCGTTTCCGACGGCGGCATTGTTGAAGACATGGGCCCAGGGATGGGGCACCGTGAGTAGGGTTTCGCCGCGCTTCCAGCCGTGATCGACGAGAAAGGCCTCCAGTTCTCTCGTATATGATGCGTTATAGATATCCCGTTCGCCCCAGGTGAGAAAGACGGGCCGCCGTTTGACGTCGGGCCTGAACCCGTAGGGATACCCGCCGCCGTCGAGCCAGAAGCCGGTGAACGGGGTGTCCGTCCTGACGGTGAGTTCGGTCGAGGCGAAATAGGCGCCGTTGGAAAAGCCGGCGAGAATGATCCGGCCTTCGTCGACGGGGTACGAACGCCGAAGCTCCGAGACGAGCCGCACGAGAAACGCCCGGTTCTCGTGAAAGTGCTCGGGGCACCATGCCCTGACGCCGGGAACGTCGGGATACGAGCCGGTCATGCCGCGCGGAAAGACGGCGATGAACCGATGCAGACGGGCCGCATCGGCAATCTGCCGGTACAGCGATCGGGTTGCGCCCGACGGCGCATCGGGCGCGTCGAAACCCTGGAGCATGAAAAGGAGCGGAACGGCCTGCGATGCCGGAAGCTCCTCCGGGACGAACAGGTAGTATTCACGCTCTTGACCGTCGGAAACGATGGTCTTCAGGACCCCCGGCGGGGGGAAAAACTGGAGAAACCAGGGGACCCAGAGCTCGATGCAAGTTATGAACAGGACCAGGAGCAGGAGGCATTGGGCCCACGCCGGAAACGACGGGCGGGAGGAAAGAAACCTCACGGCGGCTCAGGAGGCCGGCCCGGCCGATCCTGACGGAATGAGATCCAGGACCACGATCTCGGGAGGACAGAGAAGACGGATTCTGGGCGCGTGTTTCCGTTCGAGGCCGGCGCCGCGGGTTACGAACAGGCGGCGCCCGTCGGGAAATATCGATTCTCCGTCGCAGGCTTGGCGCGGCAGTTTGCTTGAGGTGACGAGCGGGCCGAACCAAGGAAGCCTGACCTGTCCCCCGTGAGTGTGCCCAGCGAGCATCAGGTCGGCCGAAACCCGGCCGAGCGCGTAATCGGGCGCATGCCCGACGACGAGGTGAAATCCCTCGGTGGGCGGGATCTTCAGCCGGGAGTCGAACGATTCCCGCATGCCGAGGAGCGTCACGGCGAGTCCGCCTTCGAACCGGAGCGCCGAGCGGCTCGACACGGTTTCGACGCCCGTTCCTGAAAACATCTCGGTCCAGGGCAGGGTGTCGACGTTCCCCTGGATCGCCAGCACGCCGAGCGGGGCCTTGAATCCGATGTTCAACAGATACTCGCGAGTCGCGAGGCGGACGTTCTGCCGGACGGACTCGGACCAGTCGTGGGTGTAATCGCCGCCGAGGAGGATGAGGTCGGGTTTCTCGGCGAGAAGCGACCGCCAGACCCGCCGCTCGTTTTCGCCGAACGTATCGCTTTGAATATCACTCATGAAAGCGATGCGGATCTTCGAACGGATCTTGGGTGTGGCGATCTGAAGACGCCGCACCGTCAGTTGGCCTGGCTCGACGAAGAATCCCTGCCAGGCGACGGCCAAGAGCAGTCCCGCAAGCAGGGTGGCCGTGAACGCGCGCGCCCATTCGCGGCTTCGGGCCAGAAACAAGGCCGACACGGCAAGCGTCGCCGGAAGATACCCGAACGCGAGCCAGGCCATATCCCGCATGAAAAGGAAGGAGTCCCGGGATCTGTACGATGATGCAACTGCACAACCGCTGACAAAAACGAGAGGGATGAATAGCATGGCGAATCTCATCCGGCTTCTCGAGAGAAGAGCGACCGTAACGAGAGAAAGGGCGCCGAACAGCAGATGCGTCGCGCAGATGTGGAGATCAAGGGTATTCATGGGGCCCATGATACGAAAAAAATCGCACTGTTGCCATACCCCAGGTTCAGCTCATTCCGTCAGCGATCGAATGAACACGAGATCTGCGGCGGACTGTGGAAACAATCGGGGGCTTCAGAAAAATGGGTCTGGAGAAAATAGAATATGTAAACTCATGCGAGAGGTCGATATGATTTTTTACTGTTTTGCATGGATGATCCTTTGGTATACTTGATCGGTGCTGCGCCGGTCAGCAGAAAGAGGAGAAGGATGCATTGAAAGGTCGATGCGGACTCGCCGCTGATCCGGAGGTTTGGCCTGAACTTGCTCTTAGAGGAGAATGTCATGAAGGGATATTTTCGAAGGCTCGCGATTGTTCACCTTCTCTGCTTCGGCTTCCTGGCAATGCTCGCGACTGCGTCTCAGGCCTCCATCACATGGACGGAAGGGCGGGACGGCGTTCGGATTTATTATCCATCGACCGGATGGACCTGGACCGAAGGAAAAGATGGTCGCCGTGTCGTGTATCCTGCCAACGGGTGGACCTGGACGGAAAGCCGGAATGGCCGCAGAATCATTTATCCGAGCAACGGCTGGACGTGGACGGAGGATCGTAACGGCAACAGGACCGTCTATCCGACCAACGACTGGACCTGGACGGAAGGACGCGACGGGCAGCGAGCCGTCTATCCGACCAACGGCTGGACGTGGACGGAAGGCCGCGACGGGCACCGCGTCGTATACCCGACCACTGGCTGGTCATGGTGGGAGGATCAATCCGGCAGGAGAATTCCCTACCGAACGGATGGAGGCCCCGCCACCGACCTAAATGAAATACTGATCGACATGCTTATCCAGAAAATACCGCTCGATGACTCGCTGAGGGCGAGCCTCAATCTCCTGCTCGATCAGATGGGGTGGAGAGCGACCTACAAAACCGTCAACGGTGTCCTTGCCGAGGCGCATGCGATGATGAATATGGGCTACGTTTCCGAGGCGCGGGAGCATTTCCGCTACTATGCCCGGAATGGCGGCCACGACGAGGTTCGCCGTGAAGCCGCGTATTTCACTGGCTACTGCAGCGTCGTTCTTGGAGACATGAACCAGGCCGCGTCCGAATACCGTGACTTCCTTCAGATGTATGAAAACTCCTGGAACACGGCGCTCGTTCCCGATGCGATGTACGTTCTGGGAGTCGTGTACGAGTATCTGAACGAATTCTCCCAGGCATACGACATGTATCGCACGTGCATCCGGCGATTCCCCGGTTCCGAGATGGCCCAGAAATCGAAAGAGCGGCTCAAGGCTCACGGCCAGAGCGAACGCATCGCGCCTTCCCGCGGGAACGTCCCTTCTGACGCGGTTTCGGGCGGAAGGGGAGGGGGCGCGCTGGGCACGATCCCGTTCGGATGCCTGAAACGCGACCGTGAAAGTCAGCTCCGCGTTCGCGAATTCATCAAATCCGTCGAACGGGACAGTGGTGTCGCACCGTCTTTCCTGAAGCTCACGGATGACGACAAGATGCTCGATTCCGTCAGGAATGCCCTCCTGCTCTGGGGGGAAAAGGTGAAATTCACCGACCTTCACGAGAACGGATCCACCGAACGCTGACGGGCGTATTCCAAGACGTTCGAAAAACACAGGAATCCCGGCGACGGACGAACGACCGTCGCCGGGATTCTCTTGAATGGCAATAATCAATATCATATTATATAACGTACGATGTAAAAGACATCAAGCGAACGAGTCGTGAGAACATACAATATGTAAACTGTTTTGTTTCTGACGTTCAAGCGGGTTGACTCATGAATGGCGATCGGGTATGGTTGATTCATGCCTTGGCGCGCGAAAGCGCCGCCGGTGTTTCGCCGGCACTGGAACGCTAAAAGCGGGATCAGATTCGGTGTCAGATTGCTACGCAATCTGCGCAAGGCAGAGGCAGGCGCGGTGAGAACCGCGCCTGTCTTCACGAAAGGATCAGCATCGTATGAGTATCCTCGATTGGATTTCCGGGCTCCTGGGAGAAGGTATCGGAGGCGCGGGGCATTCCCGGCGAAACGAGGGCAAGGATGTACGCGAGCTTGCCGGGCGGCTGGGCGTCACCGAGGAAGAGCTGATGTCGATTCGTCCGGCGTATCGTGAAATCCGTGTCAAGAAACGCTCAGGCGGCACACGAGTTTTGCTCGAACCAACGCCGGAACTGAAGAAGCTCCAGCGATGCATCCTTCATAAGCTTTTGAGACGGCTTTCCGCGCACGAATCGGTCCACGGTTTCGAACGAGGCCGCTCGATTGTGACGAACGCGCAGCAGCACATCAACAAAGACCTCGTCATCAGCGTCGATCTGAAGGATTTTTTCCCGAAAACACAGGCCAGGAGAATCAAGGAGTATTTCACGTTCATCGGGTGGAATAACGACGCGGCCGATATGCTGATGCGGTTGACCGTCTGGAACGGCGGGTTGCCTCAGGGGGCCCCGACGAGCCCCCGGCTTGCGAATCTCGTCAACCACGCGATGGACGCGCGGCTGGAAGGTCTGGCGAAACATTATGGCGGCATCTATTCGCGATATGCCGACGATCTCACGTTTTCATTCCCGACGAGGAAAGAACTTCCGAAAAAAGAAACCTGCTCGTTTCTCAAAATGGTCTCGAGGATCGTCAAGGAACATGGCTACATCATGCACGAGAAGGAGAAACTTCGCGTCATGACGTATGCCCGGTGCCAAACCGTCACCGGTCTCGTCGTGAACCAGAAGGTCGACTTGCCGCGGCGCACAAGAAAATGGCTTCGCGCCGTCGAACATCACCGGGCGACCGGAAAGCCGGCTACACTTTCCGTGGAGCAGTTGAACGGCTGGAGATCGTTGCGGCAGATGATCGTCGATCAGCGGCGAGTGCGCGGCGGTTAGAGATCGTCCAGGCTGACGAGTTTGAGGAAGAGGCGGGCGCTGAGCGGGAGAGTCGGTGCCTGGCCGCCGTTGAACACGGAAACGATCGATTCCGCGCCGATACGTCCGAGTTCTTCGAGGAAGAGTTGGCCGAGTTTGGGCGTCGCGGCGGCCGGGGAGCCTGCATACCCGTCGACGGCGCCGCGGTCTTTCCAGGAGAAATTCCCCTTGAGGGATTCCCATGGGAGGTTGATGATCCGCGGGGGGAGAATCGCCGAGCAGTCGGTCTTGACGAGATCGGGATCGAGATACAGCATCGCCCCTGTTTCCCGGGCATCGCCGTGGAGTTCGGACAAGGGGTCGGTTCCTTGCTGTTTGAGGGCGGCAGATATTTCGGGCGGGTTGGTGAAGCGGACGGCGGCAAGCGGATCGATGGTGGTCATGCCGTTGAGTTGGGAAAGCTCGTCGCAGGCCGTCATGATTGCTTTCGTCGCATCGGGCGAGGTGCTGAGGTGGATGAAGGCGAGGTTGCGGAACCCGTCTCGGTGGAAGGCGGCCCCGATTTCATACAGGATTTCGCAGGCGGTGCGGGGGCTGATCGTGAGGGCTCCTTCGATGCCGAGACTGGCTTGGCACGGCAGATACGGGAAGACCGGCGCCACGAGATACTTGAGGCCGGCGTCCTTCAGGTGCTGTCCGATTTCAAACGCGAGGGCTTCGGCAAGATAGGCTTTGGTTCCGAGCGGGAGGTGGGGGCCGTGCGGCTCGGTGGAACCGGCTGGAACCAGGACGAGCGTCTGGGCGCGGTCGAACGAAGCGAGTTCAGCGGCTGTCAGGGTGTTGAGGTTCATTGAGCCGCTTTGATCTGATCGCGATCGACGTTGTTCATTTCGACGAGCAGCTGTCGCTGGAGTTCGGACAGGAGCGGCAGGTCGGGGATCGTGCGGAGGTTGTTCAGGATCGACGAGCAGAGCGAGGCGATGTTTTCGAGGCGGAGATTGATGGCGGCCGACCGGATGCGCTGGGTGAGCGCCATGACTTCGTTGAACGCCTTTCGGTTCGTCGCGGCCTGAAGCATCGGGATTTTCGAGCGGAGGTCGATGATGAAGGCCTTGACTTGGGTGTCGTATTCGGCTTCGGTCATGGTGGGAAGTTCGGCGAGAATTTCCGCCTTTGTCTTGATCATAATGATTGCATCCTCACAAGGTTATCTTCGAAAGGCTTTGCGGGGTTCCGATTTTCTGGGTTGGGACCGCCGTGCGTGCCGCCGGATTCCAGTATGCCGCAGGTTTCCGTCAAATTGCAAGGCGGGTCGGGAAAAACCGAAAAAGGCCGATAATATATATTATGTAAACATATAAGAAACGTCGGGGGGTGATGTTTCGGAACTGGAAAATCTGGGTTGACGGTGTTATAGGTTTCCATACGTTTCGCGGTGGCCGACAGAAAAGCCATCATCATCAAGGCAACGGAGAAATGAAGATGAACATCGTCAGTATGAAATGCATGTTGTGCGGAGCCGAGTTTCCGCCCGCCCCGGACCGGTATGTGTGTGACAAATGCGGGACGGACGGCATCCTGGATATCATCTACGAGTATCCGAAGATGCCTGATTACGCCACCCGCCTGAAGGGAAACAGCACGCAGAGTCTCTGGCGGTATCGCGACCTTCTGCCGCTCGAGCCGAGCACGCCGGTTTCCCCCCTCGAAGTCGGAATGACCCCGCTGTATCGTTCCGGAAAACTCGAACAGCAGTTCGCCCTTTCAAAGGTTTACATAAAAGATGACGGTCGGAATCCCACCGCATCCCTGAAGGACCGCGCGAGCGCGATCGGCGTTTCCAAGGCCATCGAGGCCGGGGCGAAGGCGATCTGCGCAGCTTCGACCGGGAACGCGGCCAGCTCGCTTGCCGGGTTTGCCGCTTCCCTCGGGATCAAGACCTTCATTTTCGTGCCGAAGCGCGCGCCAAAGGCAAAGGTGACGCAGCTGCTCGTCTACGGGGCGAACACGATCATCGTCGACGACTCGTACGACAAGGCCTTCGAGCTCTCGGTCGAGGCCACGAAACGGTTCGGCTTCTACAGCCGCAACTGCGCCTACAACCCCTACCTCGTCGAGGGCAAGAAGACGGTTGCCTACGAAATCTGGGAACAGAACGGCTACCAGATACCCGACCGAGTTTACGTTTCGATCGGCGACGGATGTATCACGTCTGGTATATATAAGGGGTTTTACGATCTGAAGATGATCGGAGCGATCGAGAAGCTGCCGCGCATCATCGGCGTCCAGGCCGCCGGATGCAACCCGGTCGAAGTCGCGCTGAAAACCGGAAAATTCACCCCACAGAACGGGAATACGATCGCTGATTCCATCGCCGTCGGCGTTCCGAGAAACCGCCTCAAGGCGCTGCGCGGGCTGAAAGAGTCGAACGGGGACTGCATTTCCGTGACGGACGACGAGATCAGGGCTGCCCTCGTTGAGCTTCCACGAAATACCGCCGTGTTCGGCGAACCAGCGGCGGTCACGGCATACGCCGGCTTCAAAAAACACGCTTCGGCAGGAAACATCGGATCGAAGGAAACCGTCGTCGTTCTCATCACGGGAAACGGGCTCAAGGATATCGAGTCGGCGATCTCCGTCTGCCAGCTGCCGAACCCGGTGGCTCCGAACATGCAGGCCGTCGAATCAGCCATCAAATCTCTTTCATGATTGTTCCGTCGGTGCCATGAGAAGCGTCGCGATTTTCACGGCGCTTCTCATGTGCCTGGCAGGATCCAGCTCAGGAGACGGCCAAGTGCTCGATGACATCATCGGGAACGTCATCGACGGCGTCATGAGGGACATCTCCGGTTCCGTCGGAGAATCAAGTGACTCGAAACCTGAATCAAAGGCGGCAACAGGGAAACAGGACGAGATCACCGCAGGCCTGTTCCATGCGATTGAAACCGGGGATGTTGCGCAAGTTCGGAAGCTGCTTGCCCGGAGTCCAGACCTGAGCGCCCGGCATTCTTCGGGAATGCCACTGATGGTATATGCCGCAGGCTGGGGAAAGCTCGAGATCATGAAACATCTTGCCGTGCGGGGCTGCCGTGCAGACGTCGCCGATGACCGCGGAAACACCGCTCTTCATCTTTCTGCCGTACGGGGTTATGACGGGATCGTATGCTGGCTTCTCAGGAAGGGCGTCCCGGTAGACGTCACGAATCAGGCCGGCCAGACTCCCCTGCTCTGGGCTGTCGACGATGGGCATGCCTCGACCGTGAAGCTTCTCCTCGACAACGGCGCCCGGCCCGATCACCGCGACCGCGACGGCGAAACCCCGGAACGGGTCGCCCGAAGGAAGGGATATGCGGAGATCCTCAAATATCTGGCTGAAGCACGAAAAATGCGTTGATCCGGAATCGGGCCAGGCAGGGGCGCATCGCGATGATCCCTTTCGCGTCAAACGAAATAATGCAAGCGTGTGTTATACACTCTCGTCTCAGGGAATGTCGTTCCGGTTTCTTGCCAATGCCGGCGGGGGGGAGTATACTCCCCCCTGTTTTGTCTCCTTCATTTGCATCAGAAAGAGGTCTGCGTGGCTACGATCATCGACGGTGCCGGGATTTCGAGAACGATCCGTGAAGAGATACGACAGGACGTTCAGGCGCTCGCCTTCAGGCAGGAACGGCTTCCCGGGCTGGCCGTCATTCTTGTCGGCCAGGACCCCGCTTCGGAAGTGTACGTTAGCCAGAAGCGCAAGGCCTGCGAAGCCGTCGGGTTTGTGTCCCGGGAAATCAAGATGCCTGAGACGACCAGCCAGGGCGAACTGATCGGACAAATCCGGGAACTGAATGACGATATCCGCATTCACGGCATTCTCGTGCAGCTTCCTCTGCCGAAACAGATCGACGAATACGCCGCCATCGAGGCGATCGACCCGACGAAGGACGTCGACGGCTTCCATCCCGTGAACGTCGGCCGCCTCTCGATCGGAACCGAGTGTTTCGCCCCCTGCACCCCCCTCGGCGTGATCGAGATGATCAGGCGCACCGGAATCGACATCGCCGGAAAGAGGGCGCTCGTCGTCGGCAGGAGCAACATCGTCGGCAAGCCCCTCGCGGTCATGCTGATGAAGATGAACGCGACGGTCACGGTTGCACACTCCAGAACGCAGAACCTCCAGGAGGAGGTCAGCCGGGCCGATATCGTCTGCGCCGCCGTCGGAAAGCCGCGCTGCATTCCCGGCGCATGGATCAAGCCGGGAGCTGTCGTCATCGATGTGGGAACCAACTCGGTGCCGAACCCTGACAAGCCCGGCGCGATGAAACTCGTCGGCGACGTCGAGTTCGAGACGGCCGCGGAACGCGCGTCGTACATCACGCCCGTTCCCGGCGGGGTCGGCCCGATGACGATCGCCATGCTTCTGTCGAACACGCTCAAGGCCCGCAACGCGCTTTTCGCGACTCCGCATGCGCATCCGGCGGTGCCCGTGGCAAAAGAACGGTAACCAATCGACCGCGGGGCGGTTCTCGCGCCTCTTTATGTAGAATAATATATATAAATAACAATATAGGATGGGAATGAGTATGACGATGGACCAGGATGTTCTTCTGATGACCCCGGGGCCGGTGGAGCTGGATTCAGAAATACTGCTCGCCGGGGCACGCCCCCTTCGCCATCACCGCACGACGGATTTCTCGCCGCTCTACACCGACTGCGTCGACCGGCTGAAGAAGATCTTCAAAACGAAAGGCGAGCTGTATCTCACCCTTTCGTCCGGCACCGGCGTGATGGAAACGGCGATCGCCAATATGTTCAACCAGGGCGAAACGGTCCTGACCGTCGAGACCGGCTCGTTCGGCGAGCGGTTCACCCAGATCGCGAAGGCGTTCAAGCTGAACGCCATCCCGCTGAAATACCAGTGGGGGCATCGCGCGAAGGTCGAGGACATCCGCCAGATGCTCGACGCGCATCCGTCGATCTCCGGCGTCACGGTCACGTTCAACGAGACCTCCACCGGCGTCCACAACGACCTGAAGGCGATCGGCGAGCTGCTGCACGAGCGGGGCAAGCTGTTCATCACCGACGGCGTTTCTGGCATCGGCGCCCTTCCCTTCGACATGGACGGCTGGCACGTCGACGTGGCCGTCTCGGCGTCCCAGAAGGGCCTGCTGACGCCGCCCGGCGTCGGCATGATCGCCCTGTCGACGCGCGCCATGGCGAAGCTCGAGAAGGTCGACTGCCACGGCTTCTATTTCGATCTCAAGCAGTATAAAAAGAACCAGGAGCTCGCGATTCCCGCGTTTCCCTGGACGCCCGCCATCTCGGTCATGTACCAGCTCCAGGCGGCCCTGCACAAGATCGACCGGATCGGCTTCGAAAACGTGCTGAAACATTATCACCGGCTGGCCGAAGGCCTCCGGACCGCCCTCAAGGCGATGGGCCTGACGATCTTCACGCAGCCCGACGCCCGTTCCGACGTGCTGACGGTCATCAACGCGCCGGCCGGCATTCACCCGAAGAAGATCGTGAGCGAGATCCGCGACAACTTCGGCGTGCTGATCGCTGGAGGCCAGGGCGAGATCGCCGACAAGGCGTTCCGCATCACGACGATCGGCGCGATCTCCGAACGCGAAATCATCGCGACGGTCGGCCTGCTCGAGATCGCCCTCGTTCGCCTCGGCTTCCAGAAAGAGCCGGGCGCCGGCATGAAAGCGCTTCTCGGCTACTTCGCACAATGAATCCCGTTTCCAGGAGCGTGTCGAAGCGGTCGGCGACGGGCCCCCACCCTCGCCCGATCGGGCTGCTGGCGGCCGACATCGGGCTGAAGCCGGACGAGATCGAGTTGTACGGTCCGCACAAGGCGAAGATCGCCCACGGCGTTCTCGAGCGGCTGTCTGGCGAGCCCGACGCGAAGCTGGTTCTCGTGACGGCGATGACCCCGACGCCCGCGGGCGAAGGGAAAACGACGATGACGATCGGTCTCGGCGACGCCCTCCGCATCATCGGCCGGCGATCGATCATCTGTCTTCGCGAACCCTCGATGGGACCTGTCTTCGGCGTCAAGGGCGGGGCCGCGGGCGGCGGCCGGGCCCAGGTCGTCCCGATGGAGGACATCAACCTCCATTTCACGGGCGACATTCATGCCGTCTCGACAGCGCACAACCTGCTGGCGGCGCTGATCGACAATCACCTCATGCAAGGCAATGCGCTGGGCCTCGACCCGCGCCGCATCCAGTTCCGCCGCGTCATGGACATGAACGACCGGGCGCTGCGCACGATCGTGTGCGGCCTCGGCGGCCCGGCGAACGGCTGGGTGCGCGAGACGGGCTTCGACATCACCGCCGCCTCGGAGGTGATGGCGGTCCTTTCTCTCGCATCGGATATCGCCGACCTGAAAAAGCGACTCGGCTGCATCCTGGTCGGGTTCACGACGTCGGGCGCCCCCGTGTTCGCCCGCGATCTGCATGCTCAGGGCGCGATGGCGGCCGTTCTTCGCGACGCATTCAAGCCGAATCTCGTTCAGACCGCCGAAGGCACGCCTGCCTTCATTCACGGCGGGCCGTTCGCGAACATCGCCCACGGCTGCAACAGCCTCGCGGCCACGCGGCTCGCGCACAAGCTCGGCGACGTGGTTCTTACCGAGGCGGGCTTCGCCACCGAGCTGGGCGCGGAAAAATTCTTCGACATCAAGTGCCGTATCGCGGGACTCAACCCGCAGGTCGTCGTGATCGTCGCGACCATGAGGGCCCTGAAATACCACGGCGGCGTCGCGAAAGCCGACCTGGCGCGCGAACACATGGTGGAACTCAGCCGCGGCTTCGAGAACCTCGCGAAGCATATCGAGAACATCCGGATGTTCAACCTGCCGTCGATCGTCGCGATCAACCGGTTCCCCGACGACACCGACGCAGAGATCGCGATGGTGAAGAACGCCGTCGAGGAGGCGGGGGGCGTGGCGGCCGTTTCCACGGCGTGGGCGAACGGCGGAGAAGGCAGTCTGGAGCTGGCCCGCAAGGTCGACGAGCTGCTCCGAAGCCGGGAACACGCGTTCCAGCCGTTGTATTCGCTCGATATCCCCTTGATCGAGAAGATCAATGTGATCGCCCGGAGCTGCTACGGCGCGGCGGCGGTCGATATCCTCGAGCCTGCGAAAAAGGCGTTGGCGCAGTTCGAACAGATGGGCTGCGGCGACCTGCCGGTCTGCATGGCGAAGACGCAGCACTCGCTCACAGACGTGCCGTCGATGATCGGGCGGCCGCGTGGCTTCAAGGTGACCGTGCGCGAGGCGCGGCTCTCCTCAGGGGCCGGCTTCGTCGTCGCGCTTGCCGGGGAGATCATGACGATGCCGGGGCTGCCGAAGGCGCCCGCGGCGGAACGAATCGATGTGGATAACGCGGGCCGGATCACCGGCCTGTTTTGAACCCGCAAGGAGGGAACGATGAACAAGACCCCGTTGTGTTCCGTTCACGAGGCGCTTGGCGCGCGGATGATCGATTTCGGCGGCTGGTATATGCCGGTGCAGTATACGTCGATCATCGAAGAGCACGAGACCGTGCGCACCAAGGCCGGGCTTTTCGACCTGTTCCACATGGGCGAATTCTGGCTCTCCGGCCCCGACGCGATGGCGAACGTCCAGCGCATCGTCTGCCAGGACGCGGAGTTCATCTCCGACCGGCAGATCGCCTATACTCCGATGTGCCGGCCCGACGGCTCGATCGTCGACGACCTGCTCGTGTACCGGTGGAACCCCGAGAAGTTTCTGCTCGTCGTGAACGCGGCGAATATCGATAAGGATTTTGCCTGGATCAGCTCCCAGTTGTCGGGAGACGTGCAATTCGAGAACCATTCGGACATCACCGGCCTGATCGCGATCCAGGGCCCGAAGGCGCAGGAGATCCTGCAGAAGCTGACCCGCCAGAACCTCAAGGCGATCAAGTTCTACTGGTTCACCGACGGGAAGGTGAACGGCATCCCGACGATCATCAGCCGCACCGGCTATACGGGCGAAGACGGCTTTGAGCTGTATTTCCCCGCCGAAAAATGCGTCGAGATGTGGAACGCCCTGATGGAAGCCGGGAAATCTTTCGGCATCAAGCCCATCGGCCTCGGCGCCCGCGATACCCTGCGTCTCGAAGCCAGACTGATGCTGTACGGCAACGACATTCACGACGGCACCACCCCAATCGAGGCGAATCTCGACTGGACCGTGAAGCTCGGCAAGGGCGACTTCAACGGCAGCGACGTCATCAGACAGCAGAAGCAGAAGGGCACCCAGAAAACGCTGGTCGGCTTCGAGATGGGAAAGGGGCCGGCCCCGCGCCACGGGTATCCCGTCCTGTACAAGGGGAAAAAGGTCGGAGAAGTCACCTCCGGCACCATGTCCCCCACCCTGAAAAAGAACATCGGCCTCGCCTACGTGCCGCCCTCGCTGAAGGAGATCGGCTCGACGTTCGACATCGAAGTGCGTGGCAAGCCGGTTCCCGCCACCGTCATCTCCACCCCGTTCTACGTGCGCCCCAAGGCGTGAGTCATCAATAGAAGGAGATATATATGGGTTTGCTTGAAAAGATCGATCCCGCGATCCACGAGATCATCGGGAAGGAGCGCCGGCGCCAGATGAGCCAGATCGAGCTGATCGCCTCCGAGAACTTCGTGTCGGAAGCCGTCATCGAGGCTTTGGGCTCGGTCCTGACGAACAAATACGCCGAGGGGTATCCGGGCAAGCGGTATTACGGCGGCTGCGAGGTCGTCGACGAGGCCGAGAATCTCGCGCGTGAGCGCGCCTGCAAGCTGTTCGGCGCCGAGCATGCGAACGTTCAGCCCCATTCGGGCAGCCAGGCCAACATGGCGGTGTACCTGACCGTCATGAAGCCGGGCGAGACCTACCTGGGCATGAACCTCCAGAACGGCGGTCACCTCACGCACGGCAGCCCCGTCAACTTCAGCGGCCTGATCTACAACGTCGTGCCCTACGGCGTCGATGACAAGACCGAGACGATCGATTACGACGCGCTCGAGAAGCTGGCGCTGCAGCACAAGCCGAAGATGATCATGGCGGGCGCCTCGGCGTATCCGCGCGTCATCGATTTCGCGAAGTTCCGCGCCATCTGCGACAAAGTCGATGCCGTGCTGTGCGTCGACATGGCCCATATCGCCGGCCTCGTCGCCGCCGGTCTGCATCCGAGCCCGGTTCCGTACGCCGATTTCGTGACCACCACGACGCACAAGACCCTGCGCGGCCCGCGCGGCGGGATGGTTCTGTGCAGGGAAAAGTGGGCGAAGGCGCTCGACAAGTCGATCTTCCCCGGCCTGCAGGGAGGCCCGCTCATGCACGCGGTGGCGGCCAAGGCCGTCTCGTTTCAGGAAGCCCTCGACCCGTCGTTCAGGGTGTATCAGCAGAAGATCCTCGACAACGCCCAGGCGCTCGCGAAGGGCCTCCAGTCGCACGGTTTCCGGCTCGTTTCGGGCGGGACCGACAACCACCTGATGCTCGTCGACGTGCGAAACAAGAACGTGACCGGCAAGCTCGCCGAGAAGGCCCTCGACATCGCCGGCATCACCGTCAACAAGAACACGATCCCGAATGACCCGCAGTCGCCCTTCGTGACTTCTGGCATCCGGATCGGCACCCCCGCCGTCACGACCCGCGGCATGACCCCCGAGGTCATGAGCGATATCGCGGCTCTGATCGATCAGGTCCTGTCGAAACCGGAAGACGCGACGAACCTGAAGGACGTCCGCGCGAAGGTTCAGAACATCTGCGACCGGTTCCCCTATTATCGGTTGTGAGCGGGCAGCGATTTCGTCGCGGAGCCGCGGAAACGCCTTGTCCCGTTCGCGGGGGAGGCGGAAGCGTGAAGGTATATGGTAGAATCCCGGCGGCGGGCTGCCGCTTTCCGCCGGGTGTTCATACGACATTGCGTTGAAAAACATTTACAGGAGCAGAGACATGAATCCTCCAAACCTGAAGTACACCAAGGAACACGAGTGGGCGAGAATCGAAGGAAAGACCGCCGTCATCGGCATCACCGAGTATGCCGCGCATCAGCTCGGCGACGTCGTGTTCGTCGACATGCCGCACGTGGGCACCAAGCTCGAGAAGGGCAAGACCTTCGGGGTCGTCGAGTCGGTCAAAACCGTCTCCGACATATTCGCCCCCCTCAGCGGCAAGGTCGTCAAGAAGAACGACGAGCTCGACACGGATCCCGCGCACGTCAACACCGACCCGTACGGCAAGGGATGGATCCTCGAGATCGAATTGAGCAACCCGGCCGAAGCGGATGAGATGATCGACGCGGCCGCCTACGAGAAACATTGCGAGACCTGCGGCCACTGATCGGGCTGCAGACCAGGAACTGCTGACGAGTAAGACTCAGGTCTTCAGGAGAATCCGGAAACATGGGTAGCTATCTGCCTCACACCCAGGCGGAGGTCAAGGCGATGCTCGAGGCGATCGGCGTCAAGAGCATCGATGACCTGTTCGCGGAAATACCGGCCGAGCTCCGGCTCAACCGGCCCCTCAACTTGCCGGCCGGCTTGAGCGAGTCCGAGACGGTCGACGAGATGTGCGAAATGGCGGACGGGAATTACGGCACCACCGAGATGCTCAGCTTCCTCGGCGCCGGGATCTACGATCATTATATTCCTGCCGCTATAAATCACCTGCTGTTGCGCGGCGACTTTTTCACCGCCTACACGCCCTATCAGGCCGAGATCTCGCAGGGAACCCTCCAGGCGATCTACGAGTATCAGAGCCTGATCTGCGGCTTGACGGGCATGGATGTGTCGAACGCCTCGATGTACGAGGCCGGCACCGCCCTCGTCGAGGCGATCAACATGGCGAAGGCCCAGACGGGCCGGAGCCGCGTGATCCTTCCCGAGACGGTCCACCCCGAGTACCGCCGCGTCGCGAAGACGATCAACACGCAGATGGGCATCGAGCTCGTCGCCGCCCCGTGCGAGGACGGCGTTACCGACCTGGCGAAGCTGTCGGAGCTGGTCAACGACTCGACGGCCGCCGTCGTCGCCGGGTATCCGAACTTCTTCGGCTCGGTCGAGGATCTCGAGGCGCTTGCCAACATGGCGCACAACGTCGGCGCCCTGCTCATCGTCACGGCTGATCCGATAGCGCTCGGTATGCTGACGGCCCCCGGCGATCTCGGCGCGGACATCGTCTGCGGCGAAGGCCAGTCGCTCGGCATCCCGATGAGCTTCGGCGGCCCGTCGCTCGGCTTCATGGCCTGTAAGGAAGCCCTGCTCCGCAAGGTGCCGGGACGGATCACCGGGGCGACCTGCGACAAGAACGGCCGCCGCGGCTTCGTCCTGACCCTCCAGGCGCGCGAGCAGCACATCCGGCGCGAGAAGGCCGGCAGCAACATCTGCTCGAACCAGGCGCTGATGGCCCTGAACGCGACGATCTACATGAGTCTCCTCGGCCGGGAGGGCATCCGCGACGTCGCGAACCAGGGGTTCCAGAAGGCGCATCACCTCAAAAAGGAACTGGCCGCGAGGGTTCCGGCCGTTTCCTTCCCGTTCGCGGCCCCGTTCCTGCACGAGTTCGTCATCAAGGTGCCGAACGCGAAAAAACTGCTCGGCAAAATGGCGAAACAGGGCGTGCTCGGCGGCGTTCTGCTCGAACGCTGGTATCCGAACCTGAAGGATCATCTGCTCGTGGCCGTCACCGAAAAGCGCACGGCTGAGGAACTCGACCATTACTGCGAACTGCTCGGAGGGCTGACGGAATGACGGAACCCCTGTTGTTCGAGCTGTCCGTCGACGGACGGCGTGGCTATACACTTCCGAAACTCGATGTGCCCGAGATCGATCCGACGGACCACATCCCTGCGAAGATGCTCCGGAAGGAGCTTCCTCTCCCCTCGTTGTCGGAAATCGACGTGGTGCGTCACTTCACGCGGCTGTCACGGTTGAACCATGCGGTCGATGTAGGTTTCTATCCGCTCGGTTCCTGCACGATGAAATACAATCCGAAGGTAAACGAGGATGTGGCGCGGCTTCAGGGACATGCCGACCTGCATCCCTACCAGCCCGAGGAGACGATCCAGGGCGCCCTCGAACTGCTCCACCGGCTCGAGCTCGCGCTGGGCGAGATCTGCGGCATGGACGCCTTCACCCTGCAGCCGGCCGCCGGCGCGCATGGTGAACTGACCGGCCTGCTCATCATCAAGGCATATCACCGCAAGAAGAAAAACGCGAAGACCAAGACGAAGATCCTCATCCCCGACGCGGGTCACGGCACGAACCCGGCCTCGGCGGCGATGCTGGGCTTCGAGGTAGTCAACGTCAAGACCTCGGAACGCGGCGGCATCGACCTCGACGACCTGCGGGCCAAGACGACGCCGGACGTCGCGGGCCTGATGCTGACGAACCCGAACACACTCGGCCTCTTCGACGAGAACCTCACCGAGATCGCAAAAATAGTGCATGGTGTAGATGGCCTGCTCTACTACGACGGCGCCAACCTCAACGCCATCATGGGCTGGTCGCGGCCGGGCGATATGGGCTTCGACATCGTCCACGTGAACCTGCACAAGACCTTCTCGACCCCGCACGGAGGCGGCGGCCCCGGCGCGGGCCCGGTCGGCGTGAAGGCGCACCTTGCCGGTTTCCTCCCGAGTCCCCGCGTTCTCTTCGACGGCAAGAAGTTCAAGATCTCGGACAAGCACTCCGATTCGATCGGCCCGGTGCGCACGTTCCTGGGCAGTTTCGGCGTTTTGGTGCGGGCGTATGCCTACATACTCACCCTCGGGGCGGAAGGCTTGAAAAACGCGAGTTCGTACGCCGTCCTGAACGCGAACTACATGATGCGGCGGCTCCAAAAACGGTTCAAGCTGGCCTACGACCGCACCTGCAAGCACGAGTTCGTCCTGACGGGCAAGCCGTTCGCCGAGAAAGGCGTCAAGACGCTCGACATCGCCAAGCGCCTGCTCGACTACGGCTACCACGCGCCGACCGTCTACTTCCCGCTCATCGTCGAGGAGGCCATCATGATCGAGCCGACCGAGACCGAAAGCAAGCAGACGATGGACGAGTTCATCGCCGTCATGGAAAAAATCGCCGACGAGGCGATGAACGATCCCGAGAAGGTCAAGGGCGCGCCCTACACGACGCCGGTGACCCGACTCGACGAGGCGCTCGCGGCGCGCAAGCCGGACATCAATTTCTTCAAACGGCGTCCGTGACGTGAGTTCCGACATCCAGACCGTAACCCTCCCGCAGACGGCCCTCGGCCTCCTGCGGGAGGTTTTGTACGAGCTGAAAAACGCTCCCGGCGCCGAGATCTGGCTCGTGGGCGGCGCTGTGCGCGACCTGATGCTCGGAGCCACGGAGATCGCCGATTGCGATCTGGCCGTATCGGTGCCGTTCGTCGCCCAGGCGAACACCTACGCCCGAAACAAGAAGAGCGGTTTCGTCATGCTCGACGAGGAGCACGAAGTCGCCCGCATCGTGCGGACGTTCGAGGGAAAGACGTTCACCGTCGATATTGCCCGCTTCCGTGCGCCGGGCATCGAAGGTGACCTTCGGGGCCGCGATTTCACGATCAACGCGATCGCCGTTCGCGTCGCGTGGCCGCTGCTCGAAGCCGTCCTGCCGGCGTTCGATCCCCTCGAGGGCGCGAGGCATCTCGCCGAGAAGCGCCTGAAAATGTGTGCCCCGACGGCATTCACCGACGATCCCCTGCGGGTGATGCGGGCTTTCCGGTTCGGGGCCGTCCTGGACATGACGTTCGACGATGAATTGACAGATGCCATTCGCCGCGACGCGCCGCTACTGGCGGGGGTTTCTGGCGAACGCATCCGCGACGAACTGTTCAAGGTGCTCGATGCCCCCGACAGCGCCGCCTGGATCGACCGCATGTCTCGGCTCGGGGTGCTCGGGCAGATCCTGCCCGAACTCGAGGCGACGCGGGGCGTCGTCCAGAACGGGTGGCATCACCTCGACGTGTACGATCACACGATCGAGGCGCTCCGGTGCTTCGAAAAACTGCTTTCGCGAACGGACGCGCCTGTCGAGGGGTGGAAGAAGCTCAGGAAGTTCCTGGACGAGCATGTCTCAGGAAACCGCACCTATCGACAGTTGTTCAAGTTCGCCTGCCTGCTCCACGATGTCGGCAAGCTCGCCTGCCGGAAGGAACGGGAAGACGACGGCCGCATCGTGTTTCACGGCCATGAGATGGAAGGCGTGAGAATCTGCAGAGAAGTCGCCGAGCGACTGAAGCTATCGACAGCGGAGCTTCAGTTCCTGATGCTCGTCGTCAAGAACCACATGCGCCCAGGTGTGATTCTCCAGGAAGGTCTTTCCGACCGCCGCCTGTTCCGGTACTACTCGGAAACGGGCCGCGAAGGCGTCGGCATCGCGATGATGTCGCTGGCCGACCGCCAGGCGGCCCAAGGCCCCGAGAGCCGGGATGACATGGAACAGTTCGAAAAAGGCATCGAGAGCATCATGTCCGACTTCTATCGGCAGATGGAATACGCGAAACAGGCGCCGCTGATCAACGGGACGGACCTGATGACCGCCTTCGGGATGAAACCCGGTCCCAAGTTTCGCGAGATTCTCGAAGCCGTGAAAGAGGCCCAGCATCTCGGCCAGCTCAAAGACAAGGCGTCAGCGATGAACTTCGTCTCAGCCCTTCTGAGCGGGCGTCAGCCGGAGTGACCTATTGCATTTTTCTGGTGAAATATGATTTTTTTGCGGGCGGGTCTATCATACAATTCGGGTATAGTGATCTCAAAAGGAGTGCAGGATGAAAACGACAGGTTGCTTGAAACACCCCATTTTGAGCGTTGTTCTTGCCGGCATGATTGCGATCGCCGGAGCATCGATCGCCGAAGCGGGTTGCGGGTCCTGTGACGCGTGCGACACGTGCGGCCCCGAAAAGGCCGAAAGCGTCGTCGTCATTCCGGACGCGACGATATGCGACGTTTCCGGTGACGCCGTTACCGGCGCGGCGATCGAGCTGGCGAAGCGCGGCATGACCATGGAGGCCGTCAGGGTCATCGACGAGGCGGCAGAGATCCAGCGAAGACAGCATGCCGGCACCCCCTACTCCGTCGGTCCTCTCGTCTGGGCGGCCAGGTCGCTGCGCGACATGGACCGGCCGATGTCGGCGCTGGTGCGGTATCAATCGATCCTCGGGCGGCTCGTTGCCACGCCTGATCCCGCGTGGGAGGCCATCGTGCATGAGGATATCGCGGGCGTCCAGGCGCTTCTAGGGATGAACGAAAAAGCCTATGCGTCGTATGCCAAAGCCATGCGATTGTTCGAGTCGACGGGCAACAAGGAAGCCGTTCGCCGGATTTCGCTGAAGATGCCCGAACTGGTGAAGTAAGGAGCTTTGCTCCATGGGCGTCGAATACGTCATTCCCGTGGTGGCGGGCGTCTGTCTGTCCGCATGCACCGGTTTCAGGGCGTTTCTTCCCCCCCTGCTGATCGGGATCGTCTACCGGTTCTTCCCCGCCTGGCTCCACATCGGGTCGGGCCTGGAGTTTCTCGCCTCGACGCCGGTTCTCGCGGCGCTCGCCGTCGCGACCGTCGTTGAGTTCCTCGGCGACAAGATCCCGGCGGTCGACCATCTGCTCGACATGATCCAGCTGCCGGTCAAGATGGCTCTCTCGGCCGTGCTGACCATGATGATCATTCCGGACGGCGACCTGAAGTCCGTCTTCATGATGATCGCCCTCGTCCTCGGCCAGGGGGCGACGGTCTCGATGCACGCCGGAAAGGCCGGGATGCGCGCCGTCTCCACCGCCGCGACCGGCGGAATCGCGAATCCCTTGATCAGCCTGGTCGAAGAGATCATCGTCGGCGTCGGAACGGTTCTTTCCCTTGTCGTGCCCGTGCTCGCGGCGATCGCCCTCGCCTGGATGCTCTGGCGCACGACGAAGTTCCTCTTCGGAACGCACGGCGGAAACGAGGGCAAGCTTGCGAAGACGGCTCCGTCCCACACGTTCTACCGTCTCGTCAAATTCATCGGAAGCGTCTTCTTCCGCATCTACAACCGATGGACCGTCACGGGGCTCGAGCACGTTCCGGCGAAGCCTCCGTATCTCGTCGTCGCGAACCATGCTTCTATATATGACGGTATTATACTTGGTTCTTCACTTCCCCACCCGACCTATATCATGGTCAAGAAAGAAGCGTTCGACAACCCGATGACGGGCTGGTTCCTGCGGAAGGCGCTCGCGTTCCCGGTCGACCGAGCGAAACCCGATCCCACGACGATCAAGACGGCCCTTCGCGTGCTCGCCGACGGGCACGTTCTCGGCATTTTCCCGGAAGGGACCCGGAACCTCCGGGGGTTGATACGCCCGTTCAAGCCAGGCGCCATCAAGTTCGCGATCCGGCAGAAGGTTCCGATTCTTCCGGCCTACATCGCCAACAACCATCTGCTGAATCCGAACGGAACGTCGATTCCGCGTCCCGTGGCGCTGAAGATCGGGTTCGGCGAGCCGGTCGACGTTCCAGGCATGCTTCAGGCGGGACGCACCGAACAGGAGATCCAGGATTTGGCCTACGAGCGCGTCTGCGCCATCGGCGAAGCGCTGATGGGACATCCGGTCCGTGACGACTCGGTCGAAGAACCCGATCCGAATTTCTCCATGCAGGCCGATTCGCCGAAGACGAACGGAACGGCCGCCTGAGACGATGACGCAGGCCGTGTCGTTCACCCCGGGAATCCCGCCATGGGACGCCCCCTGCTGGCTGACGCTCGACCTGCCGGCCCTTCTCGGAAACGTTCCACCCTCGGGTGCGATCGAATGGTCGGTCGATCTCCGGTCGCCAATTCTGGCACGCGCCTGGCGCCACATCGCCCCTGAACTGAAGCGCCGCGCGGCGTGGGGATACGCCAGCCGCGGTTTCCGACTGACCGGCAGCGACGCCGTTTCCGAGGAAGGCTGGGTTCGCGTCCTGGCTCCGCCCGCTTCGGCAGGAGTCATCGCCGAGGCCGTCAGGAACGGCTTCACCGTGACCATTGGCCAGACGTCCGAGGCGATCGTCGCCTCGAATGCGGCCCAGGCCTACGGCAGACGGGCCCCGATTCTCATTCGTGTCCGGACCGGCGAACTCATGGCCGATCCCGGCGCGACCGGCTGCATCTCGATGCTCGAGGCGGTGCCGGGCCTGGCCGCCCTCGATGTGGCGGGGTTCTGGCTCGACGATCCTTTCACGAACCGCCAGGAGTGCGACCAGTTCATGAGGGCCGTCGGCAGGCTGCTCGGCGACGTCCGCTCGCTCATTCTCGTCGGGGCGGGAACGGGCCCCGTGCCGCCGCGCATGAAGCCCGTCGCCCTCATCGGACGCGAGCTCTTCGGATACTCCCGAAAGTCTCTCTCCCCGGCGATCGTGACGGCGACCCTGACGCTCGAAGCCTGGGCATACCCCTTCCGGACCCGCGGCCGCAGCATGCTCGTCGGGATCGATATCGGCTCCCTGCAGGGAATCTCCCGCGAGGCCCGCCCGCCCGTCATCGTGGGCTCCGAAATCGGGCGCGTCATCGCCGTCGAAGACCGCAGGACCGTTGTCGAGCTCGCCCAGAGGCCCGCATCCGGCGGCCCGTGGCGCGCCCTCCTGATGGGCAGTCATGACACCCAGACGGTCTCGGTCGAGGAATGGCCCGACCACGCGGGGCTTCTTTCCGCCCTCGAACACCTGGGCCGCGACTACCCCCTCTACGTCAGAAACGGCGCCGAACTGACCGGCGCGGAATCCCTCCCGGCGGGAGTCTAGGCGCTCTTTTCCCCCGCGACACCCTCTGTCGTCGTGCATCGGTATGCTGAGGGTGATGGCATACGATTTCAATCAACCCATTGCGGATACCGCCGAAATCCGGGTCGTGGGAGTCGGAAATGGCGGTGTGAAGGTTGTACGGCGCATCGCTGAGGCGCAGGTGCCCGGCGCACGGTTCGTCACTATCCTTCCTCATGAGAACAACGCAGAGGATGGAATCGGGCCCGATATATTCGCATCGATATTCCCAGCCCACATGATCCTGCTCGTCGTGCTGATCGACGACCCGACCGGGATCAGGATGACGACGACGCTCGCCGGGCAGGGCCGGAGGCAGGGGGTTCTGACGCTGGTGATCGCGGCTCAACCCTCTTCCGTCGAACAGGGGCGGGCGCTTCCCGATCTGGAAAACGTCCTGCGCGGGTTTGAAGCAGCTGCCGACAGTGTCATTCTCCTCGACCGCGATCGGCTGATCAATTCTGACCGGGCTGGCGACGTCAGTCCCGAAGAGGCTTGCCTGCGGCTCGAGCAAGCCTTCCTGATGGCCGTCCGGACCTGCGTGGAACCCATCACCGATCCTGGATTCATCGGGACGGATTATTCGGATGTCAGAGCCATTCTCTCCGGCGGAGGTCTGTCGAGCATCAGGTTTGGCTACGGCCATGGCGACTGTGCTGCTGAAGATGCTGTCGAGATGGCTCTGGGAACCTCCGTCCAGCGGGCTTCGCTCCTCGATTACACCTCCTTCCTGGTCTCGATTTCCGCAGCCCATACCATCTCACTGCAGACGATCAATCGGGCCACATCATGGTTCCAGAAGAGTGTCTCGGAAGACTGCAATATCGTCCTTGCCTCGATCATCGATCCTGCTTTTGGCAGAGGCGAGCTGATGTTCAATTTTATCGCGACAGGAAAGAGGCGGACGAACGCTGAGGGGAAAACGCCGACATGAAGAGTTTCAACACCCTGCTTTTCCGGATAGATGACGAACGCGCGGCCACGGAGAAGGGTTCTGTCTCGATCGGGGAAGATGTGGCCCTCGAGGTCGAATCTCACGAAGGCGGTGCTGCTGCCCGACTCTTCCGGCATATTCCAATGCATGGCGATCGGGTCGAGCGACTGTTGCTCTGGGCTTTGGCGGTGCAGGTCAGACCACCCGTTTCCTTCCGGGCAGGCTTCATCACTCCCCGGTTGGACCTCATCTTCGAACCGGGGGCCGGAAGTGCCGACGGGTCCGATCCTTTTTTCGATGTGAGTTTTGAGAAGGCGTGCGCCGACGATCGCCTTCTCAGAAAAGCGAACCTGCCGAAGCGAAAAGACGTTACCGATTCGCTCCGGGCATTCCAACGGCACCTGGTCCGTTGTCTCATCCCTGAAGCCGCCCAGATTGCCGGACTCTTTCCTGCCGACGGGTCCATGCGCTGGTGGATCTATGGCCAGATCGCCAACGACCGGACGGGCCGGATTGCCCAGATGGCGAAGGTCTGCCCGGGGGTGCTGATCATGGCCCGAAAGATGGATTCTCTCGGCGATCACCGGCTCAACATCCTGCTCGAAAGCATCGTCAGGGGTGAACGGCTCGGGAAGGTCCTGGACACCACCGTCGAGTTCTGGCGGTTGATCACGGGAAACCGAGAGCCTGCGGAGAGGTGCCGGGACCAGCGCAGGCGCATCTCGGGGGCCGGTATCCGCATCTCGCCTTCCCTGCTCTGGCGCCTGCCGCATGGGGCCGTCGTTCCCGAGGACATCCCTTCCGATCCGATGGACAATCAGGCCTGGTATGACATCCAGTGCGAGTCATCGTTGAAAGCCGTAGAGCATCTCTCGCTCTCCGCGCGCACCTCCTTTCTCGCCTTCACCTCACGGCATGCCATCGACATTGCCAGGCTGGCCCGCGAGAAATGGCCGGAAGGAAATCAGGGGTATGCGCAGGAACGATTTCTGGGGAGTCTCACGGATTTCATACAGGCGACGGGGCGACAACCTGCCCGCTCCACCCGCCTGGATAAACTCGTCGAGGAGTGTGACCGGTGGCACCGGCGGATGGCCCATGAACTACCAGATTTCCTCCGTCGAGGCCGGGGTGAAGAGCCTCCCCTTCCGCCCGAATCCCCTCTCGATCCGGGGCTTTTCGCTGATTTGCTGGTCTGGCGGCAGGGCCCGGACGTCATCCGGTTCCTCCGGACGGCCGGAGACCTCGTCGAGGAGTCGCAGCGCATGCAGCATTGCGTGCGCTCCTACGCCCGAAAGGCAGCCGCGGGGAACTGCCAGCTCTTCCATGGTGAACTCGCCGGCGAGCCCGTCACGATCGAGATTGCCGACGGGAATGGCCGCCCGGTACTGCGCCAGGTGTCGGGTCTCAGGAACAAGCGGCCGGGAGAGCCCACCTACCGTCAGGTCATGACCTGGTTTGGCGATCTCACCGCTGCCATACAGGCCGGATCGAGCGGCGTTCCTCCGAAACTGGTCGGAAGCTTCGAGAAAGACGCTTCTGCGATCCCTGTCCCACGATCGATTCCAGCATGACAACATCCAGGTTGGCGTTTCCGTTCATGCTGAGCCTGTCAATGCACGAAAAGATCTCACCCTTCGACAATATCAGGGCGAACGGGTTCATTCGGGGTTATTTGCCGATCGAGATGAAGAACAGCAGGGCGCCCACGCCGATGATGAAGTAGAAGAGCTGGACGATGCAGCCGGAGGCGTCTTCCGACTGTGACGCCTCGCTGCTCGAATAGCCGTAGTCGGGCGATTTGCCGACTTTTCGCGAGGGCGCATTTCTGCGCGAACCGAGTTCGTTGCCGCATCCGAGACAGTAAATATAGTCTGATTTGTTTTTCTTCTGGCATTTCGGGCATCGGATCGTGTTCGAGTCGGCTTCCGGGGCTGGCGTCTCTTTCGGAATGAGGTTCGTCTGTGAGGCTTTGAACCTCTTCTTCTTGATCGCCTCTGCAGCCGCCTGGCGTTCGCGCGCCACGGGTTTTTCCGGAAGATCCGGCATGGCGTCGCTCCGGACGTCGGTGATCGTGAAGGAACTCTCGTTCGCCACCTCGACGTTGATCTGGTCCGCGAGTCCGTCCATGGTCGTGTCGAGAACCGACTGCATGGTCGATACGTCGACCTTCACCCCGGAAATCGGCTGGAAGAGGACGGTGGAGTCTTCGAGGGCGGTGCCGATGGGCGCGGAAGCGGCGAAGGCGTCGCTTCCGAGAGACGCGTCCTCCATGTCGGGATGGAACGTGTCTTCAAATATACTTTGTAATATATCGCTAAGTATATCCCAGTCGTGGGACAGAAGGCTGGGGATGACGAAGACGAACGGCTGGGGTTCGGACCGGAGGCCGAATTCCAGCCTGATGTCTCCGAGGATGCTCTTCGAGCATTTCAGGGAGGAAACGCCCTGGACCATGAACTTTTTGATCAGTTGGGGGACGTCGAGCGGGAGGGCCGACACGATGTGGACCTGGGACCGGTGAACGACTAGCCAGGAGGCGCCTGTCGACCCGTCGAAGGCGGAGGTCGATTCGTAGGCAAGCCGCACTTCGTCGGCATTGCTGATCGAGAGAAGCGAACAGATTTTGTCTGGGAGCCTGTCGAGAATCACCGGCCTTCTCCTGTGGGCGAAGTTCGAAGCCAGGGGAACGGACCTGTCAGGGTGATGATATCGGAAGCGATCGAGAGCCCGTATTCCGTCTGGGCGTTCAAATCGACGGGGACGCCAGCCGCTCCGTAGAGCCAGCGCTCGAGCCACGGAACGCCCACGCGCCGGAGGAACGGCTCCGGAACATCATACCCGACGAAGCGCATTCCTGCAATTCGGAATCCCCGGGCGGCGGATTCGAGCTGAAGAACCACGTTCAGTTTGCGCATCCAGAAGCCCGAGCCGTCAAGGACGATCGAGAGCGTGTCGGAGGAGAGAAACGCCCACGCCCTGTTCAGGACAAATCCGGCCGCCGGCTTCACATCGATCTTCGCCAGGAGCAGGTTCAGTTCGGGAAGCGTCAGATCGAGCTTCATGACGGTGCCTTGCGCGGACGCCGCGGCGAGCTTGTCCTGGAGGCTCCAGCGGTCTTCACGGGTGATCTCGACGGGCCTGGGAAGATGCGCGTCGCGGGACGAGCTCCCGGAAAACTGCGGAAGGAAAAAGATCGCTGCGGCTACGAGGAGGGCGAGACAGGCAAGAGGAATCACGCATCCGCAGCCGACGCAGGAAAGGCAGCCCCGCCACGTCGTGCCGGAGTCGCTGCTCCTGACGATCAACGCTTTTCCCGGAGAAGGATTCATGTCAGCTTTTCAGGCCGGCAAGCTGGTTCTGCTCGTCGAACGAGAGCAGTTTCTCAATGTCGAGGAGAACGATAAGACGTTCTTCCAGCTTCGCCACGCCCTGAACATACTGGGAACCGATATTGTACGAAAAAACGTCGGGTGCGCGTTCGATCTGGTCGGAAAACAGGCGGATGACCTCCGAAACGTTGTCCACGACCATGCCGACGAGGTTGCGGTTGAAATCGACGATGAGGATCTTGGACTGGTGCTGGTCGGTCAGGGGGGGCAGATCGAACCGCTTCCTGAGATCGATGATGGGCACGATATGCCCGCGGAGATTGATGACGCCTTCGACGAAACTCGGCGCCTTCGGCATTTTCCTGATGTCGGTCATCGCCTGGATTTCGCGGACCTTGGCGATGTTGAGCGCATACTCGTCGGTGCCGATGTAGAAACCGACGACCTGGATCTCCTGGCGGGTCTGTACCTTTTTCATGATGCCGATTCTAGCATGCGGACGCAGGTGGCGCAAATCTTCCATCTCCAAATGGCGGCCCGTTTCTGCTATACTGAAAGACAATTTTCCGAACCCGGGGTGTCAATGGATTATCTGCTGCATGCATACTCGCCGCGATACAAGATATTCCTCTCGATCGCGGACGTCACGGAAACCGCGAAACAGCTCGAAAAAATGCATCTTTCCGGGCCGACGGCGGGCCGATTCCTGGCCGAGGGGCTCGTCGCGGCGGCGCTTCTCTCGACGGAAATCTCCCAGACGGACGAACGGATTTCCTTCCAGCTCCAGGTCGACGGCCCTGTCGGCGGCTGCATGTTCGACGTCTCCACGAGCGGAAACATGCGGGGCTATACGCACAAGAAGCTGTTCGACGAGTTCGACGGGGAAGACACGAGCGACATCCGCGGCATCATGGGCTCCTACGGCCGGCTGACGGTCATCAGGTCGAATCGACGGGGAGCCATCGACCAGCAACAGGTCCAGAACTGCCCGGCCGACGTGCGCTCGGCGCTGGCAAGCTATTACAACCTGATTCTGCGCCGGCCGGCGGCCGTCGAACTCATTTCTCTCTCCAGAAATTCGATGGTGCATCGTGCCCTTGGCGCGCGTATCGAGCGCTCTTCGGATGGCAGCGTGGAAGAATTCATCCCTTTGCTCGAGAAGTTCAACGACCGGTCTGTTCGCGATCTGCTCGTCAACTCAGCGGATATCGCCGCCTACCAGAAGCTTCTCGGTCTCGACGACCTCCGCACGGTCATGACGCGCGAACTCCGCTTCGGCTGCGGCTGCTCGTATGAAAAGGTCGTGGCCTCGGTCGGCATGCTCGGTGTCGTGGAACTTCGCGACATCGTCGAGAAGAAGGAAACCCAGACCGTCACCTGCCATTTCTGCGGGAATACCTACATCGTTACCCCCGAGGCGATCGCCGGCCTGATCGTCCAACTCTCGCGGAAAGACGACGAGCCGACCCCGTGACCGACAAACTTCGCTCCTGGAAAAACGGCGATCGCCCCGACCTCCCCTGGGAGCGCTGTCGCCGTGATGAGCGCGGCGAGCTGAACCAGCTTCTCAGCGGCCCCGTCTGCCGCCACATCGGCGCCCTGACGCTTCGTGCGATCGACGGGGCCTGGCGCGGCAGGCACGTTCATCGGGTCAAGCGCGAAGAGTTCTTCGTCCTCTCCGGGCGAATAGAATTTATATGGCATGATACGGAAACCGGCGAGCGCGGCGGCGAATCGTTCGGCCCGGGAACCCGGCTGACGATTCTTCCCGGCCTCGCCCACGCCCTCCGCGCCCTCGAAGACGCCGTCATGATCGAGTTTTCCGAAACTCCCTACGACGAAGCAGACTCGGTCCCCTTCGATCTCTGAGGTTCCGCTGACGAGGAATCCTGCATGAGAGACAGGTATTGATTCTTGCGCAACAAAAGAGAATGGCGTATTCCCGTTCGTGCGCCGCGTGTCGATGCACGAAAGCCTCTCGTCCTTCGACGAGATCGGGGCCGTCCAGGACGTGCATGAAACTGAAAAGCCCCTGCTTCCGACCTCTGGGGGATCGCCTCGAGCGACGAATCAGGAAGGTGCTGAACCGATGCGAACGAGATCATGAGCAGAGAGAGGTCTGATATGGAGAAGACGTCCCGAAATGACATCCCGATTTCACATCTTCTGCTGGCTGTGATGCAAAAATGGGTGAATAAAGCCATTCCCTTTCTCCTTGTGATGGCGATGGCCTGCGTCTGTATATATGCAGATATAGACCGCGAATCGACGAAGGTCAGGGCCGTGACGAATGGCGGAGTGGTTTTGTACAGACTGCGCGATCACGGGCCATGCGACAAAGCCAGGGAATACCTCCTCTCCCAGGGGGTCGTATTCCGGGAATTTGTCTTCGATGGCCAGCCCCTGCCCCTCATTGGCGCTCCCTCATGCCCGGCCTGTTTCCCCGTGATCCTCGTGGATGGCATCCGCATCAACGGATTCAGACCGAAAGCCATCAGAGCCGCCCTGGATGCGCAGAAGAGCCCCAGCGCCGCCGGGACGTTCTACGCCCAAAGCCTGTCTCTGATGGAGCAACTCGGACTGTGAGGAATGTTCTGCGCAATAATACCGTGGCGGTGGTTCTTCCCCTCCTGTTTGCATTCGTAGGAATATTCATTCGGGAAATGCTGCCGAAGTCCCCGTTTCACACATTTCTGCCGGGACCGTCCAGTTCCTGGGGAACGAGGCCCGGAAGCCCCGCTCATCCTTTGTTTTTGCATATTCAGGTGTCGGATGCCGATGCAGCGCCGCGACTGCACGTCGTCACCTTCAGACCCGAGCCGGGCGGACGGCCCCGGCCGGAATACGCCGGCCCCGCGGATCATGTCCGGACGAGCGGGAATCGTCTGAACTTCAGGATAAGCACGGAAGGAGTTTCGTTTTCCGGAACCATTTCATCGGGAACCCTTTCGGGAACATGGACCAATGCTGATTCATCGTCTTTCCCGGTGATCATGGATGTCGTTGCTCCTCCTCCGTTCCTTTACACGCACCAGCAGCCCCGGCCCCCGTTTCCGTATATCGCCGAAGAAGTGACGGTTTCCGGAGGGTTGTTCCGTCCTCGCCTGTCAGGAACCCTCACCCGCCCTGCCGCGCCCGGGTCTTTTCCTGCCGTTCTGCTTCTTTCCGGGCAGGGACCCGAGGGACGGGATGCGGAAAATCAGTTTCATCGTCCGTTCCTCGTCTGGGCGGATCATCTGACCCGGATGGGCATGGTGGTTCTCCGATGTGATGATCGCGGCGTGGGTCTTTCGGAAGGCGACTTCAATGCCGCCACGACCGCCGACTTTGCGGCTGATGCCAGGATGTGCCTGGATTTTCTGAAAGCGCGACCCGAAGTTCATTCCGGGCGAATCGGAATGCTCGGCCACAGTGAAGGAGGTCTTGTCGCTGCCACGGTAGCTGCCGAAAGCCCGGATGTCGGTTTCATCGTGCTGCTCGCCCCGCCGGTTTGTCCGATGAAGGAGATATGGAAGCACCAGTTTGGAGTGATGGCCCGCCGAAACGGCCTGGACGCGCGGACGGAGAAGCTGGGCGAAGAATTCATCGAAGGGGCCTGGCGGAATCTTGCGGCTAATTCCGCGACCTATTGGGGGCGGAACTCCTTCCGTAACTATTTTATTGAATATATGAACGGCATTCCGGAAAAAGACCGTCGTCTCCTCGGGTTTCCCGCGAACGAACAGGATGAGGCAGCCATAGAAAAGGAATTGAACGTCTGGTGCACGCCCTGGAAGTATTTCATAACGAGGTTCGATGCCGCCGATGCCTACAACAGGGTTGCCTGTCCCGTGCTCGGCGTTTTTGCCGGGCTCGACGAGCAGATTCTTCCGAAGCCGAACGCCGAACTTCTCGAAACCCTCCTGAAAACGGGACGAAATCCGCCGCTCCGGCTTCACGTCTTCCCGGACCTGGAGCACGGGATGCGCAGGCCGATCAACTATAACGCGGCTTCATATCCCCTTTCGGAAACAGTGGCGATAGAAGTTCTCGAACTCGTTTCCTCCTGGATAACGTCTCTGCCGGAGAAGGCGCAATATTGATTCCTGCAGACTGAAAGCCACCCGTACGCCCTGAGCCTGTCGAAGGGCGAAATGAGGAAACATCTGCAAGTGGCTGTTCCTGCTTCGACGAACTCAGCACGAACGGAGACACGAAGCTGGTTTTTGATATGCAGGACTCACGAAGACGGGAAGAATCTGGCTTCGCGCGTCATGCGTCGAGCGTTTCCCTGACTTTGTCTGCCAGTTCCTTGAGGGAAAACGGCTTCGAAATGAACTTCACGCCTTCGTCCAAGATGGCCTGGCGCGCGATGACGTCGGAGGTATAGCCTGACATATAGATATGTTTCAGCCCGGGCATGAATTCGAGAATCCGTTCCGACAGCTCTTTCCCGTTCGTGCCCGGCATGACGACGTCGGTGAGGAGAAGATCGATGTTCCTGTCATACTCCCTGGCGAGCTTCATCGCCTGTTCGGGATTTTCGGCCGATAACACACGGTAGCCGAGGTTTTCGAGCATCTTCCTGGTGAGATGCAGGACCGTGGCCTCGTCTTCCACGACCAGGATCGTCTCGCGGCCTCCGACCGGCCGTGCTTCCTCGACGATCCCCGGAGATTCCTTCGCCTCGATCCTGTGGCGGGGAAGATGAATCCTGAACGTGGAGCCGATTCCCGGATCGCTGCAGACATTGATGAAACCGCCGTTCTGCTTGACGATACCGTAGACGGTGGAGAGGCCGAGGCCGGTTCCCCTGCCCTCTTTCTTGGTCGTGAAGAACGGGTCGAATATTTTGGGCAGGAGATCATGCGCTATTCCACAGCCATTGTCTGCCACTGACAGCTGGACGTAGTCCCCCGGCACGCATTCCGGTGAATCGGCGCAATACGCTTCATCGCACCGGACGTTCAACGTCTCGATGGTGATCGTCCCTGTCCTGCTGATCGCATCGCGGGCGTTCACCGTGAGATTCGCGAGAATCTGATCGATCTGGGACGGGTCGATCCGGACCATCCAGAGCTCGTGTCCCGGCCTCCAGACGAGATTGATGTTCTCTCCGATGAGCCGCTGAAGCATGCTGAGAACGCCGGCGACGGCATCGTTCAGGCCGAGAACCCTGGGGTTGATGTTCTGTTTGCGGGCAAACGCAAGCAATTGCCGGGTCAGATTGGCCGAGCGCCTTCCGGCGGCGAGGATGTCCTGAAGGGGTTGCCGCAGGGGAGCGTCGGGGCCGAGTTCGCGAAGCGCAAGATCGGTGTTGCCGATGATGACGCTCAGCATGTTGTTGAAGTCGTGAGCGACACCGCCGGCAAGCTGGCCGACGGCGTCAAGTTTCTGGGAATGGAACAACTGCTCCTGTAGTTTCTGGCGTTCCAGCGCCTCGATCTTGGTGCCGGTGATGTCGCGCGCGATGCCCATGAAACCGCTGATTTTTCCCTGAGAGTCGCGCAGGGCGGACATTCTGCAGGAATACCAGAGCGTTGCCCCGTCCTTGCGCATGACCCGTAGCTCAGGGCTTTCCACGGATGTTCCCGTCGTCGGAATCCGATTGAGCATATCACGGTATGGGACGATGTCGTCCGGATGAAGATACCGTTCGAGGGGCTTACCGACGGCTTGGGATGGCGGTTCCCCCATGTGATCCCGCCAGTTCGGCGAAAGATAGGTCACCACTCCTTCCGGCGTCAGGGCGAATATCAGATCGGTAGCGTTCTCGACCAATCCGCGAAAACGTTGTTCGCTCTGCCGGAGGGCTTCTTCCGCCTTCTTGCGGGCCGTGATATCAGTGTGCAGGCCTACCAGGCCGATGACGCGGCCTTCCGGACTCAGAATGGAATAGGCCCGTACGAAAACATCGAGAATCGACCCATCCCTTCCGAGCATTTTGGTTTCTTCCTGGATGCTTCCGCCCGCCATAATCGTCTCGAAAACCCGGTTTCCCATGTCTTTATCCAGGTAAACGGTTTCGGGCGGATGTTCCCCGACGTTCCCGAGCAGGCGGTCCAGCGCCTCGTTCTGGTAATAATGAGTGCCGTCGGGCCTGGAAATGCCGATGGCGTCCGTAGAGTGTTCCACCAAATTTCGGAACAGGTGGAGTTCCTCCTCCGTTTTCTTTCGCTGTCTTATATCAAGTGATATATTCGCGAGATACCGCTGTCCAGCCTCGGGCCCGCTGATGACGAACGTCACGGCATGCACGTCGATCAGGTCGCGGGTTTTCAGGTTGAGATACTGCAGCTCCCCCTCCCAGCACCCGTTTTCAAGGGTGGACGGAATGATTTCTTTCGCCGCCAGATCTTTCAGGTGATCTGGAATCACCTGCATGAAGTTCGTGGTCGCCACGGCCTCGGGATCGATACCCAGCATGTTCGCCCCGGCGTCGTTGAGGAAGACCATCGTCCCGTCGGGAAGTGCGAGATTGATGAGTTCGCTGCTGTGCCTGACGATTTCCGCCAGCAACCCTTCATCGCATTGCTGATACCCATTCCTGCCGTCCTGTCCCCCGGAAGCCGGCGGTTGCGTGGCGCCTCCGGATTCCACGCGTTCAAGCTCCCGGATGCGCTGCTTCAGCCGGATGTTTTCCTGAAGCAGCTCCTGGATCGTTTCGGATGGTGTTGTCACGCGATCCTCCCGTTCTGAAATAGACGGGCGCCGAACGTTCAGTGGCCTTCGGCGTGGTGCTTGAGGTCTTCGGAGCCGAAGGCGAGGGGGAGAAGCGCCTTCACGGTGGTTTTCTTCACCTTGCGGTGGCGGTTGATCAGGAGGACGTCGGCGTTCGGGGCGAGCTCGGCGAGCACCTGGCGGCAGGCGCCGCACGGCGAGATGAAATCGTCGGTATCGACGAAAATGGCGATGCGCTTGAATTCGTGCTTTCCCCGGGCGATTGCGGCAAACAGCGCGGTTCTCTCGGCGCAGTTGGTCAGGCCGTAGCTGGCGTTCTCGACGTTGCAGCCGAGGATGATCTCGCCGTCGGCGCACTCGAGGGCCGCCCCGACCTGAAACTTCGAATAGGGCGCATACGCCTTCTTGCTCGCCTCGATCGCCTTCTCGACCAGGACCGCATCATGCTGGCTCTTCATTCAATATCTCCCATGAAAATTCTTGTATCAGGCATAGTATCATATACCCCGCAAGGACACGAAGTTCCAAAGGGGGCAAAAAGGGGGGCCGAGAACCGACCCCCCTTTTGGAAACGCCGAGAAATGATCAGCGCTTGGAGAACTGCGGCCGTTTGCGGGCTTTCTTGAGGCCGTATTTCTTGCGCTCGCGCATGCGCGGGTCGCGGGTCAGGAGGCCGTTCTTGCGCAGCGGGCTGCGGAACTCCTCGTTGAACTTCACGAGCGCGCGGGCGATGCCGTGGCGAAGCGCGCCGGCCTGGCCGGAGCTGCCGCCGCCGCGGATGTTGGCGATGACGTTGAATCTGCCCTGGGTTTCGGTGACCGTCATGGGCTGCATGATGATCTTGCGGGTCAGGGGCAGCGGGAAGTAGGACTCGAACGGGCGGGCGTTGACGACGATCTTGCCGTCGCCCTTCACGATGCGAACGCGGGCCGTGGCGGTCTTGCGGCGGCCGGTTCCCCAGAAATTGGCTTCAGCCATTGGTCAATTCCTCCTCATTCCTTCGGCAGAGCAGTCGCTTTGGGCTGCTGCGCGGCGTGCGGATGCTCTGACCCGCCGTACACCTTGAGCTTGCGCAGGTAGACCTTGCGAAGCTTGTTGCGGGGAAGCATGTTCTTGACGGCGATCCAGAGCATGCGGCTCGGATCGGTCTCACGCAACTGGCCGTAGGAAACGGACTTGATGCCGCCCGGGTACCCGGTGTGCCAGAAGTACTTCTTCTCGACAGCCTTGGAACCGGTCAGCTGGATCTCGCCGGCGTTCACAACGACGACGAAATCGCCCATGTCCACATTGGGGGTGAACGTAGGCTTGTTTTTACCGCGGAGCATGGCAGCGATCTGGGACGCGAGGCGACCCAGCACCTTCCCCTTGGCATCCACGAGGACCCACTCCCGTTTGATTTGGGAGGGCTTGGGGATGAACGTCTTCACCGAATGTTCCTCCTTTATTGGGTTTCGGTTAGTACATGACCTTCATCAGATAGAGCCCAGACGCCGGCGCCGGCGGACCGAGTCGTCGTCTGTCCTGATTACGGTACAGTTCTACGATTTCTTGCGGCTCCATTTCGTGCCGGCCGATCAACAGCAGAGCCCGGGCCATGTTCCGCACCATGTTGTGCAAAAACCCGTTGCCGGTGACGTCGAAGACGATCTCATCGCCATTCTCGGTCACATCGGCGCTCATGATCTTCCGGACGGGGTTTTCCTTCGTGTCGGGCGATCGCGTGAACGAGGAAAAATCGTGTTCGCCGACGAACAACGCCGCCCCTTCCCGCATTCTGCCGATGTCGAGGTCTCCTTCGACCTGGCAGGTATACCGCTCGTGGAAGGGGGATCTTTCCCGCACCCGTCGAAACAGGTAGCGATAGGATTTTCCCACGGCCGAGAAGCGCGGATGGAACTCCGCTGGCGCCTCTTCCACGCTTGCGACATGGATGGCCGGGGGCAACACCCCGTTGAGAGCCTTGATAAACTTGTCAACCGGTATGCGACATGCCGTGCGTATCATCACGACCTGACCCAGGGCATGAACCCCCGTGTCTGTCCTGCCGGACCCATGGACGCGAACCGTTTCGCTTAGAACGATACCGAGTGCTTTCTCCAGGTCGCCCTGGATGGTGGGCACATCCGGCTGCAGTTGAAAGCCGAAATATCCGCTTCCGTCGTAGGTGACGATCAGTTTAAGCTGTCGCAAGGAATTTGTCAAGAGGAAAACCGTTCACCACAGAGTCACAAGGGGCTAGAGATTTCTTGCTGGCCGCATCACGTTGTGCCTCACACGCTATAGCCCGTTATTGATTCCTGCAGAATGAAAGCCACCCGTTCGCCCTGAGCCTGTCGAAGGGCGAAATGAGGAATCATCAAGTGGCTGTTCGTGCTTCGACAAGCTCAGCACGAACGGAGACACGAAGCTGGTTTTTGATATGCAGGACTCAATAGATCGGATGTGAACCACGCTCCCAATATTCCGTAGGAGCGGGTTTGAAACCCGCCCTCTGCCTGGATTGTATCTCAAGTTTCTCTGATTCACTTCGTTTCTGATTCGAGCTGGAGGCGGACGAGCTTGGCGTTGACGCCCTTCAGCAGGGAAAGTTTGCGCAGGAGTTCGTCGTGCTTCTCCGTCTCGCCGACCAGTTCGAGCATGATCAGCCCGCTCTGCGTGCAGCCGTCGAGTACCCCGTCATGAATCCCGAGACGCGTCTTGATGAGACACCCCCACCCCGTCAGGATCTTCTGAACGTTGCCCGCCGTCTCGTTCCTGTTGTCGATCATGATCAGCATCACGGTTCGTTTCATGTCTGCAAGTCCTCCTGAGGGAATATCCGTCGTGCGGAAACACCCGGCTAGAATACAACGGCCGGATCGTTTCCGTCCAGCCGCTGTTCATGCCGATATGGCAGGTGTTGCGGGTCAGGCTTCTTCGAGAGGAAGCTGGATCTCGATCCGGAGATCCTGCGGCGCCGTCGTCGACGGGTCGTTGAGATAGATCTCGAGGTTCGGCGCGTGCTTCGCCTCGTACCCGCTCTGGGGAAGCCATTCGCCACAGAGTTTCACATAGGTCTTGATGAGATTCTCCATGGGGCCGATGTGGATCGTGGTGGCAAAGAGGCCGCCTGGGATTGTCTGGAGGGCGACGCCTGCGGCGAGCTGGGGTTGTCCGGTGACGGTGATGCAGGCGTCATACCTGATCTTGTCCGGCGGCGTGACGTCGGGGTCGTCGTAGCACAGGCCGATGTATGCCGTGTCGGGTTCGAGGAGCCCGAGCGGCCCGGCCCATCGGCACAGCGTCTCCCAGGCGGCGCCGCAGTTTTTATACGGGCCGATATGTCGGACGCATGCCACGGTACGGGATTCCTGGCGGATGATATGGACGTTCATGATGCCTCCTGTTGATGATGATATCGAGCCCGGTGGAACATCCCGGGTGTGAAGTCTTCGCAACTGCTCGTCCCGCTGTTTCCGGAACTGAGACGGGGAAACCGAGAACCGCTGTTTGAACGCGCGGATGAACGACTCGAGATTCTGGTATCCCGCTTCGAACGCGATATCCGTGACCGGTCGGCGGCTCTGAATAAGCCGCAAACCCGCCCGTTCGAGGCGAAGCCGACGGACATACTCGGCCACGGGCTCTCCGACCATTCCCCGAAAGATCCGGTGGAATTGATACGGGGAAAAACACGCCACCTGTGCGAGTTCCGTAAGCGGATAATTAACCCCATCTTTTGTTGAGGGTTGGCGGGTGTCATCATGATCGTCATCTTCAGTTTCGAGGTGATGATCATGAAAGCGGTTAACTCGCAAAACGATGAACTCCGGCGA
>Ga0116186_1000440_pt1 | contig 50000 bp, 38 predicted proteins | sample AD_JPNNA4_MetaG_FD_89806 | JGI IMG/M metagenome (GOLD analysis project Ga0116186, IMG submission 89806) | Active sludge microbial communities of municipal wastewater-treating anaerobic digesters from Japan - AD_JPNNA4_MetaG | ecosystem: Engineered > Bioreactor > Anaerobic > Digestate | place...
ATACCATTATCGCATACGTGGTATGATATATACTACGAATTGGATAGAACGCTTAAATCGCTCATACAAAAGAACTACAAGAATGCGAGGAGCATTACCCAATCCGCAAGCAACCATGTTATTGTTAGGTTATGTTGCTATGAACAGAAATGAATATCTAAGAAAAATACCATTTTTAAACTATGAAAACAAACTATTCCGATGGACAGAATGATTTGAAGTTCGCTTCGGCTACGCCTTCGCTTCACTTCAAATCATTCATAAATAAAAATAAAAAAATGACTAATTTTGTGAATATTAAAAATACACTTTACACACAAAATGGGATACTACCTTTAACGATATTAACGGCTTGCCCGAAAAAGAAAAGGAATGCGTGTATTCCTTAATGGATGCATTCCTCGCTAAAAGTAAGTTGCAGGCAATTCTAAAGTAAAAAAAGCCCGGATGAACCGGACTCTTATTATTTTACAAGGCTATCTAACATTTTTAAGCGTTCCTTATTTGTCATATTCAAAAAATCAGGGGAAATCATTTTATAAATATCGTCAGGAATTAGCTTTCTCCTACTAGTAAAATTTTCACTGGTATAGCATAATAAACTACCAACATAAATATTTCCATTTTCTTTCTTGGAATATTTGCATGTATTTGACTTTATTCCTTCTGCTTTTGTTACATCCTTTATTTTTCCATCTGAAAAGTTTATCGTAAAGCAAATATCTTGTACAATTAAACTATCTTTAAGAATAATAAAGCCGACATAAGCTTGACCTGGTTTCTTTATGGCATATTCATAAATATATGTTTCCCCTTCAACGACTTGGACGTTATTGACCTTGCTACAGTAAGAAACAGTCATAAATAAAATTAAGATTAATGTTTTCATTATCTGCCATATTGAGTAAAGTAATAGGAATATAAATCTGGTCTTATACCCGCTGTATATGCCCATGTTGTACCATATAAAAGCCAAGGTGATAACCCTATATTTGGAATTCCATTTAACCAGAGGGATAAAGAGGCCATATTTACACAATTTGTTGTTATTCCTTGAAATGGCAATACTCTACCTAATCCCCTGACCACATCAATAGCATATTTATTTACAGTAATATCAACAGGAAGTGTCGGATTATAATGGAAATCGGATGTACTTCTCCTAAAATATGTAGCATAACCAAGTTTTGTATTTGGCACCTTAGTATCATTTGGGCCAAAAGACATTAATGGATCACCAGTATTTTTATCAACAATAGCACTATGAGAAATAAAGTCACTTTCGTCAGTATATAATTTAGCTTGCGTACTATTTATGACCTGGTTTATATCTGCCAAATTTGCCAACGCACCAAATCCATAACCAATATTTTCAAGTGTACTATTTCCCTTCTTACCTAAATATCCCCATTCATTATTGTCAAAATTATAAGAAGCTACTCCGAAACTCACAGAAACAGGCGTTTGTCCTCCTGTAACCATATTCATACCTACACTATTAGTAAAAGAACCCGCCATTAAGCCTGCAGTGTTTGCCATAGGCATTCCTGATGTCGCAACAGCATAACCAAAATAACCCGACACGCCACCTACAACTGCACCACCTAACATATACCCCCATGTCTTGCCAGAATTATAATCCCATTCAATAGGATTCATTTCACCTTGATTGGCAACTGTACCACCCATGTATGCACCAACAACTGCACCTATTATTACAGGTACCCAAACAAATTCCCCACTGGGGTCAGTATAAATAAGTGGGTTGTTCAGGCAATACGAATATCTGTTAAATCCCTGTGTGTTGGTAGTATTTTGCACAAAGTTATCGGGGCTAAGCATACGGGCTACAACGGGGTCGTATAACCTGCCGTTCATGTTTATTAAAGAAAATTGGTCTAAATGCTCATGCCCTGTATAGCCCCTGTCAAACAATGGTTTTCCATTGCCGGTATTTTCAATCAGCATCTCACGCCCTCCCCAAGCATCGTAACAAAAACGCTGTACCAACGCACCTGTGTTATCAGTAATTTCGGTAATGCTACCTAAATGGTCCTTATGGATATAGTACATTATACCAGAGGGATGCTGATTGTCTTTTAATAATATTGCAACCAAACCATAAGGTCCATCAATATAATAAAGATGTTTTGTTGAGTTTCCTTCTAATACCTGCTCGTAATTGTCTGCAAAATATTTTGTTTTTTGCAACTGATTTTGGTAGTATAACGATGTCTTAATACGTTGCTGATTTATTCCATAATTTAATTCCATCCTATATTCGCCTTCTGTAAGAGTTTGTGCTTTATTAAAAGTATTCCAGAAAATAGTTTGTTCGTTTATTGGCTGATATTGTTCTATATTAGTGATGGTACTAACGGCATGTGGTTTAATAAGTGAATATTGGTAAGAGCCTACTCCTTTTTTGTATATCATATTCCCATTAATTGCATACTGCATTTCAAGGTTTTTAGCAGGTTCACCCGCAACTATTACTTTTGACAGACGATTAAGTTTTTTGCCATCAACATCATATTGAAAATCTTCTCCATAACCAAATTGATTATAACGATAAACCGGTCGCTGCCATGCAGGATCAAAGTAATACATATATTTTTGAATATTTCCTGTTTCAATAGTAGTTAGTAAATAATTATTATCGTACGAATAATTGGATACCAGATTATTCCCCAGTGAAAAAGTAAGAATTTGTCCGTAGTTATTTATATTATCTAAATGCCAAATAAGATTATTATTATCTAATCTTCGTTTTTCAAGGAGAAACCCATTGGGGTTAAATATATTTCTTATTCCAAAGTCTCCAGGATATCTTTCACCTATTAGATTTCCAGAATTGTCATATTCGTAAAAAAAATCAAAATTTTTATTATCGAAAGAAACTATTTTTTTTATCAGCCTACCAAGAGCATCGTATTTATAAAAATTAATTTGTCCCAAAGGTGAAGTTTCGCGTGTTATTAATCCTTTGTTTTGTGTGTCTTCGTCATAGAAATATTGATAATTTCCTTCTGTCGCGGTCTTTTTTATTAGGCGACCAAGCACATCATAATAAAAATCATATCGATTACCTTTAGCATCCATCTGATATTCGAGCTGATTATAGCAATTATATTTGTATTCTATTGTACCAGCGTCAGGGTCGTGCAAGAATCGTTGCCGACCATACTGATCGTATTCGATTATAGTAGTTGCCCCATTGCTACTAACACTGATAGGCAACCCCAAACTACTGTACGTATAAGTTATTATTCCGCCATCATCGCGGGATTGAATAATTTGTCCTACCGAATTGGTTGATGTTTGAGAGATTGTACCTGTCGAAATATTAGTTTCGGTTGTTGTCAATCCATTATATGAGTAATTGATAATGTTTGTGCCGAAAATGTTTTTTTGCTGAATTCTACCATCGGGCAAATAGCTATATGTTTTAATGCGAGGCGTTTGATTAGCAAAATAGGGTTCAGATTCTTCAATAAGCTGATTTTTTAAGTTATATTTGTAATTATTATAAACTTTTCGGTCAAAAACATCGATGGTTTCAGTCCTTATCACTCGCTGTCTTGCATCATAATATGTTTTTATATAAGGTGAGTTCGACTTTGTTTCAAAGGTATAATATAAAGCATCAGGAACCGAATTGTTGGTACACCACAGAATGTTTTTTTCGTTTATTGTACCATCGGGATAAGTAGTTTTATAAAGTCTATCAAAGTAATCATATTCGTACGTTGTTACAAGACCATTGATATCGGTTTCAGATAGTAGTAAACCACGCCCTATATTATATAAAAAAGAAGAAACAAATCCTGATGGCAATGTTTTCTTTGTTATAAACCTATAAGTTGGATCATATTGATATTCGGTAGTTTTTGTAGGTAACCCATTACTTGAAATAATTTCTTTTTTTACTGTACCTATTGAATAATATTCGTAGGAATATAATACATCATCTTTTAAATGTTGTGTTAAAGAACCATTGGTGGGGTCATATTGGAAAGTTTCAGTTGTAGAATAAGGTTGTTGCCCCTGATAAGTGGAAGTTGTTGAAAATGATGAAATTTTATTAGGAATTGATAAACCTGCTGATGTATAATAATAATTGGTTTCTGTTGTAATCTCGGGCTGATTACCAATAATTCCTTTTTTTATTATACTATATGTAAGATTACCATCAATATTATATGCATTATTATTCTCAGAATAAATATTATTGATAAGATTTATTTTATTTATATTTTTAGGATATAGGAAAAAACATTTGTTGTTAAAATACTGATAATAATCATATTGAATCTCGTTTTTGCTAATAATTTGTTCTTGATTATTAAAATTTATCGAATATTCGTTTTTAACTGGTAATAAACCCCTATAGTTAATTAATGAAGCAATGTAGTAATCGGTTGTTTTAGTAGCTGTATTTGTTTTATAGGCTTCGATTTTTGCAAACCCAATTATAGGCAGATTTTTTTCTTCAATGCTTAATCCATCTGAATAATTATATTGAGTAGTTTCTGTAAGCAGGTTAGAATTTTTAATTTTTAATTGACTTACTACAAATAAAGGCAACCTTTTAATAGGATGTGCATTCTGTGTGCTATTATTGTATATCGAATTATTACTAATAGTTTTATAATCTATATAAATAATTTGTCCTAGTCCATTACGAATCTTTTTTACCCAAAAGATAAAGTTGTCTTTATTGCAATAAACAATTTTTCTTTGATTATGATCATTATCATTATCAAAAATAAAATCGTAATTGCCATCACCATTAAAATCACCAATAAATTTTAAAAATTTTGCATTTGGCGGATAATGTAAACGATTATAAACTATATTTTCAAAACCAAAAAAATAATAAATTCCAATAATAATTTCATTAGTATTAAATTGATTATTATCCGTTTTTTCACATATTAATATGTCTGATTTTCCATCACCATTAAAATCAACAACTTTTAAACTCGGGAAATTCGTTTTAAAAAATAATGTATCACTTCCTTTTTTAAAATTAACACCAGTTGAGTAATATATTTGAAAATATTTTTTTGAATTTGTAAATCCCTTATCTATTATCAAATCACTTTTCCCATCGCCATTAAAATCACCTGATTCAACACAATTTAGTTCATTAATATCACTATAAATAGCGTTTGGAGTTATATTACCTGTTAACGGGTCAAATGATAACTCATAAATCATAGTTCGAGTTGGATAAACATCGTTATCCGAAAAAACTACAACAACATCTGCTTTCCCGTTACCATTAAAATCAATTACTTTAATACTTTTAGCATTTGCCAAATGCCAAGAAAAATTGTCATCACTTGGTCCTATTGATACATTTTTTGTCTGATTTTTAGATGATGTATAAAACATTGTTTTATACATCGTATTATTAGAAAGTACTGTTAATAAATCAGTCTTTCCATCTCCATCAAAGTCTCCTGATATTAAAAAATTATTACGAATATATTTATAACTATCATTCCAAATATTTGTTATGTTATTTAGCATTGGTTGAAATAAATCGTTATAAATAATAATTTTTTTTAGAACTAACATATTATTTTCAAAACCGACCTCAGATACTACAAAATCATCATTATTGTCGTTTGTGAAATTTGAGCAAAAATAATTTTGTTGATTGGGAATAGAAAAACTATTTTTAGTTGATACAATAAATTTAGAATTTTCAGATGATGGATTAATAAAGCTAACAAAACTAAAACTATTATCTTTATTATTTTTAAAAAATAATAATTTATTAAATACTTTGAAATTTTCGTTATGTTCAATAGAATTGTTACTATTTAAATCAATTGATTTTATTTCATATTCACCAATAACACAATCAGCAAAGCCATCATTGTTAAAATCAAGATTAAAATAATCATTATAGAGAGAAGGGATATAAGTATAATTACATGAGAAATCACTAAATTCAAAATTAATTGGTTTATTATTTGGCGAATTTCCATAATTAATGAGTGTACTATTATAAGATTGATTGTTATTCCCTTTTTTAATTATTTCATAAAGTTTTGTATAATATTGATTTGTATAATTGAGTTCATAAGTTGAAATCGTTTGACCATTAAAAGATATTTCAATTCGTTTTAATAAATTGTTTGCATTAATATAAGCAGTTCCATACATAGTTCCCGGTTGCCTGTATATAAAGTATTTATTTTTATCAAAAGATTTTTCTTCGTAATAAAATCTAACGGTATAATATGGTAATGCATTTGTTTCATTTTTTGTATATTTGATTTCATTGATTACTATTTCCCCATTTTGATTATTATAAACATATTCAATATAATTCCCATTCCTATCTTTTATTTTTGAAATAAACCATGCATATGGAATAGTATAATTAACAGGTATCAATTTTGCCGATCCCTGTCCATATGTTATTTCAATTCCATCTTTGGTATATAATAAAAACCCATCGTTATTATTAAGAAATTTTATATTACTAAAGTCATAATTTTCTTTAGCATAAGTCGAATTAGGTTCAAAGTAATTTCCACTTTGAAGAATTAATCGTTCGCCGTCAACTACAAGTCTGTCATTGGAGTTAAATTCTATGCTTCCAATATTGTTATCAAAATATTTTGTCTTATGAGTTCTAAAAATAGAAGAAAGACCATTAAGATTCCATCCCCAACCTAAGAGACCATTAGCCGTTTGACTATTATATGTTAATGAAAGTTCCGGCGTCATTCCATTTGTTCCCTGTGGAAGTTCTATAGGTATTGTATAAACAGCAGATCCTGTTGAAGACACATTAATCTCACCAGGAATAAAGCTTAAATTTTCATTAGTATTTACATTTACATTGTCGACATTAGGTATTTGATTAATTGGAGTTGGATTGTTGAGAAATATTTGATTTGGATCGATACGAGCAATCATTTTACCATCGGTATAACCATTGAATTGATAACCAGGATAAAAAATTACCTGATCTCTTGCCACATATTCCTTTGAAGAGTGGCTATCGGTTTGATATAGATCAAAACGAATGTCATGCACAATTTGTTGTGAAAACAAATATTGAAATGTTATTAGCAATATAAAACTTATAATATAAATTTTCATTTGCTTTAATCTTTTACTCGTTCCCATTTCTGATATATTGTTTTTTTGTTTATAAACCGATCGGTAGTATTTACTCGAAAAAACGGATGTACAGGTTCGATTCCTTGCTGAAAGCAGCTACTATAAAAAGGCAGACCAGAATTATTATAATATATATTTTCTTGATTTTCTACTGTTTCAATAATAATTTCGTTGTTTGACAATCGTTTGATGTTTCCCTTTAAATAACCTGCATTGACTCCATTTTTTTCTATATTATCCGTCCAAGTCCATTGGTTTTGTTTATTATTGTGTTTATTATCCGATTGGCTTTGAGTATAGGTACTATCTGTATTAAAAATTAATGCTGTTGAAGCACAATCGAAATTATAAAAACGACTCACTTGTTTTCCGTTTAGTACCCCTGTCAACGAAACGTTATTCTGTTCGTCATAAGTACCCTCTTTTTTTATATCAACTATTATTTCGTATGTTCCATTTAATCGTATTGTGTCTTGCCAATTAAAAACAAAATAGGTAAAAATTGAATCCTGAATAGAAGCGGTGTCTCCATAAAAAATCATTTTTTTTTGGTAAGTAGAATTAGTGTAATATTCGATTTTTTCGGTTGGTGTAATTTCTGTTTTTTTAGCTACATCATTAAAACCCATGATAAAATTAATGGTTTTATTATTTTTTAAATTAATACCTTCTATTTGTCGGTAGTTTATGGTTTCGGTTGTGATTGTTTCTTGAACCAATTTCCATTTGCCAACAAGTCGCTGCTCTCTACTGCGAAAAGACAACCACGGATCGTCTTCTCCTTTTTTACAACTTTGAATAAAAACAATCATGAATATCCACAACAAGGTGCTCAATATTTTAAATGTTTTCATAAACTTCTTATTTTATACGTTCCCATTTTTGATAATATGTTTTTTTTAAATTGTTTGAATATTGCTTATTAATAAATCTTACCGGGCTTATAACCGGCATCATTCCATTGGAAAAACATGAAAAGTAAGAGGGGTCATCGGGTGTTTCGTCGGTATTATTAATTGTGGAATAATTTATAATTATTTCATTATTCGACAAACGGGTAATTTTTCCATGCATGTACCCTGCAGCAACTTGTGTTTTGTTGCGATCTATCCAGTACCAGTATGACTTTTTTATGATTTCCTTATCTACAAACATGGTTGGATATTCAAACGATTCATCTATTATTTCAGGATTAACATAATTGCAATCGTAGATATAATTGCTTTTTCCTTGCTTTTTGTATTTTTTAAAAAAAGTTGCATTAATACGGATATTTTCTTCTACTTCAAAATTTTTCTTTATATCTACTATTATTTCATAAGTTCCGGAATAAGATGAGTCTTCGTAAAGAGTTCCATCATAAGCATTATTTAATGAATCTAAAACATTTAGTGTATCGCCGTATAAAATTAACTGCTTTGATCTCTCATAAGTTTGAGTATTATAAGTTAATTTGGTAGGGCTTGCATCAGATTGAAATACTTTTTTTCTATAAAACTCATTGCATGTTTTTGAATTATTTCCTATAACATACCCGAAGCTCTGGGAGTTGATTTCTTCTGTAGAAATTTTTTCTTCTACTAATTTCCATTTTCCAATTAAACGTTGGTCTCGACTGCGAAAAGATACAAACGGGTCATCTTCGCCTTTGCGACAGGAATTAAAAATTAATCCGATGGTTAAAATTGCCAATAATGTGTTACTTATTACTTTCATAGCTTAATTTTGTTTTACAATTTTATATTCATTGATATAATTATCTGCCTCTATACGTAAAATAAATTCCCCATCATGAAGATGAGATAAATTGATACTAAAATTTTTATCAAAACATACATCTTTCATCATAAGCACTCCATTCGATTGATAAATTTCATATCTAACTTTTTCTATGGTTTCTTTTTTTATTAAAATGTTAATACTTTGATTAAATGGATTTGGATAAATATTGATATCTTGATCGACTATCTTAGTAAAAAGTGTTTTTAAATCAGAAGTGTCCATTTTTCCATAATTCTGTTCATATTTTTGTAAATAAATAATTTTTCTCTGATATCTATTGCCAGCATTATCGTAGGTATATTCTATATTTTGAGCGGAAAAATGTTGTATTACGAAAGTTAAAATACCGGTTGTCAATAAAATCTTGGGATTCATCGTATTAATGTTTTAAACTATCAATTTCTTCTTTTAATGAAATAATGTATAAAGTAAGTTCTTCTATATATTTAACTAATAAACTATTAATTTTTACTATATCCATCCCATCTTTTTTAATTTCGCTTTCGGATGGTATTTCTGGAAGATGTTTATTTTTTTTAATATAACTTTTTAGTGAATCTATCGAATATAATGGATAATTTTCTTCAAAAACATTATCATACCAATTTTCAATATCAACTTTAAAAAGTTTACAATGGATTGTCCCGTTAACGTCTAATTCGTTTTGAGGATTTGTTGTTTTAATACCAACCTTGCCATCATTTAAAGCAAGAAACGTATTATGTAACGTGGCAAAATTTCCACTTTGTTCTCCACCAATTACAACATTATTATTGCTATACCAATTTATTAATAACTCTTTACTTGTGTTTATTATTGAGTGAACCCCATCTAATCCAATTTTTAAACTACCAGTGGTATTTTCAATTTTCATATATGTATTTTCACTTGTTGAGTTTAAAATATGTATTTTTTCTGATGGTTGTTCAATGCCTACTCCTATATTACCCGATACATACAGATTACCATTCTTATCGATTGATGTTAGCTTTGTAGTACTTCCCTGGTCATTGCGCATAAAGTTAAAGGCAGCAGGATTTTGCCAATTGTGTATCCAGAAATTGAGATTTCCGGCAGGAACGCCATTGGCATCTTCGTCAATGCTTATTCCTCGCCGTTCGGGAATGCGACCTCGGGTTACGATTTCCAATCCGTTGTTTTGTTCAAAGGTTTTGGTTCCGTTGGCAGGACTACCATATATCAATACATCTCCCCGGTTATTTATTTTTATTCCTTCGGCATCGCCATCGTTGCTTAGCCATTGGTCGTTCATTTTTATGTTTTGTGATGCTGTATGGTTACCGAGGTTATCACCTATCAGATTGGCAGGTATCCGGCTTACATTGCCGGTGGCATCGGCAATCAATACGTTTTGATTTTGATAAACGGTTGCTGTTGCGAGGCTTTCAAAGCGAACTGTCCCCTTTGTATGGAGTTTTGCCGAAGGGGCGTTGGTGCCAATACCTACATTCCCGGTACTGTTTATATTTACTACATCTCCATTGTTTACACCCAGCGATAAGCTTATGGCACCTTGTTGTACAATGCGAGCCGAACCATTGGCAGTAAGACCGATTAGTAAGCCGCTGTTGGCTGCTGTACCGGTGTTGTTGTTGGTTAGCTGAATACCATAGGCAGGTAGTGCCGAGAGGTTTTCGTTGAGCTGGGGTATGGTTCCTATGGCTTTATGGATGTGCAGTACATTTTGCGGAGTAGAAATGCCTACCCCTGTATTTCCGTTGGGTGTTATAACCAACCGTTCGGTTGTGCCGGTTGCCAATACCAGGTTATCGTTCTGAAAATTGGTAATGGTGGCTTTGTTGCCGGTCATGCCGATAAACATCCCAAGTGTTTGGCTTCCCGAAGGAAAACCGGTCGTTTGGTTCGTTATATTTAAATAGGTATTCATAGAATTGAATTCGTGTAGGTGCAACGTGGTTCGGGGTATGTAAGCTTCACCACCCCAACCGGTTCCTATACCTATTTTGTTATTATGAAACAACCACCCATCGCATGTAGTTGCTGATTCGCATTTAATTTTGTATTGAGCTGACATTTTTTGTGGCATAAACGCCATGCAACTAATTGTTAATAAGGCAATTACCCCCCCCCCCATGTGTTTTTCGGAGGGTCCTTTGTACTCGATTTTTATAACTGTTGAACATTTTAGGTTGTATTAGTTTTTTGCAAAAATAAAACGTTTTTTTTTAAATAGCAAGACTTCAATGTAAAAACTACGTTGTTATTGGGTAGATGGTAGTTGTTATTGTATATTTGGCAGGTTTAAATGTACAATGGGTATAACGCCTACATTCGGTATATAAAAAAATCATCCGGCTTGAGGAGATGGCGAACCCCGAAATATCGTGATTGCTATGAAGGTGATTAATGATTTATTAACAATTCCGACACTTCATTACTCAAATAAATGGCTTATCTTTGCTTAAACAAATTTTTATTTTCATGACAGCAAAAAAACGTCAAAACTCAAATCTTATCAATGTAGTAAAGGGATTTTTTATGAACAATCCCGGAAGAAGTTTAAATTATAAACAAGTAAGTAAGCAACTTCAAATAACCAACGTTTCAGAAAAATATGAAATACTGGAAGCCATAGAAGAACTTACCCGACAAGATTTTCTCGAAGAAGCCCAGCGTGGAAAATATCGCCTCAAATCTGATACCGGTACCGTAATCGGCATAATGCAAATTAATCCTCATGCAATAGGAACCGTATTGGACGAAAATACAGGTCGCGAAATCAACGTTTACCCTCGTTATCTTAACAAAGCCTTACCCGGCGATAAAGTTAAACTTAGACTTTTTGCTCAAAAAAAATCGGGCTTTTTAGAAGGAGTAGTGGTAGAGATTATTGAACGTTCACAACGTACCATTGTTGGTACGATTGAAATCTCGCATGCGTTTGCTTTTTTAGTTACCGATGCTAAGATATATCCTTACGACATTTTTATTCCGCTCGAAAACCTTCACGGAGCAAAGAACGGACAAAAAGTTATCGTAAAGATAGTTGAATGGGCTGAAAAAAGCAAAAATCCGCTGGGCGAAGTAGTTGAGATTCTTGGTCAAGCCGGAGAGCACAACACCGAAATGCATGCCATTCTTGCAGAATTTAACTTACCTAATCGTTTCGACGACCACATCGAAAAAGCTGCCGAACAAATTCCGGACAAAATTCCATCAGAAGAATATAAAAAACGTAGAGATTTTAGAGATGTGCTAACTTTTACCATTGACCCTGCCGATGCAAAAGATTTTGATGATGCCTTATCTATAAGAAAAATCGAAAACGACCTTTGGGAAATCGGCGTTCACATTGCCGATGTTAGTTATTATGTTAAAGAAGGTTCTGTTTTAGATGCAGAAGCTTATAAGCGTGCAACATCCGTTTATTTAGTAGATAGAGTTGTTCCCATGCTACCCGAAAAGTTGTCGAATAAAGTTTGTTCGCTTCGTCCCAATGAAGAAAAACTATGCTTTTCGGCTGTTTTTGTGGTAGATAACGACATGAATATTAAAAACGAATGGTTTGGAAAAACCATCATTAAAAGCAATCGTCGTTTTGCATACGAAGAAGCACAAGAAATAATTGAAAAGCAAAAGGGCGAACTTGCCGAAGAATTATTAACCTTAGATCGCTTTGCAAAAATATTGCGTCAGCAACGTATGAACAAAGGTGCTATGGCTTTTGATAAAATAGAAGTTAAGTTTAAACTCGATGCTAAAGGAAAGCCCATTGGTGTTTACTTTAAAGAGACCAAAGACTCAAACAAATTGATTGAAGAATTTATGTTGCTTGCCAATAGAAAAGTCGCAGAATTTGTTGGTAAGCGGAAAAATCAACAAGCAGCCAAAGCTTTTGTATATCGTATTCACGACGAACCCAATCCCGAAAAACTTCGTCAATTCAGCATTTTTGCAAAACAATGGGGGTTTGATATAAAAATACGTTCTCAGCAGCAAATTTCCAACTCTGTAAACCAAATGCTCGAACAAATTCGTTTAAAACCCGAACGCGACATTTTAGAAAATATGGCTATTCGTGCAATGGCAAAAGCAGTATATTCTTCCAAAAACATTGGACATTACGGATTAGCATTTGATTATTATACCCATTTTACTTCGCCTATTCGACGTTATCCCGATTTACTGGTTCATCGTCTGCTCGAAAAATATTTAAACAACGAAAAATCAGCTCATGCCGACGAATTAGAGATAAAATGTAAACACTCATCGGAAATGGAACAATTAGCAGCCGATGCCGAAAGAGCTTCGATTAAATACAAACAAATAGAATATATGTCGGATAAAATTGGGCAACAATTTGAAGGCTTTATTTCCGGCATGACAGAATGGGGCATTTTTGTTCAATTACCTGAGACAAAAGCTGAGGGAATGATTCCGTTACGCGAAATGGCAGATGATTTTTATATTTTCGATGACGAAAAAATGGAGGTTTTTGGCAAACGCAATAAAAAACGTTACAAAATGGGCGATAAAGTTACTATTGAAGTGCTAAAAATAAATTTAGAAAAACGTCACCTCGACTTTAAAATGATAAGCGGGAAATAAAAATTCCCGTTATTATGAATCTAATTTAAGAACAGCTAAAAAGGCCGACTGTGGTACTTCTACCGTACCTATTTGTCGCATACGTTTTTTACCTTTCTTTTGTTTTTCGAGTAATTTTCGTTTACGCGTTATATCACCACCGTAGCATTTGGCTGTTACGTCCTTGCGAACGGGTTTTATCGTTTCTCGTGCAATAATTTTGCTTCCTATCGCTGCTTGAATAGCAACTTCGTATTGTTGACGAGGAATTAGGTCTTTCAGTTTTTCACATATCCTTCGACCAAAGGGATAAGCATTATCAACATGTATAAGAGTAGAAAGAGCATCGACCTGTTCTCCGTTCAGTAAAATATCGAGCTTAACCAATTTTGCCGGTTTATAGTCGAGTGGATGGTAGTCAAACGAAGCATATCCTTTTGATATACTCTTAAGTTTATCGTAAAAATCGAAAACAATTTCGGCTAATGGCATTTCAAAAACAATTTCAACCCGATCGGTAGTAAGGTAATTTTGATTTTTTAATACTCCTCGCTTATCGATGCACAATTTCATAATAGCTCCAACGTATTCGGCTTTGGTAATGATTTGGGCTATTATATAAGGTTCTTCGATATGCTCAATAGCAGTTACAGGAGGCAAACCTGAAGGATTGTGAACTTCTATTACTTCGTTTTTTGTGGTATATACTTTATATGAAACGTTTGGCACGGTTGTAATAACATCCATATCGAACTCTCTATCGAGTCGTTCTTGCACAATTTCCATATGCAACAGCCCAAGAAATCCCCCTCTAAAACCAAACCCAAGAGCAGCACTTGATTCAGGAATAAAAGTTAATGAAGCGTCATTTAATTGTAGTTTTTCGAGCGAAGAACGTAAATCTTCATAATCGTCTGCATCCACAGGATAAATGCCGGCAAAAACCATGGGTTTTACGTTTTCAAATCCGGCAATCGCTTCTTTGCAAGGATTTTCGACATGCGTTATTGTATCACCCACTTTTACTTCTTTGGCATTTTTTATACCTGAAATAATATATCCAACATTTCCGGCCGAAATTTCATTTTGTGGCAAAAGACCCAATTTTAAAACGCCTATTTCGTCTGCTTCGTAGTCAGCTCCCGTATTAACAAATTTCACATGATCGTGTGTACGTATGGTGCCATTTAAAACCCTGAAGTAAGCAATAATTCCTCGAAAAGGATTAAAAACAGAGTCGAAAATAAGAGCTTGAAGAGTTGCATTGGGATCGCCTTTCGGTGCCGGTATTTTTTCAACTATTGCCATTAAAATATTTTCGATTCCTAATCCGGTTTTGGCACTTGCTTCGATAATGTCTTCTCTTTTGCAACCAAGCAAATCTACAATTTGATCTTTAACATCTTCGGGCATAGCTGCCGGCATATCCATTTTGTTGAGTACCGGTATCACCTCCAGGTTATGGTCAATTGCTTGATATAAATTCGATATAGTTTGAGCCTGAATACCTTGTGTAGCATCCACCACCAACAATGCCCCTTCGCAAGAGGCTATAGCCCGAGAAACTTCGTAACTAAAATCAACGTGTCCGGGAGTATCAATAAGGTTTAAGATAAATTTTTGACCTTTGTTCGAATATTCCATTTGTATGGCATGGCTTTTAATTGTAATACCACGCTCTCTTTCCAGTTCCATATCGTCGAGCACCTGTTCCTGCATTTGTTTTCCGACTACTGTTCCGGTATATTCTAACAAACGATCGGCTAACGTGCTTTTCCCATGGTCGATATGGGCAATAATACAAAAGTTGCGTATGTGATTCATGTGTTTAATTTGATTTTGGTGGCAAAGATAATGTAAAAGTCGAAAACTTAAAAACTTAGTGCCGACTCCACTGATCTATAATGATTTTAACATTTTCTTGTATTCCGTTTTTAGCACTTAGCCAGTTTATTTTTACGCCCCTGCGCTCCATGCCTCTAAAATACGTCATCTGTCGTTTTGCAAACTGATGAATGGCGGTTTCCAGTCTTTTAAAAAACTCATCAAACGAATACTTGCCAAGTATGTATTCCGTAACGTACTTATACTCCAATCCATAATAAATTAAATCGTTCGATGCAATTCCCTGATTCAACAATTGTTTAACTTCGTCAATCATTCCTTGGTCTATTCTATCTTTAAGCCTTTTTGATATCTTTTCGCGGCGCAAATCCCTATCTATTTCTATACCGAATGTCAAGCTTTTTATTTCTTTATTTTGACTCTTAAATATGGGATGTTTTCTATAATATTCTTCTATTTCAATTGCACGAACAGCTCTTTTTTTTGTATCTACATCTGTTTTATTGTGCATTCTTTTGTATTGCGACAATCGTTGAGTGAGTTCTTCTAACGAGTATTTTTCTAATTCTTCGCGCAGCTCTTTATTTTCCGGAACTTCGAGCAAATTATAATTTCTAAGCACGGCTTCTAAATACATACCCGAACCACCGCAAAGAACGGGAACAGCATTAGTTTGTTTGATTTTTTCATATGCATTGTAAAAATCGGTTTTAAACCTAAACACATGATATTTTTCACCCGGCTCCAGCAAGTCAATAAGATGAAACGGTATGGATTTTCCCTGTACCACATAATCTGTCAAATCTTTGCCCGTTCCGATATCCATTTTTTTGTAAACCTGGCGGCTATCCGCACTAATAATTTCGCCATTGATTTGATAGCAAAGTTCGGCAGCGAGTTTTGTTTTACCACATGCTGTAGGCCCTAATATGGTGATAATATCGTATGGCATATTACACTCCTTCGTGCTCATCGGGAAGATAACGCTTGGTAATGTAGCGAATAGGAAATCGCGATGACAAATATCCAATGCCCATTACAGTAGCTGCAATAAAAAGTATATCAAAAACTCTTATTTCGACAGGATACGATTGAACAATAAAAGCATCGGGCGATGAACCTTCCATGGGTATAATACCAAATTTTGATTGTAAAAAACAAAAAATCAGGCCTAACACAATACCCGAAAAAGTGCCTAATATAGAAATGAGCCAACCTTCGATTAAAAATATTTTTTTTATGCTTTTAAGTGAAAAACCGATGCTCTGAAGTGTATTAATATCTTCTTTCTTTTCTAAAATAAGCATGGTTAGCGAAGAAGTTATATTAAACGATGCTATAAGCAAAATAAACAGGAGAATTAAAAATACAATAACCTTCTCCGACTTCATTATTTGATAAATTAATTGATGCTGTTCAAATCGATTTTTAATTTCAAACGACGGTCCCAACGATTTTTGCAATAATTTTTCTATTTTATCTGCCGAAACACCCGGTTTTAATTTTATTTCTAATGCAGATGCTTCGTTTGAATAATTAAACAGTTCGCGTGCAAACGAAATCGGTACAATTACAAAATTGTCCATTTCCGGATCAACACTATAAATCCCAATTGGATATATGGGTTTCATTATAAAAGCATTTTCGGGCGAAGAATTTATATCTGCAAAACGATTGGGAGCATAAATACTTATAGGAGCAGCAAAGTTTAAACTAATGGACAAATAAGCAGAAACACCCATTCCAATAACAGCAACGGGTCTGTTTTGATAAAGTAAACTAAACTGACCGTTGGTCATCATAGTATCTAAACCCGTCATATCCGAATAATTCAGATCAACACCTTTTACTACAAACGGATGATAAATGTCGTGATATTTTATAAGTGCCGTTTCTTCTATGGTAAACGCATACCTGTCTATTTCATCAAGACTTTTTATTTTGAGCATAAAATTATTATCCGGAACAAAAACCTTTGCATGTACCGGAGTTATTTTCAAATCGGGGTCAAAAGCATTGAATCGATTAATGATAAGGGACTCCAATCCGTTAAAAATGGAAATGATAATAACTAAAGCCATTGTGCCAATGGCGAAACTTATGCCCGTAATGGACGAAATAATATTTATGATATGAGTTGTTTTGGGAGACGTTAAATATCGCCTTGCTATGAAATAGTGAATGTTCATTCTTTACTTTTTTAGCAAATCTTCTATTCGCTGGCTATATTCTAATGAATCATCTATAAAAAAAGCTATTTCGGGAATTGCTTTTATTTTATTTCGAATGCGTTGTCCCAATGCGTGCCGAATGTTCTTTTTCCCTTCTTCAATAGCATTAAATATTTCATCTGTTTTTTGCTTTAGCGAATATATGCTTAGATATACTTTTGCCAATGATAAATCGGGGCTCATTCGTACTATGGTTACCGTTATCAACGCCCCATTGAAAAGTGTCTGAGCTTGTTGCTGAAAATATTCGCTTAATTCGCGCTGCACCAATCGTGCAACTTTTTGTTGTCGTATGCTTTCCATATTAATCAAATTTAATGGCTTTAACCGGTTCTATTTTACTTATAAGCGTTGAAGGAATGAGTAAAAATAATATTGTAATTAATACTATCGCTCCATTCAATGACAAAACTTGCCATAGTTCAATTTTCATTGGCACATAATCGATGTAGTACGATGCTTTATCAAGATGTGCAAAATGATATTTATTTTGCAGGAAATAAAGAGCAAATGAGAGTAAATTTCCTAATGCCAACCCAATTAGTATATATATTAAACTTAAGTAAATAAATATCTTACGTATGTTGGAATCAAAAAAGCCAATTGCTTTAAAAATCCCTATCATATTAATTCGTTCGAGAACCAGTACAAGTAAACCCGAAATAATATTAAACCCTGAAATAATCATCATTAACACAAGAATTACCCATAAATTTGTATTAAACAATCCAATCCAATCAAAAATATATGGATAACGCTCCATAACTGTGGTAACTTTGAGTTTTGTTCCGTCTTTTTGAAACCTTGACCCCACTACCGAAAAAACATGCTGTTTAATATCATTAATGGAATCAAAATTCTGAACATTTATTTCGTATCCGCTTATTTGATTTGTTTGCCAATCGTTCAATTTTTGGACATGCCTTAAATCAACAAAAACAAACATATTATCAAAATCTTCGAGCATGGTTTCGTAAATTCCGCAAATATAAAGTTTGCGCATACGAGGTGGATTCTGAATAAAATACAAATAAACAGCATCACCTACATTGAGCTGAAGCAATTGGCTCATTTTTTTTGAAATCACAATTTCGTTCGATTTAGCGGTATCGCTCAACACTAATGGTTTCCCTGATAAAATATTTTTTTGTATAAACGACCAGTCATAATCTTTATATACTCCCTTTAATACTACACCATGCAGGGTTGTTTTAGCTTTAATTATGCCGGGCTTAGTAGCAAAAAGCTGAATATTTCTTATGCCATTTATCTTTTGCAAGGCTTCAATATCTTCTTTTGTTACGTTTATGGGTTTGGTCTCGAATGAATAATTGGCATCGTAATTATTAACAACTAAATCGGAAGCAAAACCTGTAACTTTTTGTCTTATTTCTTGTTTAAATCCAACCACAACGGAGATAGAAATAAACATTACAAAAAAACTAATAGCAATACCTATAATATTAAAAACTGTAATAGGTTTAGATATTCTATGAGAATTGGAGGAACTAAAAAATATTTTTCGTGCTATAAATGAGGCAATGTTCATCTTTTTTCTGTCGGCTTCTTATACTGTGCAAAGTTATCGATATAATTTGAAACTAAAAAAGTTTGTTTATATTGCTTATTGCCAAGTTCTTTTGCTGCTTTGCATTGATTCTTTATTTCCACAATTAAAATATATTCATTAATTTTGCTAAAATATTTTTTTAAAGCTCAAATTGTGGTACGACACATCGTTATTATCGGACCTGCATACCCTTATAGAGGTGGAATTGCTGCAACCAATGAACGTTTAGCGCAGGAATTTATATCATCTGGGGTTAAAGTCAGTATCTATACATTTAGTTTACAATATCCCACCTTTCTCTTTCCGGGGAAAACACAATATGTTGAAAATACCAAAGCACCCTCATTCCCTGTTTTGCGAAAAATAAACTCCATAAACCCTTTCAATTGGATAAAAGTAGGAAGAGAGCTAAAAAAAATAAAACCCGACTTAGTTATTGTGCGTTACTGGATTCCTTTTTTAGCTCCGGCACTCGGTACCGTTGTCCGTAAAATTAAAAAAAATAAATTCACAAAAGTTATCGCTCTGGTCGATAATTTTATCCCTCACGAAAAACGTCCGGGCGACAAAATGCTATCACATTACTTCATGAAAGCTATTGACGGATGCGTAGTAATGTCGCACAGTGTTAAAGCCGACATTGAAAAAGTTTACTCCTCAAAACCAATAGAATATTGTCCACATCCGTTGTTTGACCACTATGGCAAAATAATCCCTAAAGTTGAAGCAAAAAAAGCATTAAAGCTGAACCCTGATAAAAACTACATTCTTTTTTTTGGTTTAGTTCGCGATTACAAAGGCTTAGATTTGTTGATTGAAGCTGTAAGTCTTACAAAATCTACCAATGCCGACTATGAAGTTATTGTAGCCGGAGAATTTTATTCTGACGAGGAAAAATATTATGCATTAATGGACAAATTTAACGTTCGTGATAAATTTCGTGTTTTTGCTCAATTTATTCCGGACGATTTAGTTCCGTATTTCTTTTGTGCTGCCGATGTCATTGTTCAGCCCTACAAAGATGCAACACAAAGTGGTGTAACACAAGTTGCATATCATTTTAACAAACCGATGATTGTAACCAATGTCGGTGGATTACCCGAAATGGTTCATCATAAAAAAGTTGGTTATGTAGTTGCTCCTAATGCTCCTGCTATTGCACAAGCTATTGCTAAGTTTTATAGCGAGAACAGAGAAAAAGATTTTTCGGCCATGGCAGCCATTGAAAAAAACAAATATTCGTGGAAACGAATGGAAGAAACCATATATATTCTATTCAGCAAACTACACTATAATAAGAAAACATTTAATGGATAAAAATAATCATTCGGTTATTGCGCAACGAATACAAGATAGTATATCGATTAAGTCGTTGCTATTAGAAAACAAAGAAACCATCAGCACAATAAACAGCGTTGCAAATATACTGATTCAAGCTTTTAAGCAAAATAAAAACGTTTGGTTTTGTGGCAATGGAGGTAGCGCCGCCGATGCCCAACATATTGCCGCTGAATTATCCGGACGATATCTGTTCGACAGACCACCATTACCTGCGGAAGCCCTGCACGTCAACTCTTCTTATTTAACAGCCGTTGCCAACGACTATGGGTTCGACGAAGTATATGCCCGTCTGATAGATGCCATGGGAAAAAAAGGCGATGTTTTGGTTGGTATTTCTACTTCAGGAAACTCCAAAAACGTTATCAACGCTTTTGAAAAAGCCAAAGGAAAAGGATTAACCATTGTTGCAATGACCGGGAACAAGATTTCTAAAATGGCTGAATTGAGTCATTACTGTATTCGCGTGCCATCTACAGAAACTCCACGTATTCAAGAAGCTCATATTATGATTGGGCACATATTATGCGAAATAATTGAAGATGTTTTATTTAAAAAGTAAGTTCTTTCGCTAAATACCCTCTTTTGAAATAACATATAAATACAATACATATTCCTAATTCAACAACAAATTAAGATTTGCTAATAAACAGTATAAATGCACATTATTTGGGCATTAAAAATATTCGTCGTATCTTTGCGGCGAAATTGGCGGTTTTTTGATTCAGCTCTATGCCGGTGCGGTTAATTTGCAGGATCGGGACTACGCGCCGGAAATAAATAAATACATGAATACATTTAAAGAATCAGGTCTGCTTCCTGAACTATTAAAAGCAGTTAAAGCATTGAATTTCGAAATACCCATGCCTGTTCAACAGCGAGTTATCCCCGAAATTCTAAACAACGATCGCGACATGGTTGCATTGGCTCAAACCGGAACCGGTAAAACAGCTGCCTTTGGATTGCCTCTTATCCACCGTCTGAATTTTGTTCAAAACGATCCGCAAGTTATTATCCTTAGTCCTACACGCGAACTTTGTACACAAATTGCCAAAGATTTGGAAAGCTATGGACAATTTTTAGCCCATTTCTCTGTGCTCGCCGTTTATGGTGGTGCCAGTATCGAAAATCAAATAAGATCACTAAAAAATGGCGTTCACATAATTGTTGCAACACCGGGGCGCATGAACGACCTCATCCGAAGAAAAAAAGTCAACCTTAGCAACATTAACACAATTGTACTCGACGAAGCAGACGAAATGCTCAACATGGGATTTTCAGAAGATTTAAATGCCATTTTAAATCTTATACCCGAACCTCGTAGGGTTTTGTTGTTTTCAGCTACTATGCCCAACGAAATAGCCAATATAGCTTCACGTTATATGCATAACCCCATAGAAATCACCATTGGAACTAAAAATGCCGGAACAGAAAACGTTAAACATCATTATTACGTTGTAAATGCAAAAGATCGTTATCTTGCTTTAAAGCGCATTGCTGACTATTATCCCGATATTTATGGCATCATTTTTTGTCGCACTCGACAAGAAACAGCCGAAGTAGCCGAAAAACTAATGAAAGACGGCTACAATGCCGATGCACTCCATGGCGATTTGTCTCAAGCTCAGCGTGATTATGTAATGAATAAGTTTAGAAACAAAAACTTGCAAATGCTCGTAGCTACAGACGTTGCAGCTCGCGGTCTTGATGTTGACAACCTTAGTCATATTATCAATTATAATTTACCCGACGATAACGAAATTTATACCCATCGTAGCGGCAGAACCGGCAGAGCATATCAGAGCGGAATTTCTATTTCCATTGTTCACTCACGTGAACAACATCGCATTCATCAACTCGAAAACATTATTAAGCAAAAATTTGAACGCAAAAATGTTCCGGGTGGCGTCGATATATGCAAAAAGCAACTTCATCACCTTATTCAAAAAATGGAAAACGTCGAAATAAACGAACAGGAAATAAATCCATTCATACCGGAAGTACTAAAAAAAACCGAACATTTAGAAAAAGAAGAAGTTATAAAACGCTTCCTATCACTTGAATTTAACCGTTTTTTAGAATACTATAAAAATGCTCCCGATTTAAATGTACAAGAGCATAAAAGAGGCGAAGACAGAGAACGTTATACTGATGAACGCCGCTCAGGTAGTGGTTTCACCGCACTTCGTATCTCTATCGGAACAATGGACGGTTTAACCGTACCTAAACTTATTGGAATGGTAAATGATTTTTCTAAAAACAGAAAAATAAAAATCGGCAAAGCCAACATTAACTCCATTTTTACCTTATTTGAAGTTGAAAATGCTTTTGTGGATGAAGTTTTAAACAGTCTCCAAGGAAAAGTGTATGCAGGACGTGATTTAGCTGTAAAAATCGCATCCAATCGCGACCAACCGGGCAATAAGCAACGCTCTTCACATAAGCCTTTTTTCAACGAACGTCGCTCAAGGTCGGACGTCGCTCAAAAAGATCGAAAACGCTTCAGACGCTCAAAAGACTAATGCCTGTTAATCAGAAATAAATCGTACCGAGCTGGCTTTAAAACCGACCCAAAATCGTTTGCCAATTTCGATAGACAACTTCTCCAACGATTCTTTTGTAATCGTTACATATAGCAGAATACCTATATCGACTAAAACTTCTACACCTACGGCAGTGTGAATAATATCTTTAACAACCCCTTCAAAATTATTCACCATGCTTGTTTGTTGTTTTTCAAGCGAAAGAACAATTTCATTTCCTCCAATAATTACGACTCCGTTGCCTTTTTGCAACGAAGCATTAATACATACACTTACGTTATCTTCTATTACAACTCTGGAACTTTTTGTCTCGTTTTCGGGCGGAAAGGACACTGCTCTAAAATAATTTTTAATGCCAATTAAACTTGCAACAAAGGTCGATTTGGGATTTTGAAAAACCTCGACAGGGCTGCTAACTTGCTTTATTTCGCCCTTTTCCATCACAGCCACCGTAGATGCCAGCACTAATGCCTCTTCATAATCGTGCGTAACATGAACAATGGTTTGACCCTGCTTATTTAATCTTCGCAACAACATGCGTGTTTCCCATCTTAATTTAGCGTCCAATGCCGAAAGGGGTTCGTCAAGCAAAAGAACCTCCGGCTTCATAGCAAGTGTACGTGCCAGTGCCACTCGTTGCATTTCTCCACCCGACAATCCTTTTATATTTCGATGAAGCAAATGTTCTATTTCCAATTCACGGCAAACCAAGCTAACCTGATCTTTTATAGATTTTTTTGACATATGCTTTTGTCGAAGCGAAAATGCCACATTTTCAAATACCGAAAGATGAGGAAAAAGAGCATAATCTTGAAAAACAATACCGATTTTTCGATTTTGTATTTTTTCAAACGTAATATCCTTATCGTTCAATAATATTGAGCCATTTATACTGTTTTGAATTCCGGCAATCGTTTCGAGCAAAATCGATTTACCTGAGCCTGAACTGCCGAGCAACACAAAATAATCTCCATTATTTACCTTGAAGCAAATGTTTTTCAGAAAAAAACTTCCGACTTTAACAGATATTTCTTTTAATTCAAGCATTTTTCTTCTTATTTGCCAACCATCTTAAAAGTATAAACACAAGTAAAGAAATGAATATGACAATAACAGCAATGGGCTTTGCATATTGTAAACCAAACGAACCAAATCGCTCGTAAATTAAAACAGGAGTCGTCATGGGATGATATGCAATAATAACAACTGCACCAAATTCGCTAATACCACGAGCAAACATTAAAACAAACCCCGACAGAATGCTTCTCCAAGCTAAAGGTAACGAAATTTTGAAAAAAGTTTTGGTTTGTGAAGCTCCAAGATTCATTGCAGCTTGCTCAAGTCGCTCGGGAACTGACAAAAAACCTTCCATTGCAGCATTTATTAAATATGGTAAACTTACAAAAGCCATAGCAATCATAATTCCTGCTATGGATCCGACAAATTCAAATCCTATAAAATGAGCTGCTTTCCCTAAAAATGTATTTCGTGATATGATGCCCAACAAAGCAATACCGGCCGCTGTATGAGGTATTACAATGGGCAAATCTATAATTCCAATCACAATTTTTTTTAACGGGAACGATTTTCGTGCTAAAAAATAAGCAAAAGGTATGGCAGCCAACGAAAATAATAAAGTTGCCCCAATGGAAGCTAAAAGTGTAATCCAAATACTTGAAACGACTTCTCTATCTTTCAATGAGCCAACAACATCATCATATCCGGTTGAAATAAACATACCTATAATAGGTGCTATTATAAACAGCAACAATAATCCGCTCAAAAAAACAATTGTCAGTTGAAAACTATTGTATTGCTTCATTTTTGGGTTTTGCATATTTCTTTAACCTGCTTGGTATATTGTTGTATGTAGAAGTCTCGGAAGGAACAATAGTGGGCTGCCCATTTAGTTCCAAAATCGACAAGCCTTTCGTTAAAAAATAACGAACAAATACTTCGGCCAACTTATTATTTTTACTGTTTGTCGGAATGGTAATTCCATAAATCATGGGCTCTCCCGTTTCCGTTTTTATTTCTCCCGGTATTGCTCCATTTACTTCAACCGAAACCGTTTTATATATATTGGCCAATTTCGGATTACTTAAATTTATAGAATCGGGAAGGGTAATAAATCTTAAATGATGTTGTAATGCAACTGATTTGTATAGAAATATATAATCAATCGTATTTGTTTCGAGCAAAGCCAGCAAATCTGTCTCTTTGGGACGGATCGTTGATACATCTTTTGACAACAATTTATTTGCTAAACCTATTAAATTATAATATTTTTCAGCTAATTTAATGGTTAAAACTGCTCTAACGCCACATGGATCAGAATTCGGATCTGATCTGCCAAAAGTAACGTCTTTTCTTAGCAATATTTCATACCAATTTTTAAAATTTATTTCGTCGGCATAGTTAGATTTATCATTAAAAACTAATGCCATTTCGTTGCTTGCAAACGGAATATTCCACGTAGCATATTTTGGAATAAGCATTTGATCTATAACGTTGTAATCGGCAGAAATAAATACATCATAGTCCTTATTAAGCTCAGAAATATTTCGAGCACACTGTTTGCTACCACAAGCTTCGGTATAAAACTCTACTTGCGGAAAATGATTTTTAAACGAATCGCAAATCATTTTAATAGGAACGGTCATACTTCCGGCATGGATTATTTTTAATTGCAAAAAATCATTTCCATTATTCTTAATTTGATTTGATTGACATGATACAAGTATTATAACTAAAGAAGAAATATAAAACAGTTTTAGCATGAACCGAAAATTTTAAAAAAACAAAAGTATGATAATTTCCCAAATCTTCCTATTTTTTTTATCATGGATATTTTTGTTTTTTTTAATCTTTGTATATTTGTAACCCTTATTACTGTATTATCGTAATAAAGTCAAAATTTTAGCTATGAAAACTCATTATTTTTTAATCGTTCTTTTAACATTAAACCTCCTTTCGGTTTTAATTATTGCTCAAACCGACAGCTTACATCCCAAAAGACCGGTTATTCCTGATTCTGCTTTTCAAGATATGGGAGTTTCGGTTTCTCCGTCGAGTTTTCATTTAAATATTAAGCCAGGAAATTCAATTATTAAAGAAATTAAAGTAAAAAACGACACAAAAAAGCAAACTAAATTTAATGTCGGCTTTAACGACTTTGAAATGAGCAATCTTGGAAAACCTATAACAACCTCACAAAAAGATTGTAAATATTGCTTATCACGTTATATAAGCGCTGCTCCTTCTTACTTTGAATTAAAGCCTGGTGAAGAAGTTAAAATAAAACTAACGATCGCCATACCAGATAGCGAAGAAGCTTACAGAGCACTATGGACCATTGTAACCATTGACCAAGTTACCGAACGTGCACCGCTTGATTTAGAACCTCACCCCAACAGATTATCTATGGGTGTTATACCGTCAATTGGTTTTGGTGTATATGTATATCAAAATCCCCCCAATGTTAAACTAAATAAAATCAATATTGAAAAATTTCAATATACTGAAAAAGAAGGAAAACGTTTTTTTGATTTAAAAGTAAAAAACACTGGTGATGGAATTAGTTATTGCACTTCGTATGTTTCACTCACCAATTTAAACACAGGCGAACAAAAGAAAATCAACGTTAAGAATTTTACCATTCTACCACAATTTATTCGCGATTTTAAGGTTGACCTCCCCTCTAATTTACTTCCAGGCAAGTATTCGGCAGTTGGAGTAGTGGACTTTGGTAACGAAGAGGAAATGATTGCAGCCCAAGCCGATTTTGAAGTCAAATAGTTTTTTTGAAACATTTTGTAAAATATTTAAGTATAAAGGCATAGTTTAACCCTAAAACAAATGTTAAAAAACAACAACAATAGAGCCATTCAAAATCATACTTCAGAAAATAGTGTAGCATTATTTTCTGAAAAGCGTTTTAACTACGCTTCGTATAGTTATTTTAATTATTTTAAAAAATCATTTTTTATTCACTTAATGTTTAACTAAATTTTTTATCTATGAAAAAAGTTTTTGGATTAATGGTAGGCATGTTCCTACTTTCTGGTTTAACATTCGGCCAGTTAATTGACGAAAAGAATGTAACTGTTACTATGGATTTGCAACCCGTTTTGCAACTTCACATGACAACTCCCGACCAAGTAGATTTCACCTTTGACGAAATCAAAGACTACTATGGTGGTATTATTAAGTATGCTGCTACTATTTTAAAAGTTTCTTCTTCTGTTAGTTGGGACTTGTATGCAGTTGGAACTTCACAAAGCGGCACTTTCTGGGATCAACAAGTTAGCTATAGCTCAGGTGGTGGTGCTAATTCAATTGCAAACATTCCTTTAAGTGCACTTGAATTACATCAATACGAACCCAACCAATATGATGCTAACGCTACCGGTGCTCAAACAGACTACAGTGCTGTTTTTGCTCCTGCTCAAGTTCTTGCAGTTGGTGTTAATAGCATTTATTACAGTGCTACTCCTTATACCATTCCCGGTGTAGACCAAAAATACATCCAAGGTCACAATGGTACCATTGCCGGTCAAGACGGTGCTCCCGGTGGTAGCTATTTAACTTCAATTGCTCCAGCCGGTACTTTCAGTGATTATTATTTCACCATTGACTATCGTATTTTACCCAGCTTACCTGCTATTTTCCCAAATGCCGGTCTAAATGACGGTACTGCTGAAGATATCGTATCGGTTAACGGTGCAAACACCTATGCAGAACCCGGTGTTTATACCATGAATGTTAAATACATCTTATTAGAAGACCAATAGTAGAATCTATAATAAAGGGTTATTCTATAAAGGAATAACCCTTTATTTTTTTGTGCATGAAAAAAGCAATTTTCATACTAGTTTTTCTAACGATTGCATTTCAAGGCAGTTATGCACAATTGTGTAATAATGTAACCACTGCCAATTGTAGCGATGCCATTGCCGGAACAAGTCGATTTTATTTATCTACACCCGGGAATATCGATTTTACCTTCTCGGATATGCAAAAATATATTTCAGGAATTACATACAGCGGCTCAACCCAGCTTCGCCTAAAAATTGACGAAATTGTTCCCGGTGCTTGCAAGTGGAAATTGATGATGTATATTGATAATAACAACCATTTGCCCGCAAACGAATGGGAACCTCTGGTAACATACGGATCGTCAGGTAATGTACCCGAACTTGATTTAATACAAGTAAAAGTTTACAACGGATGCGGAACACCTTTTAATAATGGAGTATATCAAATATTTGCAGGTAACACACAATATGATATTTTAGAAATAATTAGAGACCCTCAGCCACTTCATCCTGCAGGTTCTTGCGATGGGACTGAAATTAACGGAGCAGGCAGCTATTTAACCGATTACAATGAATTTAATTTCACGATTGATTACAGAATTATACCCGGATTTCAGCACAAACCCGGAATTTATCAAATAACCATACATTTTTGTTTAGAAGAAGTACCATAAAAAGAAAAAAGGTTGGAATTAGATTTTTAGAATGAACTTCTGTAAAAAAAAAAGTTTAAAATGAAAAATTGAAGAAATTAAGCGTTGAAAAAAACAATTTTATATATAACAACTTTTGTATTTTGCTCAACCTTGTGGGCACAGGAACCTATTTCAGATAGTGCTTCTGTTAAGCTCGACACTCTTCCTGTTATTTCTACGCCAAACAATCCAACAACAGAAACACCCCAAACAACCACTTCTCCTGTAATAAAACCTGAAGACGCAAATAAACTTGTTACACGATTTGCTAAAGAAGTTGTTGAGTTTACAAAAGGCGAATTGATATCAAACGTTTTTATTATTACTAATAATTTAGCTACCACACAAAAATTTTACATTGACTTTACAATTCCTATGGAATGGAAAGTCATTACCAAAAACCACACATTATATGAACTTCAACCGGGCGATAGTCTTATCATTCCGGTTCATGTTGTACCCCGTGAAAAATTTAAAGGGAATACCCGATTTATGTTTTATGCTTTTTTAAGCGATGAAAAAGGCAAAAGCTTAGGTATGAACTTCTTTTACGGCTTAATAAAGAAAAATATTCGTTGGGCAGTAACAGTGTCCGACAACAAAATATATATACCAAACAAGGTTGAATCTGTTCCGTTTTCAATTGGAATCATCAACGAATCTACCGAAGAACAAGACATTTATCTTACTGCTACAAGCTTTAAAAAGAACATTTTAATAAAGGACTCTTCGGATATAAAAGAGTCGCATTTCCCAATTAATACAACCATAAGAGCTTTTGGGGACACAACGTTTAATTTTAATTTTCATCGTTTTAAAGAGCCTCGCAACTTTAAACTCCTTGATATTGAAGACTACGTTCCATATAGCACGGGTGAAGCAAAAAAATACAGACTTAATATAAACAGTTATTCTCCCAATCCTGCAGAAAATAAAAAATTTAGAACCGGGAATAATATTGATTTCATAGAACTCTCTGACTCATGGGAAGTAAACAAATATGGCGGAATGGTCGTCCCCTTAATTGTCGATGCAAATATCTTTAATTTACTGGGCGATCAACCTATGATGACGCTCAACTTAAGGGGGTCAACGTTCTTTAGAGACAGCTCCATGTTAACATACCAAACACAATTAACGTATTTCTCGAATTATTTCACCACAATCCCATACGAACAAGCCATGTACAACTTAACGTATTATCACAAAAAATTTTATGTTCAATTTGGGAATGTAAACTCCGGTTTATTAGGCACTTATCAAACAGGAAGAGGATTAAGGGGAGAGTATTACATTGGGCGAAATCATCGAATTGGTGCATTTTATGTTGCTTCTCCTGAATTATTTAAATTCATGCCTTCTGTTTATAGTTACGGCATTCAACATTTTTACGAAAACAAAGTTATTCGTTTATCAACTGTAGTAGGTCGCAGTACCGATCAAATTCGGAATACCAATACCGAAGTAGCTACGACCAATGCCTCATTTAAGTTTCTGAAAAATCACACCTTTGGTATTCGATTAGGCGGAAGTCATTATTTACAAAATGATTCAAACTACTCTAAAATCGGCTATTTATTTGGTTTATATTATTCCGGTGCTCCCATTAAAAATATTTGGAGTGTATTTTTAAACGGAAACTATACTTCACCAAATTTCGGAATTTTCTCAAACGAACGTATTACGGCTAACTTTGGTAACCAGGTTACCGTCAAGAAAAAATGGATAATAAAACAACAAAGCAATTTTTATCGTTATAAACAACCTTATTATAGCCTGATTTACACCAATTATATTTTGAATAACCAAATAAATATTAATCGCACAACTCGAACCAATTTATATTACAACCCATTTGTATTTTACAATGTTTCCAGGATAATGAATTTTGATGTTCATTCTCGTGGTATTGGCTTTAATGTAAGCAACTATCAATTAGATAAAAATATTCGTTATTTCTTTAATTTACGAAGCGGCTATAATAAAGCAATAGATACCACCAGCGAGAATTACTTTTTTACACAAGCTTCAACATTTATACAAATTCGCACATTTTCATTTTTAATTCGCTATAATTTAGGCAATTTAAGCATGTCTAAACAATCCTTTTTCAATAATAGCAAGAAAAATCCACAGTCTATCGGTCTCTCGACTCGTTATCAGTACCATTTCAAAAATCCTTCTTTTGTTTATCAGCAATTAGCCAGCTACTCCTATTCCAGTTTCAATGGAAATCAATTTAATATTACGCCAGAGCTAATGTACTTCTCCATATCGGGTTGGAGGTTCCGGATTTTTGCCGAAATAAATTTTTCAAAAGACAAACAAAACAGCTTGCCCGACAATTACTATTTTATGAATCATGCCGAAACAGAAATAAAAGAACCTCAGTGGAATAGTAATTTGTACTTAGGAATGGGGATTAAAAAGGAATTTGGAATACCCATCCCATTTGTTAAACCAACTCATACAACTATTCAATTCTGTGCTTTTTATGACATCAACGGCAATGGAAAACGCGAAGGCAGTGAACCCCTTTTGGAAAATGTCGTCGTTCGGTTAAATGGCTGGGAAGTAATGACCGGCGAAAAAGGTATTTGCAACCTAAAAAACATCCCTTTAGGCGTTTATCCTTTTAGTGCATTTTCAATTGTTGACTTAAAAGGGTGGTTTCCTAATGTACAAGACAGTTTAGTTGTAAATAAAAACACATCAGAGGTTAATATTCCGTTTGTACGTGGAGTTAAAATAACGGGAAGAGTTTTTATTCAACGAGATCCCAACTCGCCAACAGCTGATTTTAAGCTCGATGTTTCCAGAATAAAAATCATTGCCAACAATCATAAAACATACACCGCCTTAACAGATAAAACTGGTTATTACGAAATGTATTTACCAGCCGGTAAGTACACCCTAAGCATGGACGAAAGTATATTAGGGAACAGACTTCAGCTAATGCAAAATAATTTTGAGCTTGAAATCAATGAAAAATTCGACAATCTATTTATGCCATTCTATATTGTAGAAAAAGCCCGCAAGTTAAAAGTAATCCGTTTTGACAGCAACGGAAATAGAATAGATGAGTAATTAGCATGATTCTGATTAATAATTCATAACTAAAATAATGAGATAACGAAATTTATCTTATTTTTGCACCACAAAATTAAATTATTATGGCAACTACTGCAGATTTTAAAAACGGATTGTATATTATTTATAATGGCGACATTTACACTATTGTCGAATTTCAACACGTAAAACCCGGCAAAGGCGGTGCTTTTGTTAGAACCAAACTAAAAAACTTAAAAAACGGGCGCGTAATTGAAAACACCTTTAACGCCGGTGTAAAAATAGATTTGGCTAATATTGAACGTAGAGCTTATCAATATTTATACAACGACGATATGGGATATTATTTTATGCACAATGACACATTTGAACAAATAAATATTCCCAAAGAAATGATCGAAGAACCCGGTTTGTTAAAAGAAGGGTTACAAGTATATATTGCATTCGACATTGACTCTGATAGCCCGTTAACTTGCGAACTTCCCCCAAATGTAACCTTAGAAGTTGTGTACACAGAACCCGGCTTAAAAGGTGATACCGCATCGTCAACAGCTCTAAAGCCAGCAAAATTAGAAACCGGTTTAGAAGTAAAAGTTCCTTTGTTTATCAATACAGGCGATGTAATAAAAGTAGATACCAAAAACCTTGCTTATCTTGAGCGAGTAAAAAAATAAGAGAATGAAGCTTCGTCACTCTTATACTCTATATGAAATTGCCGAATGGTTAAACTTAAATTATTCGGGAGACGAAAACATTAAAATAACCGGTATTAGCGATGTCTATCATGCCAATTATGGCGATATTACTTTTGCCGATAACAGTAAATATTATGAAATAGCAAATAATAGCAATGCATCTGTTATTATTGTACAAGACAACACCATCGAACCAAACGGAAAAGGAATTATATATTGCAACGATGCTTTTGAAACATACAATAAATTAGCTTCGTATTTTTTTCCAAAATCTATCATAGAAGAACAAATCAGCCCCAATGCCCAAATAGGCAAGACAACTCAAATTTATCCCAATGTATATATTGGCGATGATGTGTTAATTGGAGAAAACTGTATCATTTACCCCAACGTTGTGATTTATGGACCGTGTATTATTGGCAACAATGTAATCATCAATGCCGGTGTAGTAATCGGTTCAGAGGCTTTTTATTTTAAAAAAGATGAGAGCAACTATTTACGATTAAACTCGGTTGGATCGGTAGTAATCGAAAGCGATGTTGAAATTGGAGCAAAAACAACCATCGACAAAGGACTTGGTGGCACAACTATAATTGGGAACGGCACTAAAATTGGGAATTCGGTTCAAATAGGTTTTGATACGGTTATTGGTAAAAATTGTTTTATTGCACCCCAAACCGGCATTGCTTCAAATGTAATTATTGAAGACGAAGTGGTAATTTGGGGACAAGTAGGAATCCAAAAAAATGTTATAATTGGCAAAGAAGCCATTATTTTAGGTCAAAGCGGTGTAACCAAATCCGTTGAAGGAGGAAAAATCTATTTTGGATTACCGGCCGTTGAGTCGCGCGAAAAAATGAGAGAATTGGCTTATATAAAGCAAATACCCGAACTTATAAAACTCTTAAGCGAAAAATTATGACCGAAAAGGCCTCTTTAAAGCGTTTGCAGCTCTCTAATTTTAAATTAGAAGCATTGTTGAGCATAACCCTTTCTATCAACGAAAACCTTTCAACACAAGCACTTTTATCAAAATACGAAAATATTATTCGCAAAGATTTAGGCATAGGCAAAGTCGTTCTGTTTAATTACAATAAAAAATGGCAATGCATTTTGGCTTCCGGCTTAAAAGACGATAATTATCTCACTATTCAAGTAGAAAGCGATTTGTTGCCTTTTCGCGAAATTACTAATCTTACCATATCGCAATATCCCAAATTACAGGGTTTTGATGTTGTAATTCCTGTTTTTCATAAGTCTGTTCCATTGGCTTTTGTATTACTAGGTGACATTGAAGAAGAGCGTGATGGCATAAGCCCGATTATTAAGCACTTGAATTTTTTTCAAACACTCACCAACATCTTAGTTGTAGCAATTGAAAACAAACGTTTATACACCGAAAACATACAACAAGAAAGTATTAAAAAAGAATTAGACCTTGCCCGTCAAATGCAAAGCATGCTTATTCCGCATCCCGATGCTCTTCCTAAAAACAACTTTCTGTATGTTACTTCTTATTATCAGCCACATTACGAAGTTGGTGGGGATTATTACGATTTTTTCTATTTAAACGAATTTGAAGTGGGGTTTTGCATTGCCGATGTTTCCGGTAAAGGAATTTCTGCCGCACTGCTTATGTCTAATTTTCAAGCTTCGCTTCGGGCACTGTTTACTACCGATATAGAATTGAACCAACTAATTTGTCGTCTTAACGGAATTATTAACAACAACACCAAAGGCGAAAAATTTATAACGGCATTCATTGGCAAGTATAACATTCAAACCCGAATGTTGAAATTTATTAATGCAGGACACAACCCTCCCCTGTTATTTATTCCGCAAAACGAATATCAATACTTAAAAACAGGTTGTGCCGGCTTAGGAATGCTACCTGAAATTCCTCAAATTAATATCGGCTCCATCATTATTCCACAAAATGCTCGCCTTGTCTGTTATACCGATGGTTTAGTAGAAATGGAAAACGAACTTCACGAAGAGTTTGGAACCAAAGAAATGGAGCAAATGGTAGAAAAAGAAGATAATCTCGATTTATTTGTCTGGAAAATCATCCAACGTGTAAATGTTTATAGAGGTAAAATGCCTTTCTTTGATGATATATCATTGCTATGTATTGAATTTAAATAAAATTTTTTTGTTTTTTTATTTTTTTGTACATTTGTTAAAAAAAATCATGAATAGACTTTCGTTAATTCAAAATAAAGAACCGTGGGAAGAACCACAGGTTTTAGAGCTTTCTGTAAAAAGCTCTCAGTTGAATGGTTACACTGCTGATGATGGCTCGGCAGCACCCTCTGTTAGTCAATAATTTCTAAATCCGACATAGTATGAAAACATTTTTGCTTTTTATAAGTACCTTTTTATTTGTATCTACATTAAAAGCACAACATAACGACCTTTTATGGGTGAATCAAATTTCCGGAATCGGAAATAGCACTCCAACATCCGTAATTGAAGACGCAAGTGGTAATTTATATATTATTGGAAATTATACCCAAACCATATCGCAAGGAGCATATTCCTTCACAACAGCGGGAGGTCAAGATATCTATGTAGGGAAATACAATTCACAAGGACAAGTTCAATGGTTAATCAGTATAGGAGGAAGCGCAGCCGAAAATGCTTACGGCATTTCCTTAAGTCCGGATGGAAATAGTATTTACATTGGTGGCCAATTTCAAAGTAATAATTGTAACTTTGGTGGAACAACCTTAGCAACTTCCGGTTTAAACGATATTTTTCTTGCAAAATACAATGCCGCAGACGGAACTTTAGTTTGGGCAATAAAATCGGCATATGGTACGAATCAACAAATTATTGGAGCAATTAACGTTGACAACCAAGGCAATATAGTACAAATTGGAAAATACTTGGCTGATGTTACTTTTTATGGTGGCACAACAACACTTACTTCTTTATATAGTGGCGTTCAGCAAAACTATATTTCAAAATTCGACCAAGATGGGAACTTGCTCTGGGCAAAAACAATGAAAGGAAATAATAACAACTCATTAATACGAACGGTTACTTCAGATAATAACTCCTATTATTTCAGCGGTCAATATACTGATAGTCTTTATATAGATGCTTTTGCCATTAAAAGCAATTCCTCTTCCAGAGATATGATGCTGTTTAGAACTGATTTAAACGGTAATGTTCAATGGGTTAGAAAAATTACTGGCACTGGCGATGATTTTCTTTATCGACATTTCACTGATTTTTCCAGTTATTTATTTTTAGCCGGATATTATGCCAGTCCAACGCTTACCATCGACTCTACTGGAACGGATGTTTCACTTAAAACCTGCCCAAATCAAGGCAATAACGACATTTTTATAGCTTGCTACGCTTTTGATGGAACCTTGCAATGGGTTCGCAACTACGGAACAGCAGGAGACGATAAGGCTACAGGTGTTTATGCAAATGCCGATCACGCTATTTTTACCGGTTCATATTCCGGCAATATATCATTCGGTTCTTTTAACCTCACCAATAGCAGTACCGACGCCTTTATGCTCGAAACCGACAGAAATGCCAATGTTTTAGGAGTAAACAAAGCATCAGGAACTCTTAACGATTTTTGCGAAAACGGAAAAATTAATGCAAACAATGCCAATACTTTTGTCGGTTATTTTTATTCAGGCACACTCAATATTGGAAACACTTCACTTACAAATGGTACCACCTCTTCTACCGATATGTTTTTGGCAAAATACGGAAAAATCAACCTCTCTTTTGTTACCACAAATAATGTGTGTTATGGGACAAACAATGGTTCAATAGACTTAACCGTAAGCGGAGACGGAACTTCGCCTTATACGTATGCTTGGTCTGGTCCTAGTGGTTTTACATCAACCGATGAAGACTTAACAAATCTTTTTTCAGGTTGGTACAAAGTTACGGTAACCGATGCTAATAATGCTCAAAAAATTGATTCTACCTATATTTCAGAAGGGACTGCTATTGCATTAGTTTTTAACGTTCAACAGCCTTCTTGTTTTAATACGAATGACGGTGCCATAAACCTAACCGTTAGCGGAGGCAGTTCACCCTACTCTTATAGTTGGAACACCTTAAGTATTCAGGAAGACATAAATGGATTGGCTCCCGGCTGGTATTATGTAACAGTTACCGATGCTAATGGATGTAAAACGAATGATTCTGTAAAAGTTGTTTCGCCTTTGCCAATTAACATATCAAGTTCCATTACTGCACCATCATGTGTACCTGGGAACGACGGTGAAATTGATATTACCGTAATTGGCGGAACTCCATCCTATACGTATCTATGGTCGAATACATTAACAACCGAAGACATTACCGGATTATCAGCCGGAAATTATAGCTTAACGGTTACTGATGCCAACAGTTGTACCGCTACACAATCGTTTAATGTTGTAAACCCACTTGCTCCTACCATTTCTGCTATTATTGAATCGCCCAGTTGCAATCCCGGCAACGACGGACAAATAGATATTATAGTTAGCGGGGGAACCATCCCATTTACATATGTTTGGAATGATGCCATAACTACAGAAGACAGAAATAATATACCCAGTGGAACATATTCTCTTACGGTTACAGACGCTAATAGTTGTTCAAGCGTAAAGACAAACATCATTGTTCCACAAAATAACCCGCCTTCGTTATCTGTTATTACGCAAAATGTTGGTTGTAATCCCGGCAATGATGGTGCAATAGATTTAATTGTTTACAATGGAACGGCTCCTTTTACATTTAACTGGAGCAATACTGAAACTACTGAAGACATCTCCGGACTTTCTGCCGGAAACTATTCTGTAACAGTAACTGATAATAAGAATTGTACTGCAACCTTAGACACAATGCTTACAACAAACAATCCCATTGTTGATATTACATATAACGGTAATCTTACTTTTTGCGAAGGAGATAGTTTAATATTATATGCAACAAATGGAAGTAATTACACGTACGATTGGTATAACAATGGGTCTTCCTTAGGAATTAACGTACCTGTAATTGCAGCTAAAAATAGCGGAAATTATTATGTAGTAGTAACTAATGCTTCAGGATGCAAAGGATATTCTGATACTATAAATATTACGGTAAATCCAATGCCCACTATAAACATCAATGCATCATCCAATTTTATTTGTCAAGGAACATCTGTTCTGCTCACAGCTACCGGTGCAAACTCTTATACATGGAATAATGGCACAAATAGTAGCACATTAACTATCACTCCCAACACAACAACAACCTATTCTGTTACAGGTACAGACAGTAACGGGTGTTCAAATACGGAACAAGTTATTATAACCGTTAATGAAAATCCTGTTGTATCAGCAATCGTAACGAATGAAACCTGCTCAGCAGGGACCGGTGCCATCGATATTACCATTACCGGCGGACAAGCACCTTATACTACAACATGGTCAAATTTAATGACTTCAGAAGACATTTCAAATCTTGCTGCTGGGACCTATACCGTAACTGTATCTACTGCTTATAATTGCAGCACAACATATACAGCAACAGTTCAACCATATACTCCGTTGAATGCAAGTATCAATACTCACACACTGGTTCTTTTCTGTCCTACTATTGCAAATGGAGAAGCACATGTAACAGCAACCAATGGTCTTAGCCCCTATTCATATCAATGGTCTAATGCAATAACCACTTCTTATAACAACCAAATAGGTATAGGAACTACATATGTTACCATTACCGACCAATGTAATACTACAATCGTAGATTCTATTGTTGCCACTAGCTTACCCTCATTGCAAGCAAGTATTATAAATTCATCTCCTGCTTCATGTTCTACAAGTTCCAACGGAATGGCTGAAGTTTCTGCAAGTTCAGGAATTTCGCCTTATACATACATCTGGTCAAACTCTGTAAGCACAAGTAATATTGCTAACGATTTACCTACTGGTTGGCAATACGTAACGGTTTCAGATTATTGCACATCAATAATTGATTCGGTACAAATCAACAGTTTACCGGCTATGCAAGCCAGCATTTCATTTTCAGCTCCCGTTTCATGCTCGGGGTTAAGCAACGGTCTAGCCATGATTTCTATTACGGATGGAGTTGCACCGTTCTCGTTTATTTGGTCTAACGGAGAAACAAGTCAAACTGCAACTCAACTTCCACAAGGATTAAACAGTGTAACTGTTACCGATGCTTGCGGTTGGGTTATATTATCTGTAAATACTGGTTTACAAAATCCTATGAGCATTGCCATCACATCAACAACTCCTGCTTCGTGTGCTACTATTTCTAATGGCAGTGCAACGGTAAGCGTTTATGATGGTGCAGGACCCTTTACCTATACTTGGTCATCGGGCGACACGTTAGCTACAGCAACACATTTACCGTCTGGTTGGAATTATGTAACCGTTAGTGATGCTTGTTCCACGCTAATTGATTCAGTTCAAATCGAAATAATAGCTCCTGTTCAAGCTACTATTACTTTTAGCGTAGAAGCTTCTTGCTCAAATTCCTCAGATGGTAAAGCAACCGTTAATGTGCAAAATGGCGTTGCTCCCTACACATATTCTTGGTCAAATTCAACCAGTACTTCGAATGTTGCATTCGATCTTACACCCGGATGGAATTATGTTACGGTTACCGATCAATGCTCATTTTCTGTGGATTCCATTAATATTGGTTACAAAACACCTCTTCAAGCCATTATTACATACAATCAATCAACCGATTGTATTTTTGATAGCACGGGTATAGTAATCGTTACTCCCACTTATGGTGTACAACCATATAGCTATCAATGGAGCTATGGTAACGATACCGATAGTCTTTTGCAAGATCTACCCGTTGGAAATTATTTTGTAACCGTTACCGATTTTTGCGGCAGTGTTGTGGTTCCATTTACCATTTCTAACAAAACCCCGTTATCTGTTAATTATCAGAAAGAAAATGTTTTATGCTTTGGCAATAATAATGGTTCCATTATTTTAATTCCGGAAAACGGAGTGGCTCCATTCTCATATATTTGGCAAAACAGCATTGAAACAGATTCTATCCGAACAAATTTAACTGCCGGAACATACAAATTTACGATAACAGATAAGTGTGGCAGCGTTTCGGATTCTATTATTATTCGCCAACCCGGGCAACTCACTTCTTCGGTATTAGTTACCAATGTTTCGTTCGAAGGATTGAGCGATGGTAAGATTGATTTATTGGTATTTGGTGGCACACAACCCTATTCGTATATATGGTCCAATGGTGCAGTAACCGAAGATCTGTCTGATATTAGTGAAGGAAAGTATTTCGTTACTATCACCGACGATAACGGATGTGTAACAATAGATTCCGTTTTAGTTAACAGCGAAGGTAAACATATCGAAGTTTATAACACATTTACACCTAATGGTGATGGCAAAAATGATGTTTGGAACATTAAATACATTAATGCTTTTCCTAACTGCAACGTTCTAATATACGATCAATGGGGCGTAAAAGTATTTGAATCGCAAGGATATACCAAACCTTGGGATGGCACTAAAGGCGGTAAAGCCCTACCGGCAGCTACCTATTATTATGTAATTGACTTAAATGATGGTAGTCAGCCTTATACCGGTTCTGTAACGATAATGAAATAATTATTTCTTAATGTTTTCTTAACGTTAAAATTAGATTGAGCATTCTAGATTTTAATTACCTTAGCAGCCAATTAATAATTTGAACATCTTTAATTAGTTGGTTGTGAAAGCTATATCTGTCGTATTTTACATCAATGTTTTTTTTACGTTAATTAACTTACAAAAAGCATATTCTCAGGACAAATTGAATGTAATGTTCTTTGGCGATTATTATTATAATGCACAGCGTGACACCTTATCCACTACTCTTAATAATGCTGTTTTAAATGATGCAAATAATCTTAACGGTTTTAAATATAGGCGTGTTTATTTAACTTACGACCATAAATTTGATTCTCGTTTTTCTGCAAAAATTGGCTTTGATTCAGACCAAGAATCCAATACAACAAATGGAAAATTTGGTTTCTTTGTTAAGGATGCATATTTAAATTGGGATAGTATTTTCAAAAATGCTTCCCTATCGTTTGGCTTACTATGCATACCTACTATTTCAACATCAGAAAAATGGTGGGGACATCGTTTTTTGGAAAAAACCATAACTGATTTAAGAAAATTTGAATCAACACGCGATATGGGTATTTCCCTAAAGGGCTCCTTTGCAAAAAATCAATTCTTTTATACGATAATGCTTGGTAATAATAGTGGAAGTAAAGTAGAAATAGATCGCTTTAAAAGTCTATACGGAGTTATCGGATATAATCCATCAAAAAGTTTTATTTTTTCATTAAGTTATACATATCACTTTATGAAGAAATCTTTAGATTTATATGACACATTGCCTCCAATGAATTGGCTTAACAAAGATAAATCGCTTATTACTTTTTTTATTGGCTATCAAAAGGAAAATAAATTTTCGACCGGATTAGAGTTGTTCTATGCAACACAAAAACACGATCTCAATACCGGCTTTGGCTTTGATGATTATAGCTCGTATGGCGCGACTTTTTTTGTCAATTACGCTTTTAACGAAAAACTTTCGTTTACCGGACGGGTTGACTATTTCGAACCCAACAACCATCGTTTATCGACACACGATTGTAGAATTTATGCTTTATGGGCATGTAATATACACGTCCAGAAATCAATCATAATTTCACCCAATTTACTTTCCGAATTTTATGAAAAGATGTCGAACGGAACAAAAATAAAACCAGCTATTACTCCTCGTATTACTTTTTATTGGAAATACTAAATCTCAGATAGAAAAAAGAGGCTGCCCTTTTAGACAGCCTCTTCAATTTTTATGTTAAACCTTTGTATTAGGCTTCCACTTCAATCATTTTAAAAGGAACTTTTATTATACTTTGATAATCTTCGCCGGCTTCGAGCATATCTTCGTCGTCTTCTTCGTAATGCCAATTAATTACAACATCATGACCATTATTTGCAATTGCTTCAAGACGTTTAAAAACATCTAAAATACATTTTGAAGAACTTGTATTAAAATATTCTAACTGAACGTTTACAACGGATTTTGCCTGAGGAGCAGTTCCATATTTTTCAATCCATTCAATAAGAGGTTTATAAAATTCAATAGAATTTTCGGGTATTGAACGACCTTTTAATTCAAGTATTCCGGTAGATGCATTAAAATTTACCGATGGGGTTTTAGATGTGCCTTCAATTACTATTGGATCCATAATCAAAATTTTTTGTAAATATATATCAATTTAAATGAATTTTCAATAGGTAAAGATAATTATTTTTTTCAAACGGATAAAATTCTGCCATAAGTTTCGATTCTGTTTTACGTGCTACATCAACTAAGCCTAAACCACCGCCTCCTTTAATAGAATATTCGTTGTTGCTTAAAATTAAAAGATGAAGTTTTTTTAATTCTTCTTTCGATAAAACATTGAGTTGTTGAATGCGTTCGCCTAACAAAATGGCTTTGTCTTTTGTCAGAACATTTAAAAATTCTAATTGCAATCCGTTCGGCAAATGTATGATTTTTATTCCTCCAAATCGCTCTGTATCGAAATAGGGAATACTGTGATGAAAAATATTTTGACTTAATTCTATTGCAATATGAACGGCTGTTTTTGGTTTTGCAACAATATTTTCGCCCTTCTCCAACAAATAACTTTCTAGTGTTTGAATGCAATTAGAAATAACTTCGGCACTGATACTCCCCTTATAAGAATATATAATATGCCCATTATAAGGGTCTTTTGCCCATTCTTCCGTATTTAAAGCTCTATGTTGTTCGAACATAAACATGGTGCCGTAAACATACATTATTTTTTATAAATATTCAAATTTTCTACCGGTCATTTTTTCTATTTCGATGCAAATAATATTAACATTATCTACCGAAGGTTTTGAAAATTCAAACGTTCTATCGCTATATTGCCTCATAAATATTTTCAATGCATTTACTTTCTCTTCGTAATCATTTAAGAGGATTGCTTTTCCCATTATCTGAACGCTCTTATAACGCATTCGATAGCTGCAAGCAACTTCTTCATGTCGGGCAAAAAATTCGTGATCGGTATCGAAATAAACACAAACATTGTTGTTTTTAGCTAAAATATTGAGTTTATGACCTTCTTTGGCACAATGCAAATAGATTTTATTTTCGTCGAAGCCAAAATTAAACGCTAACACATACGGCTTATCACCATCTACAAAGCCTACATGACAAACCTTCGATTTGCGAATTACTTCTAAAAGTTCATCATGACGTGTGATTTCTTTAATCGCTTTATCTCGTATATACATAACAAAAGTGTTTTAGCAAATATACAAAAAAACCGGCTTTCGCCGGCTTCGTTTTAATATTCATCTTCGTTAAATAAAAAGTCTTCTTTCGAAGGATAATCGGGCCAAATATCTTCAATACTCTCATAAATTTCACCATCGTCTTCCAGTTCCTGAAGGTTTTCAATCACTTCTAACGGGGCACCACTTCGCATGGCAAAATCTATAAGCTCGTCCTTAGTTGCAGGCCATGGAGCATCTTCTAATTTTGATGCAAGTTCAAGCGTCCAATACATAACTATTTGATTTTAAGATTAATTACTTTTTACCTATTATTTTGCAAAGATATATTATTTTTTTTATCAAACAAGCCTACAATAAATATTTGTTAGTCATACATCAAATTTCATCATTCTATAGATAACCCATTATTTTATAAATGATATAACCTGATATTTCGTGTATTAAAACAGACCATTTTTCCATCGCTTCAATTTGGGGTATCAGCAAATGATCGAAAGTGAATTTTCTTTTACCTGAAATTCGATCGGCCGGATAATAGTCAACATTAAAACCTTGTTTTTCGAAACAACCGATGGCTCGGCGTAAGTGAAATGCCGAGGTAATTAATAAAATCTTATGGTTTTTGTTGGATTTAATTAAAGTTGAAGAATACTTAGCGTTTTCGTATGTGTTTTGTGATTTACTTTCAACTTTTACGCGCAAAGTGTCGAATGCTATATCTCCCAAATAATTTTTTATATAATCGCCTTCGGGGCCTATTGATTTTAAAACAGATCCATCACCTCCTGAAAAAACAAGAGTATCGGCTATTCCTTTATTTAAAATCTTTAATCCCTGCATCAACCGGTCAACACTTTTATTAAAACCAATTTGCTTTGCCTTAGTGTCGTAATACGACATCATTCCGCCAAGAACAACAACATAGGTATAATGCTGTTTTTGTGAATCAATCGTAACGGCTGGCTTTTCCCAAAGTCGCATCACTTCGTCGAGTAAAAATGAATTGGAGAATATATAAAAGATTGCAACACTTATCCACAATAGTTTTTTCCTTTTTATAGGATTTTTAGTGAGCAATGCCCAAATTAGCAAGGCAAAAATCCAGCTATATGGCGAAAAAATAAAATTAAAAATCTTAGATAATATAAAAAACATTGTGTTTACCATTAAGCCTCTGATTCATTATTGTATCGTTCAAATATTTCGTCTAAGATAGCTAAATTTTCATCGAGCGAAATGGATCTAAGCAATCGCAACCGCAATTCTTTACTATGGCTCAATCCTTTAAGGTATTGTACGTAATGGCGGCGCATGGTCATAATTCCACCATATTCATTTTTGTCTTCGACCGATTTCAGAAGGTGTTTTTTTATCAGTTCTATTTTTTCGGCTATGGTTGGTTCGGATAGGAGTTCCCCTGTTGCTAAATAATGCCGGATATGTTTAAATATCCATGGCTTACCGATGCTTCCGCGACCTATCATAATGCCATCAACACCATAGGTATCGTACCTTTCTTTGGCTATTTCGGGGTTGGTAATATCGCCATTACCTATTATCGGAATACGAATATTTGGATGATGCTTTACTTCGCCTATTAATGTCCAATCTGCTGTTCCTTGATACATCTGACTACGTGTACGTCCGTGAATAGTTAATCCTTGTATGCCCACATCTTGAAGTCTCAACGCTATATCGAGAATGTTTTTCGAATTTTCGTCCCATCCCAAGCGTGTTTTAACAGTAACCGGAGTTTTTACGGCTTTTACCACTTTTTCGGTTATTTCGACCATAAGCGGAACGTTTTTCATCATGCCACTACCCGCACCGCGGTTGACAACTTTTTTTACAGGGCAACCAAAATTGATGTCGATAAAATCGGGTTGACTTTCCTCCACCATTTTAGCTGCTTCGACCATTCGCTCGGTAATGTTACCATAAATCTGAATGCCGATGGGACGTTCGTAGTCAAAAATCTTTAATTTTTTTTGGCTTTTTGTAACATTGTAAACCAACCCATCCGATGAAACGAATTCGGTAAACATAACATCTACCCCGCCCATAAGCTTACAGATATATCGAAACGTAGTATCTGTAACATCTTCCATGGGAGCAAGAAACAAGGGTTTTTCGGGCAAGTTTAATCCGGCAAACGTCACGATTCAAAATTTACTGCAAAAATAAGGAATTGTAAAGCAATAAAAAAACTATCTTACAGTCGTAATTTGCCTATTTTTTGACTTCACTCAAAATGACAAATTATTGATTAATTGTCAAACTGTGCAAAGTCGAAGCTTAAACCAGAACTATAAGACAGCTTTTTATTTTACTGTTTTATGAATTTACGACGGGTTTACTTTACAACAGATATTTTTAACGTTTGAATAGATTTATCTGTTACTAATTGTAAATAATAAATTCCCGAAGGAAGTGAAGAAGTATTAAGCCTAACGAAATTACTTCCGGCTGTCAGTTCTCCTTTGGCCGAAATATTCATGCTTTGCCCCAACTGGTTATTGAGTTGTAAGCTGTAGTTGCCTTGTTTTTGAGCATTGATATTGATATAGAGCATATCGGTACAAGGATTAGGATAAGCCACTATACTTCTCACCAGCAATTCTTGTTCTTGATTATTCAACGGCTGATAAATAGGCGGGAAAATTAAATAATCTATATATGCAGCATCATCGCCTTCAGAAGCACTTTGATCTTTATAATATGTCCATTTTAATGTATGATTACCTACGGTTAAAAAATATGCCTCGCGCGACCAAGCAATATCACCATCCCATTGACCTTTTTTAGTACCGTCTATTTCAAATTTTAAATAATCGTACCAGTAACCACTGCCACTATAGGGGCTATCTTCACACGAAACTCTTTTATAGAAAGAGAACGTATCTGCTGCTAAAGTTTGAACCGTCATAGATAGTACAGAGGTTTGATTATCGCTAATTACACCGCTGCGTGCTGCATAATTGCCTTCAAAAATGTTTCCGTTATTTAATATAATCCATGGAGCATTACCCGAATGAGCTGCTGTTGTGTCCCATGGGAAATGAGTAAAATTGCCCGACTCAAAATCTTCCACAATTATTCCAACTACCATGGCAAAACTTTTGGTTGCCGTATAACCGCTTGCATCAACCTGATAAGTAAAATTAACCGATGTACCAATCGGAGTAGAAGCATCAACGGTTATGGGAAATTCAGCATAAACACTGGAAGATGTTGCTATTGCTCCCATATTGTAATTGGGCGTATTAACGGTAATATAGTTGGTAGAGCTTGTACTTAGATTACCCATAGCCGTAGGCGATACAGCATGACCGGTATTGGGAGTCAAAATTTTAATCGTGGCGTTTTCGCCCGGATCCAAGCGACCGTTATTATTACCGGCAGCATCATCAACAACAACAGTTGTTGCACTGAGTAAAGGAGCATTGAGTACCACACTAAATGTTGACGTCCAAGCATTATTTTGGTCATCTACTGAGTTAATAGTAAAGGTTGCTATTTCCTGATCGCTAATAACCGGGTCAACCGTAAAAGCAAAAGCACCGGTTTTGGTTAAATTGGACGATGCATTGATGGTGCCATACAATTCGGTATTGTCTGTAATCTGAACATGTGGATTGCTGCACGAAAGAGTTGCTACCACCTGATTGGCATCCTGAAGACCAACGTTTGATAGGGTTACATCTAAATTTACATTTTCGCTGTATTCTACATTTCCGTTTACGGCAACTCCTGCATCATGAATAACATTGCTTTGATAAACTACAAAAGGTGTATTGGATGATGTAACTAAAATGGAGCCTATATAAGTGGTATAATTAAAATTTGTGGCGCAAACAACTAAGGAATCGCCGGCAATAGGTGCCGGATTAAGTGTTATATGAGCAACGCCTCCGCTTACATACGCTGTTCCTAAGAGTTGATTTGACTTTGTAATAGCGATATAAGCACCATCTACGTTGCAATTAACATCGACAGCTGTAATACCCGAAGCTATTGTAGCCGGATGAGTTACGGTCATGGACATGGGTGCTTTGGTGCGAACTACCAAACTCGGATCTCCGAAAATAGTCCATGTGTCGGTCATATCATAATCGGCCGATTCATCGTTCATTTTGAAACATCCATTTACACCAATACCTGCATAAGTGCGTTTAATATTATTTGTATAGCTTTCAACCAAAATATCGGCCATTTCGTCCTCGGCCTGCATAGGAGGATTCCACGATTGGTTGATAGTAGAGCCAAAGATACCAATGGCACCTGACGGTCCTGAGGTTTGTTTTGCTCTCATCCATGCTTCGCAGAAACAGGTTCCGGCGTTATAATGACCAATTACACACGAAACCGAATAAATAAACGGTAATTTATTCACGTTGGTTAATGCTGTAGCATTGGTATTAGAAAAACCTGTTGTTACCCATTCGGTATCGCCTCCATGACCACAATAAAAAATAGACCCCACACCGGGGTTTACTACTGTTGACACATTAGCTGCTGAAGGATTTCCTGCGGCATCTAAACCACCTTGGCTTCCATCAAACAATTCGTATTTAGTTGTATAAGTAAATCCCATCAAATCGGTTTGTATTCCACGGATATGTTGATAGTCATACTCATTATCATCACCAGGACCTTGGTCTGAACCAATTCCCAATGTTGAAGCCAACCAATCGCCACTGGAGAGAATTTTTTCATAATAAATGGAGCGATCCACTTGCGTTTGCACATCGGCGGTCGTTTCTGCCGAAAAACGTCCTACAAAGAATTCCTGGTAATGATCGTTGCCCGTAATATAAGCATATTCGTTATCTTTTGCTCCGGTAACTCCGCTAAAATTTCCAGTCGGTGATGTAACTTGAGCAAAATCGCCAACCAACAGCAAATATTTTAACCCTTTGGTGTTATAATAATTGGTTATATAATTTTTCAACGATGTTACGTTGTTTCCAATCGTTGACACGCCAACCATTTCGGTTGGAATACCTTTCATAATTTTCCAGTTTACAAATGGTTGCATGGTTGGCATAAAATTATCATAACATATAATGAGCATATTGCCCGGCAAATCGCTAAGCGGAGTATATTTTTGCGTGTTTTCGTAATTTACAAACTGACGTTTATATATTTCGTTAAATTCCTGATCTATCTTGGTCAATGCTTTGGTGCGTTGAAAAATATTCAGCCCGGGAGTAGCAGTCGATTTCACTTCTACTTCAATATCGGTATAGATACGCAGGGTTTTGGTAACCGGGTTGTACTGTACAGGCTGAATAACCAATGCCTGTGCCCTGAAATCGCGTAAAATATAAGGCTCGCGTAAATAAGCCAATTGTGTGGGATAAAAAGCATTTTGCTGATACTCTATGCCGTAAGTATAAGCCACATCGTCGGGGTTTACCGTTCTGAGGAGGTTGCCTTTTGACGGTGCTACCTGAACATTGGGAATATCGACATAATTGGAACGGATTACTGTTACTTCCATATTGTCGGCATCGGGAATAATCACCGATTTTGCATACAGAGGCAAATCAGGTGCTCCCGTTTTCATAATGCGGGCAGCACGCGGGGCCTCTACTACATACGAAACACCCTGCGGAGTGCTGACTTCCCTGAGGTTATAAGCGCCCAGCGAAAACGCTACGCTAGTTGAAGTGTAATCGCTTTTGGCATTAATTGATTTAAATTCTGCCGTAGCTTTATTTGCTCCGGGAAGCAATGTCCACGACTGATTTGTTCCAACACTCCAGAGAGCAAGAAACATGAATGAAAATAATAACAGATTTTTTTTCATATTATTCTTTTTTAAATGAAATTATATAAGTTTTGCCATTAAAATCAACCGTTGTTTTAAATTCTTTTTCTGTAAGCTTTACTATTTTCCAATAGTTTATAGAGGGATTATTTCCTATCGGGCCTAAATGCCAATTATTAATAGAATCGTTATAATATACTTTCATCTCTTTTTTATTTTTCACAAAAGTAAGATAACTTCTAAATCTTATTTTCCCTTTATCAAAATTCATATAATACGTTGGCATGGGACTACCATCAGGGTAACGAAAAATAAATGCTACAGTGCTTCCACATTTATCATTGTAATATTTCAGTGAATCAACACCATCTGATGTTAATCCTACCATTTTCCATGTCCCCTCTAACCTTTTTTCAACCGAATGGAAACTAATTAGTGGTCCCTCTTTATAACGACAGCCGGATAAGCTTAAACAAAAAATAAATATTATAACATAAAACAAACCCGACATTATTTCGGAGTTTTTTCGAAATAATACCGGGCTTTTACTATTTTTTCTGATGAACATTATCTGATAACTGTAATTTTTATGGTTTGTACCGATTTTTCGGTTTTTACCTGCATGTAATACATTCCTGACGGAAGCGATGAGGTGTTGAGACTTACATAATTACTTCCGGCTGTCAGTTCTCCTTTGGCCGAAATATTCATGCTTTGCCCCAACTGGTTATTGAGCAGTAAGCTGTAGTTGCCTTGTTTTTTAGCATTGATATTAATGTAGAGCATATCGGTACAGGGATTAGGATAAGCCATAATGCTGCTGATATTATTTTCTTGATTTGGCACAGTTAACGGTTGGTAAATGGGTGGGAATAAAATATAATCTAAGTAGCCGGCATCCGTTCCACTTGAAACAGAGTAATCTTTAACATAGGTCCATTTTAAATTATGATTTCCGGCAGTTAAAAAGTATGCAGAACGGCTCCAGTTTACTTCACCACTCCATTCGTCGAGTTTATTATTATCTACAAAGAATTGTAAAAAATCGTAACTTGCTTCGGACGAAACTTTTTTGTAAAACGATAAGGTATCGGGACTTAAAACTTGTACCGTCATGTTTAATATGGACGATTGACTATTGCTTATCACACCGCTGCGAGCAGCATAATTGCCTTCATATACATTCGTTCCCGTGTATATAATCCAAGGTGCATTGCCCGAATGAGAAGCTAACGTATCCCAAGGGAAATGCGTAAAATTGCCCGATTCAAAATCTTCAACTATTAATCCTACCGTCAAAGAAATGTTTTTGTTCGTATTATAACCACTTGCGTCAACCTGGTACAAGAAATCAACGGAAGTACCAATAGGTGTTGATGCATCTACCGTTATTGGAAACTCAGCATAAATATTACTTGTAGTATTAATCGCACCCAAATTGTAATTTGGACTGGTTATCGTAATGTAGTTGGTTGATGTCGTGCTTAAATTACCCATAGCAGTTGGCGAAACAGCATGACCGGTATTGGGAGTCAAAATTTTAATCGTGGCATTTTCGCCCGGATC
>Ga0116186_1000451_pt1 | contig 49541 bp, 48 predicted proteins | sample AD_JPNNA4_MetaG_FD_89806 | JGI IMG/M metagenome (GOLD analysis project Ga0116186, IMG submission 89806) | Active sludge microbial communities of municipal wastewater-treating anaerobic digesters from Japan - AD_JPNNA4_MetaG | ecosystem: Engineered > Bioreactor > Anaerobic > Digestate | place...
AAAAAAGTCCCCGATTATGCGTTCCATGGAGAATCGGTCTCCTCACTCTGCCTGAAATGATGAGAAGAGCGAATTTTGGCGTTCGTAAAAATCCCAATTAAATTGCTTTTTTATTGTTTTTAAACCCAGAATAAGGTTTTTTGCACTTGAATGACCATAAGGCTCCCGATTGGCGATTCGGTCGTAAAGCGTCAGACGCGTGCCAAAAGCGACCCGAAATAATCACTTTGAACGATGTAATTTATATACAAGAAGATGAAATGGATTTTTTGGTGCACCGTTCAGCGGGCGACGCCTGCCTGAAAAAGCACTATACAATCAAGGTGGCATCAATATAGGCAGTACTCCAGGCTTTCCATTGCGGGGCGCTTCTCGGTACACCAGAATGAGATATCACATTGTGATAAAAAAGGTATCGGATCGCATCGGGCAGCCCGCCCCGGTGCAATCCAGGTCATGCGACGATTGCACCTTTTTTGAGAAATAATCCCTGTATTGCCATTCCTTTGGGGATCCTCCCTTTCCTGCCGGCTCGTAATGAAGGTTCACCGGAGGAGAGGGGACGTAAGAGGGTGACCCTCTCACATCACTTCTTTACGATCTCTTCCAGTGTGATCGTGAAGACGAGGTCCTTTCCTGCCAGGGGATGGTTCTGGTCGATGGTGGTTGATTGCTCGGAAATATTGTAAAAAGTGTAGTGCACGACGATATTGCCGGGAAACGTATATTCAAAGACCGGCTCCATCCCCGGGAAGAGACGGACGCGGCTCGTTCCCATCCTGTCCAGGTTCTGGATGAACGCCAGTGCGGTGGCGGTATCGACTTCTCTCACCAATGTCTCGTTCCTGAGCCCGTACCCGTCCTCCGGAGAGACCGTCACAGTCTTTGTTTCACCCGGATGCATCCCGATCAATGCCTGGTCGAACCCCCGGATGACAGTCCCGTCACCGACTGTAAACTCCAGTGGGGTTCCATTCAGGTTGCCCTCGAATGGTTGAGTTCCGGGAAAAGAGACCGTGTAATAGACATGAACGGTATCTCCCCTCGCTACCCCTGAAGTGGTGCTGCACCCTGCACCAAGCACAAGAAACAGTACAATGCAAAATGCGGCCGCGGTGAGAGGGCGTCCTCCCGGTCCTCTCACGGGGCGATCTAATCTCCTCATATCCTCTCCGGTTGCACCTGATCCGCCATAATTCCTGCGGGGTCTCCCCAACGAGCGCCTGCTCGATCGCTGGGACATTCTGGAAAAAACGGCCAAGGCATTCCTGAATCGAATTGTATTTATCATGCCAACCCTCACAATTAACAAAACGCGCCGCATGGAATGGCGCGGGGAGAGAAAGATGGCAGAGAATGAATACAAGGTCGCCGATGTGGCGGGGAAGAAGGTACAGTGGGACCCTGAACAGCTCCGTAAGATACGCGAACACCCCTGCTTCTCGGAGAAGGCCTGCCATGCATTCGGGCGTTGCCACGTGCCAGTCGCACCGAAATGTAACATCCAGTGCAATTATTGCGTAAGGGATTTTGACTGCGTGAACGAAAGCCGCCCGGGAGTCACCTCAAAGGTGCTCAATCCACAGGAGGCAGTAGAACTGGTCCGCGAGGCAATCCAGAAGTTCCCGTACATCAAGGTTGTCGGGATCGCCGGCCCCGGTGAGCCGCTTGCAAACGAAAGGACTTTTGAAACGCTCCGCCTCCTGAAGGAAGAGTTTCCAAACGTCATCAAGTGCCTGAGCACGAACGGACTTCTCCTGCCCGACAAGATTGACCTGCTCCACAAATACGATGTGGGAAACCTTACCGTCACCCTCAACGCAATCGATCCCGAGATCGGTGCAAAGATTTACCAGTTCGTGGACTACGGGGGAAAACGGTACGAGGGTGTGGAGGGTGCGAAGATACTCCTTGAGAACCAGCTGAAGGGAATAGAGATGGCAATCGCGCGCAAGATGATCGTGAAGATCAACACAGTCTACATCCCCGGCATCAATGACACCCATATCCCAGAAATTGCGAAAAAAGCAGGGGAGATGGGAGTATACAATTTCAATGTGATCCCTCTCATCGCCCAGTACCGGTTCGCCGACATCGCGCCTCCGACACCAGAGATGAAGAGGAAGATGCAGGACGAATGCTCAAAGTACGTCCGCCAGATGAGGCACTGCCAGCGCTGCAGGTCAGATGCAATCGGCCGGCTGGGCCAGGACGTCCAGTCCTGCCTCTATCACGATTAAGCGGCGATACTCATTCTCTCTCCCCTTTTTCGTTCGGCTCGGCATCTCACCGCCACATCCTTTTTTTTGGCTCTTCGCTATCTGGTGTGGGTAGGATTGGTGAACCGGACACATATTGTGGAGGCTATCCGCCCCCATACCCCCACATGGGATGCACGCCGCCGCCCCCGAAGGATGCCCCGGCGGCGGTTCAGTGACTGAATTGATATGCAGATAACAACCTAGATTCAGTCTCCCCACACAAAACAGGGAGGAGGCCTTTTTTAGTCCGCCGCAGAAGAACGGGTTATGCCAGTATCGGAAGAGATTCACCCCGTAGCAATTGCCGATGAATTTCGCCAGTGCCGGACCTGCGGATACGATCGCGGGTTCCACACCTCGCTCCACCGTATTGCAGCCGGGCATCCCCATTTCAGGGTCGTCCTGATCTGCCCCGAATGCGGGACACGGTACGATGCCCGCTGGGTCATGGAACTCTAGCGGGCGGCGGGGAGACGCAATCGATCAGGAAGACCCCCCGTGCCTGGAGATGAGTTCGTCCATAGTGGTGATGACGGGGACCAGGGGTGCGGGGATACCCGTGGTCTCCGTAGTAATCGTCCTGTTTCCGACGATAATCCTGTATGCGTAATAATCAGCTCCCGGCACTGGTGCGGGATAGCTGTCCTTGAGACCTCGGATATCTGCATCGCGTATCAGGCCCCGTAGGAGGTCCATATCCGCGGCTCCGAGGTTGAACCCTCCCGTTCCATGGTGGGTGGAGTTGTACACCACCCAGCCGTCACTGAAGACAACTGCGTAATCCATGACCCCCGCGATACCGCCACTCCTGGAATATTCAATCAGGACGCCGGGAGGCTCCGGCTTCTCACCAGGCGGGCCGGCGTCTTCGGTGCATCCTGCAAAAATGACGAGTGCACCCAGAACGCACAGTGCCCAGAGCCCGTACAAGGGATCTTTTCCCTTCTTTCTTGGCGGCAGGATCTTCGCCTGCAAACACTGCCTCATTGAAAAACTGCCTCTCTCTTACATCTCACCGGGAAAATAAATCCTTATCCCCGCCGGGCGGTAACAGGGAAAGACTGCGGCGGGAGAGCCTGCATCCTGCATAGGAATTTCTGGGCCGGGGAGCGTTCTTCCCTTATAATTACCAGGGCTGAGGGGAGAAAACCATACCTGTGGGGATGGATCAATCCAAAGATTCGGTCATAACTCCAGGATATCTTCAGGACCGCTCTTCTGGCCTTTCTTCCCGGGGGTGATCTCCTCTATGCTCCTGATCAGGCCATCGACTTTTGGATTGGAGAAGATCTCACGGAACGCCGAGAGTTCGACGGCGCTCATGATCATCACACCCTTCTTCTTCATGGGTGCGCCCTTCTCATTGACCGGGTTGATCTCGATTGCAAGCGAAGGCGCCCTTGACTTTGTGCCCGGGAGCTTGATGAGAGAGACCCCCTTCAACGAGGTATTCTTCCGCTCCCAGTCTTCTCCACCCTCAAGAAATGCCCGCAGTACTTCGTTCAATTCCATAGGGAAGAGATGAGGGACTGTATGTAAAAAACCCTGCGGTTTGCGGGGTGAAAGAGTGTGGAAGTGGTCCTTTTCATTCCCTTGAGCGTATCCTCTCCCCGGCAGATACCGCAACCGCCACCATTTAGAGGACGGGCACCAGATGAGAGTTGCATCATGGTGATCACACATGCCGGCAATCACGCTTCGATCCGATCAGCCATTTGACCTTGATCTGACTCTCTCCTGCGGCCAGGTCTTCCGGTGGGAGCGGAACGAAACGGGGGCATGGAACGGGATCGTGGGGGATTCCTTTATCCGAATCTGCCAGCAGGGCCGCTCGCTCATCTTCGAAGGGGCAGACACGCCGTTCATCTGCACTTATTTCCAGCTTGATGAGGACCTGCCCGGCATCATCTCCTCAATTGACAGGGATCCTCTCATACATGCCGCCATTTCCAGGTGCGCTGGCCTCCGAATCGTCAGGCAACCGGCCTGGGAGTGCCTTGCGTCCTACATCATCGCCACTTACGCCAATATCCCGGGAATCAGGCGGCGGATATCCCTTCTCTGCCGCTGCTTCGGGGAACGTGTCACCGGAGAGCGAGGTGAATACTATACGTTCCCGACTGCAGAGGCTATCGCTTACAGTGAGCCATGCCGGATCGCCGAATGCCGCCTGGGATACCGGGCTCCATACCTGAAAGAGACTGCAAAGGCGATCGCAGAAGATTGCGGCTGGGAAGAGCGGATCGCCGGACTCTGTTACGACGATGCGAGAAGGGAACTGATGCGTCTCAAGGGGGTGGGGAAGAAAGTCGCTGACTGCGTCCTCCTCTTTGCATTCGGCAAGGAAGAGGCATTTCCGGTCGACGTCTGGATCCGGCGCATCCTCCAGACCAGGTATCCAGGAGGGGATTCCCTGAACACCTATGACCAGTGCAGCAGGTTCGGGAGGTCTCACTATGGCAGGTATGCCGGCTACGCTCAGGAATACCTCTTTTGTGCCCGCGAAGCACTCACAGGTGAGAGGCAGGAGGGTCAGGTGCCGGTCTCCCAGCCCGAGAGGTAATCCTTCTGTTCTTTCGTGAGTTCGTCGATGGCGAGACCAAGTGAGGTGAGTTTCTTTGTAGCAACCAGGGAATCGATCTCTGCCGGGACTTCGTAGACCCCTGGAGGCATGTTCTTTCCGTTGAGGACAATGTGACGGGCGCAGAGGGCCTGCAGGGCGAAACTCAGGTCCATGACCTCGATTGGGTGGCCCATTCCCTTGGGGATAGCCAGGTTCACCAGGCGGCCTTCCGCGAGCACGTGGATATCTTTTCCATCCAGGTGGTATGTGTCGATCCCGTCACGCCTTGTCACTGCTTTTGCGTGTGACTCCAGCCACTTTACATCGATCTCAACGTTGAAATGCCCGGCATTGGCAAGGACCGCCCCCGGTCTCATCTTCCTGAAGTGCCGTGCGGTGACCACCGAGGTGTTCCCTGTGGTGGTGATGAACAGCTCCCCCGCCTCTGCGGCCGCCTCCATGGGCATGACGAGGAAGCCGTCCATATAGGCCTCAAGCGCCCGGCGGGGATCAACCTCGGTGACGATGACCCGGGCCCCGAGCCCGTGGAGCTTTTTCGCAAGCCCCCTCCCGCAGAACCCGTACCCTGCGACCACGACGGCTTTCCCGGCAATCAGTATGTTTGTGGTGAGCATGATCGCCGCGAGTGCGCTCTCCCCAGTTCCGTGAACATTGTCAAAGAACCGCTTCATGGGGGTGTCATTCACTGCGATGACAGGGAACCGGAGTTTCTCTTCCCTCGCCATTGCGCGGAGCCGGTGCACTCCCGTCGTGGTCTCCTCGCACCCTCCGATAACACCGGGGATGAGGTCCATCCTTGTGGTGTGGAGGCGGTGGATGAGGTCCATGCCGTCGTCGATAGTCACCTGGGGCCTGGCATCCAGCACCATGTCAATGGCCGCGTAATACTCCTCTGTCGTGGCACCCCGCTTCGCGTAGCAGTGCACGCCTACAACCTGCCCGAGCGCATTGGCGACATCGTCCTGCGTGCTGAGCGGGTTGCACCCGGTGATATATACCTCTGCGCCTCCGGCAGCAAGCGCCTCCACGAGGCAGGCGGTCTTTGCCTCGACGTGAAGAGCCATCCCTATTCGCATCCCGCGGAACGGAAGTTCCCGTATGAACTCCTCGCGTATGGATGCGAGGACCGGCATGAACTGCCGGGCCCATGTCATCTTCTTCTCTCCGGTCTCCATGGACTCGTGATCCCGCCGGGGAGAATCACTCTCCCGCCCCGGCATTTCTCTTTAAGAAATTCCCCCTGCAAGAGTGATAAAAACCCCGGGTGCAGCATGTCATAACCCTGATAATCCCTCCCCACCCACACTCTTCCTATGACGCTTACCCGTCGCATCATTCCCTGCCTTGACCTGAAGGGCGGGAGGGTAGTGAAGGGGACCCACTTCCTGGAGCTCCGGGACGCGGGAGACCCGGTGGAGCTCGCCCAGCGGTACAATGAACAGGGCGCAGACGAGGTGGTGTTCCTCGACATCACCGCATCGAAAGAGCAGCGCGGGACCATCATCGAGGTCATCGAGCGGGCCGCGGACCAGCTCTTCCTTCCCCTTACCGTCGGAGGGGGTATCCGCTCGGTCGAGGACATCCAGCAGATCCTCCGTGCAGGGGCCGACAAGGTGAGCATCAATACGAGCGCCGTGCATGACCCCTCCCTCCTCTCAAGGGGCGCCGAGAAGTTTGGCACCCAGTGCATCGTCCTTGCAGAGGACGTGAGGAGGAACTTTACGGCAAACCCCGATGCCACCCCGGTTACGCTGCCCGACGGCAGGACCTGCTGGTACGAGGTGGTGATCTACGGGGGGAGCAAGCCCACCGGGATCGATGCCATCACCTGGGCCAGGGAAGCCGAGGAGCGCGGGGCAGGCGAGATCCTCCTCACCAGCATGGAGACTGATGGGACGAAGAACGGGTTCGATATCCCCATCACTGCGGCGATCTCCGATGCAGTGGGGATACCGGTCATCGCCAGCGGCGGGGTCGGGACGCTCGAGCACTTCTACGAAGGGTTCGTCAATGGAAAAGCGGACGCGTGCCTTGCCGCAAGCGTATTCCACTACGGGGAGATGACCGTCCGCCAGGTTAAGGAGTACCTTGCCCGGAGGGGTATCCCGGTACGGCTCTGAGGTCGATCTCCACGGCTGCAACAGGGTGCTCGAGTTCGAAAGCATTCAGCACTGCAGGGTGAATCTCCCCGAAGGTCCCGACCGTGCGGCCGTTCGCCACAAGGCATCCCCTTCTCCCCTCAATGAAGGCGGGGTCCCCTGACTTTCCTGCGGTATAGGGAATGGACAATTCCCTGCAGAGAGCATCTGCCACTGCGTAGGCCTCGGAGAAGTCAGCGGCAGGGTGGAGCGAGACAAATGCAGATTTATGGAAGGTTTCGAGGCCCTCGACCACGTCCCCCACGGCAAAGAGCCGCTGCGGGAGTTCGCGGTGCCGGTTGAACTGGAGCATCTCGATGAGGAGCGGCAGTATCGCGGTCCGCACGATGGTGTTCTCTTCGCTGATGGGATGAAGGACACCGAGGGTCTCCGGTGCATAAGGGCGCTGCATCTTCTGGTACATCACCCTCTCACTGGTCAGCGTGAACGGGATCACTTCCTGGTACCCGAGGCCCGTGCCGAGCGAGCGGACCATTGACGCGATGGCCGTGACAGGGTGTGCCTGCCCGATCGTGAAAGTGGGGGGTAGTTCCGCCCTGAAGTTCTCGTACCCGAACGCGATGGCCGCATCCTCGAAGATATCCCAGTCGTGCATGATGTCTGCCCGGTAACAGGGTACCGTGACCCTGACCCCGTCATCCCCCGCTGGTTCCGCACCGAAACGCATTTTCTGCAGGAGAAGGGAGAGTTCAGCGGGAGTGAATTCGACGCCGAGCAGGGAGCTGCACTCGCGGGCGCTCACCACCCGGGTAGAGGGGGCAAGGGTCGGGATGTGGGAACCGGAGACGAGAACGCTCTCGATCGTCCCCCCGGCATCGGCAAGCGCCGTACAGATGATGTTGACGGCAGTCATCACGGCCCGTTCATCGGTGCCCGTCGTATCAAGGAGGAGGTTTCTCGACTCCGCGGTGACTCGGGTCAGCTCTCCGTTGATGATGGGGGGGAACGAGAGGACCTGGTTGCAGGCGTCCACTATGAGGGGGAACCTTGGGAAGTCCCTGACAATTGCTGCATACGCACGCCCCTTGGGGTGCTCATCCAGTATCTCTTCCATGGTCATCTCCCGGTCATAGTCCAGAGGGACGAATGCCCTCGTGCGCTCCTCGGCAATGTAACGAAACGGCGGCGTCACGCGGTCGAGGTCGTGGATCCCGATTGCGACCTTGCTCCTGCCGCGGCCCAGTGCCCAGTGAAGCGCCTCCTGGAGGCCCATAAGCGAGAGGATCGACTCCTCGTCGAGCGTGATTCCCCTGATTACCGCGGTTCCCAGGTACGGGCGTATCGAGGCCAGCCCTGGGTCAACGGAGAAGCTGATACCTGACGGCGTGACCCTGTACTCGGGGAGCCCCGTCTCAAGGCCGAGGAAGCCCCTCATTGCCCTCGCAACCCCCTCCACCGAGAAGAGGTCCGGGCGGGAAGGGAAGAACTCCACGTCGACGTGGTCCTCGTCTATGCGCTCGATGTCAGAACCAATCATTGGAAGACGTTCGAGAATCGTTGCCCTGTCGCATCCCACAAGTCTCTCCAGGTAACGGTAGTGAAGAGTGATCACTGCCATTTCAGTTTCCCCCCCTGACCTCACTGGACTGCTGCCACGAAGGTGTCTCCCTCACAAGGTCGATGTCGGTCCGGTAGAGTTGCCGGAGGTCTTTTAACCCAAGGCGCAGCATCGCGACCCTGCTGACGCCGAGCCCCCATGCCAGCACGGGGTGGGTGACCCCCCATGGGGCACGCACCTCTTCCCTGAAGATTCCGGCACCCCCCATCTCTACCCAGCCAAGCCCGTCGACGTAGACCTCGGGTTCGACTGAAGGCTCGGTGTAGGGGAAGTACCCGGGCCGGAACCTCACATCCTCAAAGCCCATGCGCCCATAGAACTCCTTCAGGAACCCGAGGAGATGACGAAACGTGACGTCCCGGTCCATGACGATCCCCTCCAGCTGCTCGAATTCTGCGAGGTGCGTGGAGTCAATGGACTCCCTCCTGTATACCCGGCCGATACAGAAGACCTTGACGGGGGGCTCCGGGTGAGCGACAAGGTGCTGGATGGAGAGGCTTGTCGTGTGAGTGCGAAGCACGCACTGCTCTGCCTTCTCCCTGCTCCAGTGGCCCCCCCATCCCGTCGATGAGGTGGTGCCCCCGTGAAGGTGCATATCTCTCACTTTCTCATACCCCTCGGGTACTGGGACGTGCTCTTTTAAGAAGAAGGTGTCCTGCATCTCGCGGGCAGGGTGGTCCTGGGGCTGGAAGAGGGCATCGAAGTTCCAGAACGAGCTCTGCACGAGGCCACCATAAATCTCTGCAAAACCCATCTCGAGGAGGATCTGCCGCATCTCGTCAAGGAGTCTCTGGTACGGGTGGACTTTCCCGGGGTAGATCTTCCTTGGCAGGGTCTCCAGGCTGTAGCGTCTGAGGCGAAGGTCCTTCCAGGCGCCGCCGATGATCTGCTCGCGCGTGAGGGTCCCCACCTCCTCCACGAGATCCAGTCCCTTCGCTGCAAGGGCCTCCCCTTCAGGCGTGACGGTGATCAGGTAGACTGTCTCCTGGCGCTCGCAGATGAGCCCCCTCTTCTGGAGCAGGGCGATTCCCTTACCACCCCGTGAGAGATCGGCGAGGGCGATCTCGTCCTCCCCGGGTGCATCCCTCCCGGTCTTCTCCACCATCCCGTCGCGGATCGCCACCCATCCTTTCTTTCTCATCTGGCCCATTCCGACCCGGGAAAGGGGGTGCGCTGTCAGATCGGATATAGGGATGCGTTCATTGAAACTATTCAGCATCTGGCGCTCGGGCAGGCCTTCCCTTGCATATCTTGCTCCCTCTTCTGTAAGGTGATAGGTGATATCGACCTTCTTCTCCACCCTGGCAAGGCCCCGGCCTTCCAGCAGCAGGGCAAACTGGATCACCGACTCAGCCGTCGTGTCCATGTGGGAGGCAAGTGTAGCCGGATCTCCTTTTTTTATCTTTTCAAGGACTTTCAAGAGCCTTTTTTCGTTCAGCGACAGGTCCATATCACTCCACCTTCACGAGGTGCGCCACTGCCTCCATCCTCTCGCGGAAGTCCCGGACAAAGGCCAGCACCCGCTCTGCGGTCTCCTTCTTGCACTGCCCGCACATCATCTCACCCTGGAGACAGCGCCTGCGCAATTCGGCAAGCTCTCTATCGTCTTCCACCATGTGGAAGAGGTTCAGCAAAAAGAGGGGGCAGCGGTCCGGCTCGCCGCCCTGCTCCTTCTGCTCCGCGAGCGTCGGCCGGCCGCCGGTGAGCGCGGCCATCACCTTCTTTCTCACCACCCCTTCGGGCTCCGTGAACGTGATGGTGCTCTCGGGGACGCTGCTTGACATCTTTCCTCCCTGGAGGCCGGGAATGAAGCGGTGGTAGGTCGAAGAGGGCGTGAAGAACCCGTACCCTCCGTGCGCGATCTCGATCTGGCGCACCATTGCGCTGACATCGCTGCACCGCCCCCCCGGGATATCGACGTGTCCTTCATATTTCCTGGAACCTGCAAATCGCCGGTGCACTTCTTCGAGAGCTGCGGAAGGGGCGTTCTTTGACCGGACACTGATGTACCCGTCCCTCTCCTCCACCGTGAACATACGGAGCTTGTGCGCGACACCCCTCGTCAGCCGGATGTGCGGGTCCTGGTCGATGCCGACCGGGACGATGGTAGGGGCGGGATGGCTGTGCACCTGTGGGTAGAGGATATCGGCAACCTGTGTGATCACGCTCTCGGCGTGTGCAAGCGCGGTCTCGTCCGAGAACCCATAGATCGCCTGGAGTTCCGAGAAGTTCACCTTGGTCGCCGCTTCGAACGCAAGGTCCGCCAGCTGCCTGTTCCTGCTCTGGAAGTAGGAATGCCCCCGGTACCCAAGCGCATAGAGACACTCCAGGTACTCCCTCCCGTACTCGTCGCATTTCGTCCAGGGGATATCACGCACTGCATGGGCTTCCCTGTCCGCGATGGTGATATAGCCGGTCCCACCCTGCTCCACGTGCCATATCACCTCTTTCATCACCATCAGGTGTCCGAGGTGGGGGTGACCTGAAGGCATGAACCCTGTCAGGACGTGAAAGGGCCTCGAGTCCCTGATTGCCTCTGCAATCTGACGATAATCGCGGTGGCCGACCACGACGCCGCGGCTGATGAACGACGGTACACAGGGGAGGATCCCTTCAATGCTGGCGATCGGCTCGATGCCGAACATGGTGAAAAGCTTCTCGATATCGTCGGACTGCTGGCTGGACCAGGGGTTTAAAGGTTCCTGCATGGGTTACCTACTCACAGTTTTATCCGGGCAAATTCCACGTACTGGATTCCTTGAGTATGTTCGCATCCGAATAACATCTTCTTTTTCACACTGTGAGCCAGGCGGACGGATCTCGAGATGGTACTCATAGGGAGGGCCACTCCTTCCGAGAGGGCCTGCACCAGCATCTCTGAATGGACCTTTTTCCCTGAATAGACGCGGAAATGGTGGCCGAACTTGTAGCCGGTGCGCGGGACGAAGCCGCGGGACCTCAGATCGTCGTAGACTGCCACCTTCACGGGGAACTCGGGGTCAGCCTCCTGCGCCATCAGGCGGTACTTGCCGGGATCTATGGGTTCGCCGTTGCCGTAAAGGATGAGCCGTCCGGAATGCATCAGGTTGAGGATCTCGAGGGGGGCAAGCACCAGCCGCTCCGGGTCAAGCTGCATCCCGAATGTAGCCGGGATCGCGGCCCCCGGTCCGGGAGCATGGACGATTGCGTACTTCCCGACAAGTTCTCCCCGGAAGTGGTCTACAGGTGCCTCCTGATCAACCCGCGGGAGAGTGGGCATCCTCACCTCGTAGTAGGTCAGTTCGTTCTCGTCGTCGACCACCGCGAGGACGTGTTGCTTCCTGAGGTTGAGCGAGGCAGTTGCCTCCCTGACAAGGCTTGAGAAGTCGATCAAGTCTCTCTCGGAGATGACCCTGATCATGTACTGGGACTGGCCGGTGCCGGGCCTCTGTCCCCTCCTGAAGACACGGAAGTCGTGCGGCCCGGTCTGTATGACGTATCCCCTCTCCCTTATATCCCGGTAGACCAGGTAACTCCGCAGGAAATTGGGCTTCTCCGCACAGACCGCCAGGAACCGGTCGAAAGGATGACCAGCAACGTCGAGCCGTCCCCGGTGGACGAGGTACAGCGCCTCCTCGGGCGCAAGCTTCAGGCCCTCCTTCTCGGGCCGGCCATAGCCGCTCTGGTCGTAGAGTGCGCGGCCCTCGGATCCAACCCTTACCCACTTCCCGTCAAAAGTGGCTTTCACTGTATACTCATTTGCAGAGAGCGTTCATAATATCATGCAGCGCTCTGGTATGCCTTAAGAAATGGAAATGGCAGAAAGTGGAGGTCTTGATCACTCTTATAGAATACCATGGAGCGAATCTCAAATTCTGATACGAACAATATTATGCCTTCAATTTCATTTTTACGCCTGATTTGTCCGGCGCGAGGGGAGCCAGCAATCACTGTCTATGCAATACCTATGTAATACATTCGTAATACTTTTTTGGGAAAATACGGCCGGAGAGAGAAGGACTTATACCATGCCGGCAGGAAACCTCTCTTTTCATGATTCAGGGGGAGGCAAAAATGCGGGAATGGAGTGACCATCCCGGCTCCTGCGGGGTGCAGTTCGGATGATCAATTGTGCCGGGTTTCTTGAGCGGTCAGGGGTGAATGGCCCCGGGCTCCGGGCGGTAGTCTGGGTCCAGGGCTGCCCCCTCAGGTGCCGGGGCTGCTTCAACCGGGACCTGTGGTCATTTGGGAAAAAGTGGCTCGTCAAAGAGGATGAACTGGCGGCACGCATCCTCGCAGTCCCTGGAATAGGAGGAGTCACGTTTTCAGGAGGTGAGCCGTTCTGCCAGGCAGCCCCCCTTGCAGTTCTCGGGAGGATGGTCCGCGAGTCGGGGATGTCAGTAGTCACGTTCAGCGGGTATCCCGCAGAGACGCTCCTGTCAAGCCGCAGAAAGGACTGGAGGGCGCTCCTGGAAGAGACCGACCTCCTCGTCGGAGGGCCCTTTTTCCGTGAATGCCGCACTCCGTCTTCGCTCTGCGCCTCCGCAAACCAGGAGATGGTCTCCCTCTCGGGAAGGATCACGCAGGGTCATGGAGGAGAAGAAGGGGGGACCGGTGTCGAGTTTACCATCGGACCCGGTGGCGAAGTGACCACCACCGGGTTCCCGGAGAGGGAGATTCTCTTCTGCGGGCGGAGGTGTGCCTGACCCATGTCGCATTTTTCACGGGTGAAGACAGCCTTCAGGGACCGTTCAGTCCTTGCACAGTGCCTGGAGGAGATGGGCTACCAGGTCGAATGCGGGGGATCCGTCAGAGGATACCACGGTGTGCATCAGGTCGACCTGGCAGTTGCAGGACGGGATGGGTTCGGCGTGGGGTTCGTCCAGAACACCGACGGGTGCTACGACCTCCTTGCAGACTCGTGGGGAGTGAAGGGTGCGGACAGGAAGGTCCTTGAGAGATTGCGCCGGGACTATCCCCGCCTCCAGCAGGAATACGCAAGGAGGATGGTCCACGAGCAGGCCGTGCGTGAGGGCTACACCATGGTCGAAGAGGTGACGCAGGAGGACGGCAGTATCCGCATCGTGGTAAGGAGGTGGGCATGAGTCCCGTGGGCGGAGAGCAGGACATCCCATCCCAGATCGACCTCTGCCTCCGGGCACGCATCACACTCCTCATCCTGCATACCGCGGAGGAGGAGAGGGCGATGCGCATGCTGCAGGACGTCTGCAGCCGTTTCTCCCCGAAAAGACCTTTTTTGGCCTGGGACATTGCGGAAGGGTTCTCAGGGGCAGGATATGGAGCAGGCAGGGGATCTCCTGCGAGAGACCCGCTCGTTGCCCTTGAAGAGATCGAGAAGACCGATGAGGCGGCCGTCATCGTGCTCAAGGATTTCCACGAGTTCTGGGGAAACCCCGGTGTGAAACGAAGGCTCCGGAACCTTGCCCAGAAGTTGCGGTTTACCCGGAGGACGATGGTGGTGGTAACTCCTTCTCTGAAGGTGCCTGATGAGATACGCGACGACGCCGTGGTGCTCCACGTGCCGCCGCCGTCTGCGAGGGAGCTTGAGCAGGAACTCGACCGGCTGCTGCGGGGGAGCGGGGTCGGCGATTCACTCACTCCCCTCGGTCGTGAGAAGTTGATACAGGCCGCGCTCGGGATGTCCCTCAACCAGGCATGCAGGTCGTTTGCGAAGGCGATCGTCCGTCACGGACGGCTCGATGACCGCGATATCGATGCCGTGGTCTCGGAGAAGAAAGACATCCTCTCCCAGAGCGAGGCCCTCGAGTTCTACAGCGCCACAGAGGCCGCGGAGAACGTGGGAGGCCTTGCGGTGCTCAAGGAGTGGCTCCGCCTCAGGGAGCGGGCCTTTTCACGCGAGGCGAGGGAATACGGGCTGCCTTCCCCCAAGGGCATCGCGCTGATTGGCATCCCCGGGACAGGAAAGAGCCTCACGGCCAAGATGATTGCCGGGATGTGGAGGCTCCCGCTGCTCCGTCTCGACGTGGGAGCGCTCTTTGGGAGTTATGTGGGGGAGTCCGAGGAGCGGACGCGCCGCGCCCTTGCACTCGCCGAGACTATCTCTCCCTGCATCCTCTGGATCGACGAGATGGAGAAGGCGTTCTCCTTTGGAAACGGGGACTCGGGGACCAGCCAGCGGGTCTTCGCGAGCATCCTCACCTGGATGCAGGACAAGACCTCGCCCTGTTTCGTGGTGGCGACGGCCAACGACATCTCGGCACTCCCCCCCGAGCTCCTCCGCAAGGGTCGCTTTGACGAAGTGTTCTTCCTCGACCTCCCTTCCGTCGCGGAGCGCAGGGAGATCTTCTCGGTCCACCTGCGGAGGAGGGGACTTCTTCCGGACGATTTCGACCTGGATCACCTTGCGAGAGCGTCTGATGGGTACGTGGGTGCCGAGATCGAGCAGACAGTCATCGATGCCATGTACCACGCGTTCAACCAGGAGATGCGGCGGGTTTGCACTGGAGATATCCTCGCCGCGCTGGGTGCACAGGTGCCACTCTCGATCTCCCAGAAGGAGATCATCGGCGGACTCCGGCAGTGGCTGACCGAGGGCAGGGCGCTCTCGGCATCCCCGCCATCGTCTCCTGCCGGCGTCTTGGGGGGTTCGATATGCCTTGAGCCTGTTCTCTCTCCCGGCGAACGGTGAATCATCCATGCCCTCATTGGAACGGATGCTGGGGGGGATCTCATGCCGCGCACCCCTTTTCGGGAGGTTCATAAGGTCCTCTGCGGCAATGCAGCTGGCCACCGCTGCCAGGGAAGGAGACCACAGGGCTGTCCTCGCCCTCTGCCAAGCACTTTCCGGATCACCCTACCCTGAAGTGAAGAGATTGGCCAGAGAATGTCTCACTTCGCTCGTTGCGCGTGAGGCGATCGACACGCTTTGCGACCGCGTGATCGTGGACGGAGACCCCTGCCTCACACGCATCGCACTGGAACAGGGATACCTGCCCTGCAGCAAGGAGAAGCAGGCGCTCTTTTATTTCCTCTCCGGGCAGGCAGAGGCATGGCTTGAGCTCGACCCTCTCGAGACTCATCCGCTCCTGACAAAGGCACTCATCGGTGCTTCAGCCCATGTCCGTGCCAGGGCGCTCGCTGCTGCCAGGGAGAAAGGGATGGTCAGCCTCTATTGCGCCCTCGCGCGCCGTCCCGAGGCCATGGGGTGGTCACCTGAAGACTGGAGAGCCCACATGGAAGGATGCCGGAGAGAGAGTCAATGGGATGAGATCTATGCGCTCCTCTTCCTCGCACCGATCGAGATTGTGGTCGAAGCGGTGCACGTCCTCCGTCTATCCGGGTGGAGGCCACCTGAGGGAGACCTCCCGCTCTGGAAGGACCTGCTCGCCCTGGTCCCGGACCGGTGGGAATACCCTGACCCGCCGCAGCCTCGACAAGGCGCACTTTCTGGTCCTGCCGGAAGGATCGATGACGCCGTATTGTCTCCTGACGGAGCGCACCTTGCGACACTGAACTGCGACGGCACCCTGTGCCAGTGGTCCCTCCCACAGGGTATGCTCCTCTCGTCTGGCAGACCGGCGGGCGGCAGCGCCACGGCGATCGCATGCAGTCCGGACGGCCGTGCCCTCGCAATCGGGGCAGCGGACGGGTCAATCAGCATCGTAGAAATCGGGAGCGGCGCTCACATCCGCGAACTGCAGGCGCATGGCGCACCCGTCACGTCGGTTGCCTTTGCTGCCGGGAACAAAACCCTGTGCTCGGGAGGAAGTGATGGGTCTGTCTGTTCATGGAACTGGCCGGAATGCAGTGGCGAGCACCGGAGGAGTGTCCATCGCGGAGCAGTCACGGCCGTTGCAGCCCACAGTGAGATGATTGCTTCCGGCTGCAGGGATGGGACGGCAGCGATATGGAGAAATGGCGGGCATTACATCGAGATCGCGGGAACCGGGGATGCCATCCGGGGACTCGTCTTCTGCTGTGGTGGCGCGATCCTCGCAGGGATTGACGAGAGTGGGACATTTTATGCCTGGAATTCCGTCGACGGTACGCTCCGCACCCTCGTGCCGACCACTCCACGCCGGTTCATTGCATGGTGCGCTGTTCCTGGCGGCAATTTCGCTGCACTTGCCACAGATGACCACGCTGCTGTCCTGATCTCGCTCAGTTCCGGTGAGGTGGTGAGCCGCCTCGAGGTTCCGGGGCAGGGGATCACGTCCCTTGCACTCCACCCGGACGCAGACTTCATCATTGCGGGATGCCGCGACGGCTACCTCCACACATGGTCCCTCCGGGAGAGAGAGAGGGTCCATGTGAGGAAGGCCCACGAAGGAATGGTCCGGCTTCTCGAAGTCGACAGGGCGGGGACGCGGGTGACCAGTGCCGGGTGGGATGGGACCGCCAGGCTGTGGGCGCTCCCATCAGGTGAGCTGCTGACGATCATGCGGGGGCCCGGCGCTCCGATCCATTGCCTTGCATCCACCCCCGGAGGAGAGCTCATTGCCTGCGGGTGTGAGGGCGGCGTGCTCACGGTATGGGAGACGGGGACGCGGAAACTGGTGCATACGCTCAACCTCTTCTGCGGAAGGATCGAGTCCCTCGCGCTCCACCCTTCGGGAACCATGGCCGTGTGCGGCGATCAGGATGGCAGGGTCTCTCTCTGGGACCTTGTTACAGGGTCGTTACGCGCAACCCTTGACGGGCACGCAGGAAGGGTCCATGCCCTTGCAATCAACCGTGACGGGACTCTCCTCGCAAGCGGAGGCTGGGACGGCGCGGTCCGCCTCTGGTCACTTCCCGCAGGAGAGCCGGTCACCTCGCTCGGGGGACACGAGAGCCCGGTCACCTCGCTTGCGTTCTCGCCTTCCGGCACGTTCCTGGTGAGCGGTTCCCATGACCGGACCGCAATTGTATGGGACCTGAGATCGGGGGAGATGCATGCCCGCATGATAGGGCATTCGCACGTGGTCTCATGCCTCGGGATCACGGGGGACGGGAGGGTCCTTGCAACCGGGAGCTGGGATCGGACCATCAGGCTGTGGAGCATGCCCTCAGGCGAACCGCTGAAGACGATCCCGGGCCATGCGGGGAGAGTCCGTTCACTCTCGGTGCACACCGACGGAAGTCTTCTCGCAAGCGCAGTCGATGGCGGAACATTCTCCCTCATCTCGCTTTCGGGAGGCAGACTCATCCGCACCCGCGTGGTCAGCGCCGACGCCCGCAATGGCATCTGCCTGCTCCCCTCCCAACACATGATGGCGGCTGCGGGCAGGGACGGGTCACTCAGACTCTTTGGGATCCCCTGGACGAGGCCGATGTGCCAGACCACCCCTGCGGATATCGCGTACGTCCAGTCCTGCATCACGCGGGAACTCGCTCCAGGGCAGGCCGGGCAGTGGAAGTTCCTCGAGCGCCTCCTTGCAGGAAAGTTCCGCCTGAGCATCGCGTATGGCGGTTCGGGGATGCCTGCCGGACCGTACGATATTGAGATCATCGAAGAGCCGGATATCAGCGGGATGACCAGGAACGGGGTGAGTCTCCATGCCATGTAGGGTCGCGGTCGATTTCGGCACTTCTAACACGGTGCTTGCCTGCTGGGACTATTCCCTCGGCTCTGCCCGGGTGCTCGAGATCCTCCGGTGGTCCCGCCCATGCAGAGACGGACAGGGCAGCATGGCACAGATCCCCTCACTCATCCATTACGGGGAGAGCGGGACGAGGTGGATAGGGCAGCAGGTAAACGACCTTGACCTGCTTGACTCCCCCGGGACGGTCCGCTGGATGAAGCACTACATCTCCACGCGGAGCCCTGTCAGGGTGCCGCTCCCCGGAGGGAGCAGGAGTTACATGGAGGCGGGTGCCGATTTCCTCGGGGCTGTCCTCTCAACGCTCCCGGAAGCGGCGGGCGATGGGGAGATCGAGGCAGTCTTTCCGGTGCCGGTGGAGTCATTTGAGCATTACCAGGACTGGGTGATCTCCCTTGCCGGTTCTGCGGGGATTGGGAAGGTACGGGTCGTGGATGAGGCGACCGCGGCTGCGGTAGCATCGGGCATTGCACTTGGGCCCGGGGAGGTGTTCATGCTCTTTGATATGGGGGGCGGGACACTCGATGTCTCGGTGGTCCGCCTCGACGAGATGGAGCCCGGCCAGGGCCGCCGTTGCAGGGTGCTTGGAAAAGCGGGTGAGGATCTCGGCGGGATGCGCATGGACCAGTGGATCTTCGAAGATATCTGCGAGAGGTTCGGGCCCGCCTTTGGTGGACGGGAAGGAAAGACGCTCACGCGCCCCCTTCTCTCTGCCTGCGAGCGTGCAAAGGAGATGCTCTCCCTCCAGAATGAGACTGAGATCTCCGTCGGTATTTTATCCGGCGGGGGACAGGAATTCTCGACTCCCTACACAAGGGACGAGTTCGAGGGGCTGCTGGAGAGAAGAGGGGTCTTTCCCCGCCTGAACGCCACAATACAGAGAGCGCTCCAGGGGGCCTATGCGCGGGGATTCTCAGAGGAGGATCTCGCTGGCGTCGTCATGGTGGGGGGATGCAGCCAGGTCCCGGCCATTAAAAAGGCGCTCGAGCACCGGTTCGGGAAGGAGAAGATACGGTACGACCACCCCCTCGTGACGGTCGCCCGCGGGGCGGCAGCATGTGCAGCCGGGATCGACCTTGACGACCATGTTCAGCATGACTATGCCCTGAGGTTCTGGAACTCGCGTACAGGGACGCACGAGTTCCGGACGCTCGTCAGGCAGGGAGACCCGTACCCCAGCAAGCGCCCCGTAGCCCGCCTCCTCATACGCGCAACCTACGATGGTCAGGCCCAGATGGGAGTCCCCATATTCGAGATGGGGAAGACGAAAGGAGGAGACATTGCGGCACAGCGGGAGCTTGTGACCGATCCCGGGGGAGGGGTGCGGCTCGTGGATCTCCCGGACGAAGAGCGGGAGAAGAGGGATGCCTTCTGGATGAACGAGAAGTCCCCCTTCTTCATCCCCGCACACCCCCCGGCAATGCGGGACGAGTCCCGGTTCGAGATCTCTTTCTCACTCGACGAGAACAAGAGGCTTCTTGTCACTGCCTGTGACAACCGGACTGGCCAGGTGATAATTAAGGATCGCCCGGTGGTGCGCCTGGTATGAGGTGATGATCACAATGGAGATGCAGGAACTTGAGATAGTAATTGGGAGGGACGGCCAGGTGGCCGTCTCGGTGAAGGGAGCGAGCGGGACGAAGTGCCTTGACCTCACGAGAGCACTAGAAGAACAGCTTGGTGACCTGGTAGAAAGGACTCATACACCAGAGTTCTATTGTTCTTCCGAGGGCGCGATGGTCCCTGATTGCCTGCCGGAGAAAGCGGCCATGAGAAAGTCATAAACCCTATAATGCAATATGGCAGCGAGGAGACCTGCCAGGGGCGCGGGGGATGCCTGGTCAAAGTGTCGATAAAAGGCTCTTCGCTTTCTGATGTGAGTGGGATTGGTGAACCGGACATATTCTGTGGGAGAAATCCGCCCCTCCACCCCTACATGCGATGCACGCCGCCTCCACAGGAGGACGCCCCGGCGGCGGTTCAGTGACTGAATTGATATGCAGTTAACACTCTCGATTCAGTCTCCCCACACAAAACAGCGAGGAGGCCAATAAAAGGGCACTGGAAAACAATATGCCTGATCAGGGCAAGCCCCGCGCTCTTGCTGCCATAAAAAAAGACCCCCGATTTCCGAATTTTTCGCGCAGGCACCACCAACAGGGCGACGGTTCCACTCCCTAGACTCATGGGAAAACGCAAGACACTTCAAGAAGAGAGGGCTCTGCCCCCCCCAGTCCTTTCCCATATAAACCACGTGACAGCAGATATTCAGTCTGCTGCCGCTCCTGCCAGTTCCCGGACCTTCCTTACGTTGCCCCTGTCATCCCTTCTTCCGTCGACGGGGGTCTCACAGATGAGCGGCCTTTTCCTGAAGAAGTCCGATTGAAGCATGTGAGCGAAGGCGTCCTCACCGATGGACCCAAGGCCGATGTGCTCGTGCCGGTCGAGACCGCTTCCAAGGTCCCCCTTCGAGTCGTTCAGGTGGATGAGCCGGACATGGGCATGCCCGATGACCTCGTCGAGCTGGTCCAGGGTCTCGCCAAGTCCCTCCGGCGTCCGGAGGTCGTATCCCGCGCCGTAGGCGTGGCAGGTGTCGAAGCAGACGCCCGTCCGTTCGGGGTATTCGATCCCGTCGATCACCGCCCTGATGTCCTCAAACGTGCTCCCCACGCCGTTCTTCTCACCAGCAGTATTCTCGAGGAGGAGGATGACATTGTTTGGTGCGGCTTCCAGTGCGAGGTTGACGGCCCGGATGACCCTGGTCTTTCCTCCCTTGATGCCGTCGCCGAGGTGATGGCCAAGATGCGTGACGAGGAACGGGATGCCGAGGGTGCCGCACCGGAGGAGTTCTGCGGTCAGGGCCGCGCATGACTTCTCGTATATCTCTTCCCGTGGAGTGGCAAGGTTCGGGAGGTAAGGCATGTGGTCAAAGACCGGGGAGATGCCGGAATTTGCAAGGGCTTCCCTGAATTGCACCGTATCCTCAATAGAGAGGTCCCGGTAACCCCATCCCCTCGGGTTCCGGGAGAATATCTGGAATGTATTGCAGCCAGCCTCTGCAGCCCGGGTCACCGCGAGGGCGATTGATCCGGCGATGGAGACATGCACGCCGACCCTGATCATGCGGGTTTTTGCCCCCCTGGAACTGTCAGATGACATATCATCAGATCAGGAGCCGGCGGGAAAAAAGGGTTGGTATGGTGGCCTTCTCCAGGATATCGCGAAAGGGGAAAAAGATCAGGGCACCTGACCCGCAAGCACGCTGTTGATCTCCTGGAGGACCGCCTCTTTCTTGAAAGGCTTGATGATGAAGCCGGATGCACCCTTCTTTACGACGTCCCTGATAGTGTGCTCCTGGTGATCTCCGGAACAGATGATCACCCTGGTTGTGGGGCTGATTTTCCTGATCTCCTCGAGTGTCTCAGGACCCCTCATCTTGGGCATGATCACGTCAAGGATGACCACGTCGGGGCTGGTCTCCCGGACCTTCTGGAGTGCCTCTATCCCGTCGCTCGCCTCTCCCACCACCTCGTGGCCTCCCGAGATGAGTATCTGGCTCATGAGAAACCGGGCAAGCTCGGAATCGTCGACAAGGAGCACTTTTCCCATATTCACTATGTCCCTTTGGGAGGCACATTATATAAAACATCCCGAAAAAATGCTGGGCTAATTCCTGATCATCGATTCCAACTCCCTGATAACCTCATTTCCAAATTCCACGGTACCATGATTTCCGCCCAGGTCCCTTGTTAGGACACCGCGTGCACGCACCGCGTTGATTGCCTTCTCTATCTTGTGTGCAGCCTCCCGGTCATTCGCCCGGTGCTCAAGGAGCATGGCAGCACTCCGGAGCGCTGCTATCGGGTTTGCGAGGTTCTTCCCTGCGATATCGGGGGCGCTCCCGTGGACAGGCTCAAAGAGTGCGTGCCGATCCCCGAGGTTTCCGCTCGGAAGGAGGCCGAGGCCCCCCACGAGGTATGCTGCCACGTCGGAGAGTATGTCGCCGAACATGTTGGTGGTCACGATGACCGCGTACCGCTCGGGGTGCTGGAGGATATCGAGGCAAAGAGCATCGATGTAGCACTCCTTCCAGGCAACACCTGCAGCCGTTGCCTCGGCGATGCAGATCTCGCGGAAGAAGACGTCTGACTTGAGGACGTTTGCCTTGTGGCCGATAGTGATGAACGCGTTCGGCCGTGCCAACCCGCACGCAAACCTTGCGATCCGCTCGCTCCCCCTCCGCGTGATGCAGCGCACGGTGCAGGCTGAGTCATGTTCGATCTTCTCCACGCCCGAGTAAAGCCCCTCGGTGTTCTCGCGGACGATCATGATATCAAACCCATTGCCCCACACCGGACGGAGGTTCGCATAGAGGTCGAGTTCCTTTCGGATGCGCACGATGACACTCCTGTAGTCAGGGGAGGGAGGGGTGGTGACCGCCCCGAAGAGTATGGCATCGGCTGACGCAAGCTCCCGGAGTTCATCGTCGGTAATCGCATGGCCCGTCCGCTCCCACCTCCCGTACCCCACTTCGACCGGGAAGAACTCGATGTCGGGGCGGAGCACCTCGAGCGCTCTCTTTGCAACCGGGATGACCTCGCGCCCAATCCCGTCGCCCTCCACCACGGCAACCCTCATGCCAGATCCCTCCATTGTTCAAGGAGGCTGCATACCGCACGGGAGATCTGGGATGGGCTTGCGCCCCAGTGCACCACCGCTCCGAACTTCCCGTTGTGGACCCCGATGCCCTCGCGCTCCTTTCGGCAGCACCTGGCAATGAACGGTTCAGCATCTACCATCTTCAGGGGGCAGATCTCGACCGTCACGAAATCGTCCCCGTAGCATTCCCGTGCGAGCATCGCCCCGGTCATGCACCCCGCGACAGTCTCTCCTCCCTGCAGGCGATCGGCATCAAGGGTCCGGGCAAACCCTGCGGCCCTGCAGGGGTATATGTCTGCACCAAGGCATGAGATGTCCCGGAGTGTGTGCACGAAGACGACATCGAGGTCGCCAAAGAGCCCTGCTGCTTCAAGCTCCCGGATCGCAGCGGAGAGACTCGGCCGGGGAGGGGTGATATCGTAGACATGGACCGCCTGGAATTCCGTGATATCGGGGTCCATGACAAACGTCATGTGTTCATCGAGTCCGGTGAATAGGGTGCACCGGGTCCCGGACTCCATCGCCAGCCTGACCAGGAGGGCGCGATCATGGATCTGGACCTTTTCTCTGTGGACCGTCACTTCCCTCGGAGCCGCGAGCACCCGCACCTCTCTTACGGAGCGCATCAGGCCGCCTTCTTCCTCTTCTGGGAGGACCTCCAGCAGTTCCGGGCCGTCTCCCGTCTCGTGGACGAGGTAACGGGAGAGGAAATACACCTTCTCCCCGCATGGGTGCGTTGACGCATGCCCCACTTCCTTGCACTGGCGGGGGAATATCACCGCCTGCCCCTCCAGTAGGCGACCAGCCCCCCGGCTGAGAGTATCTCGAGCATGCGGGGAGAGAGCGGCCGCGTGTGATAGGTGTGCTTTCCAATCGTCACCGTTCCGGCCATGGGGTCTGCACTGACTGCCTCGTTGTCACTGCAGGTGCATTCGCACTCGATGACGGGAAGGCCGATGTTGATGGCGTTTCTGAAGAAGATACGAGCAAAACTGGGCGCAATCACCCCTCTCACCCCTGCTTCCCTGAGGGCAATTGCCGCCTGCTCGCGGGAAGAGCCGCATCCGAAGTTTTTGCCAGCGACGATCACCGTCCCCTCCAGGCGCGGGGCAAGGGAGGGGTCCAGGTCTTCAAATGCGTGCCTTGCCCACTCCGACCTGTCCCTGGTCCGCAGGTAGCGTCCCGCGATGATTACGTCGGTGTCGATATCCGGCCCGAGGCAGAGTGCACGACCTTCGATCTTCATGGCATGTCCTCCGGGGCCGCGAGGAAACCCGCGCGTGCACTCGCCGCGGCGGTGGCAACGGACACGAGGTAGATCTCGCCGCCCACCCCCATGCGGTTTTTGAAGTTACGATTCGCAGTGGAGAGGCAGACCTCTCCCTCACCGAGCACTCCCTGGTGGGCGCCGAGGCATGGCCCGCATCCCGGCGGAAGGATGGTGCAACCTGCCCTGACCAGGGTCGCGAGGATTCCTGTTTCCGTTGCCCGGGCAAGGACGCTTCTTGATGCTGGTGCAATGATCGTGCGGATCTTCACCTTCTCTCCCCGGATTCTCGCGGCAAACCGGGAGAGATCCTCGAACCGACCGTTGGTGCAGGTGCCGACGAATACCTGGTCGAGCGGCATCCCTTCCATCTCTGCGACCGGTTTTACGCAATCTACCCTTGGCGGTACCGCCACGACCGGGACAATCTCTCCCAGGTCAAAGTGGAGTTCCCGCTCATAGCAGCACTCTTCCGGCTCCTGCGGCCTGACGAGGTGACCGTAGGCCCCGAGGTACCTGCATGTCGAAGCGTCCGCGTAGAAGAGACCCGCCTTCGCCCCGGTCTCGACCGCCAGGTTGGAGAGGGTCATCCGGGAGTCAATTGAGAGAGACGTGACGCCTTCTCCCACGAACTCGAGTGAACGGTAGGTTGCGCCGTCCATGGAGAGCCTGGCTGCGTAGGTGAGGGCAAGGTCTTTTGCCTCCGCAGGCCCGGACAGGGCTCCCCGCATCCGTATGGCGATGGTCTCGGGGACCCGGAACCACGTCCCCCCCTCTGCCCAGATGGCGGCCATGTCAGTTGCTCCCACCCCCGTGGCAAACGCCCCGAATGCCCCGAGAGTGCAGGTATGCGAGTCTGCCCCCACCACGATCTCGCCGGGGAGCGCGATCCCCTCGCCCATCAGCTGGTGGCAGATCCCCTCCCCCACGTCGGTAAAATGGAACCCCTGCTGCCGGGCAAACACGCGCAGGTCGTGCTGCAGCCCGGCCGTGACCGAGTTGTTGGCCGGCACGATATGGTCAAAGAGGACATAACAGCGCCCGGGACTGGCCGGCGCTCCGGCCTCCATGGCCCTCCATGCCTCGAGCGTCAGGACCCCAGTCCCGTCGTGCACGTAGGCACGGTCAACCTGGCGGTCCACGTAGTCCCCTGCGGGCGCCCCGAGTATCCGCTCCGAAAGAGTGCTCACAGCGGCGGCCCCCCCATTACCTGCTTGATGAGGTCGATTAAGGTCTCGTCTGTGAGATCGACCTTCTTCTCCCCCCGGTCCTTTACCATCTCGAGCACCTGGCAGAGCTGCTTCTCGGGGAGGTGGTATCCAAGACGGGCCACTTCGTGCTCGAGCGCCTTCTTTCCGGTGTGCTTGCCAAGGGTGAACTTCCTGGTGGCCCCGACGAGTTCCGGCGGGAAATACTCGTAGGTCTCGGGGTCTTCCAGGATCGCTGCGATATGGATGCCGCTCTCGTGGCGGAAGGCATGGTCGCCCACCACGGGCTTCAGACAATCAACCCCGACCCCCGAGTAGTGGGCAACCATCTCCGAGAGGGAGACCAGGTAGGAGAGGTCGTAGCGCCGGACCCCTCCCTTCATGTAGAGTCCGACAAGCACCTCTTCAAGCGCTGCGTTCCCGGCCCTCTCTCCGATCCCGTTCACCGTCGTGTGAAGCTGGAATGCTCCTGCCTCGGCGGCGGCAAGGGTGTTGGCTGTCGCCATCCCCATGTCGTTGTGGCAGTGTGCGCAGACCGGCCTGTGCACCGCCTTCACAATCTTCCTCATGGTCCGAAACATCTGGAGGGGGGTGAGCGCGCCTACTGTGTCTGCAAAGGAGAGGAGGTCGGCCCCGTGCTCTTCGCCCTGCCGGTATACCTCCAGGAGGAACGAAAGATCCGTCCGGGAGGCATCTTCCGCAGCGAACCGTACCTGGAGCCCGTGATCATGGGTGTAGTCCACCATCTCGAGGGAATCCCCCAGCACTTTCTCCCTCGGTGCGTGGAACTTGTGCCGGATGTGGAGGTCAGACGTGGGCATAAAGATGCTCACCATGTCGACACCAGCGTCGATCGCGGCGTCCACGTCTGCCTTCCGCGCCCTTGCCAGGCAGCAGATGCGGGCATCGAGCCCGAGCGACGCAACGGCACTCACGCAACGCTTCTCGTAAGGGGAGGTTGCAGGGAACCCGGCCTCGATGACCTCCACTCCTATCTGGTCCAGAACTTCTGCAATCCTTGTCTTCTCCTCGCATGTGAAGGAGACCCCCGGGGTCTGCTCCCCGTCTCGAAGGGTGACATCACATATCTCGATATGCCACGATCTCATGTTCCTGCCCCTCCGGGCATGTTCCCCTGATCACGACCACTCCGGGCCTTGCGGCGTCCAGAAGCAGGTCACGTATTCTTCCCGTCTCATGCACCTCGGCGAAGTGCGGGGCTGCCCAGCCGAGATACCGCTCGACAGGGAGCGCGGGCTGCTTGCCCGTCATTGCGGCACAGCCGTTGTCCAGGATTACGCAGAGGAGCGGAAGTCCCTTCTCGTACACGTCCATCAGCGCATTGATCCCGCTGTGGAGAAACGCGTAATCGCCGGTGAGGGCAACCCCCGTGCTCCTGGCCGCCACGCCCACGCTCGACCCCATCCCGTAGCTCGCCACCCCGATCCGATAGGGAGGATTCATCGCCAGCACGACGCACCCGGCGTCGCACACCGGTCGCATCCCTATGTCCTGCATGAGCGCGATGACCGGCTTGAAGGGGCAGTCCCTGCAGAACGTCCGATAGTACCCCCTTTGCTCAAGAGTCTGGGGTGACGCCCTTCCCTCTTCCTCGGGAAGGATCTGGTGCCTGCAGTGGTCCTTTGTAAATGTGAGGCCTGCTTCCCTGACTTCGCGGTACTCTGCAAGCCTTGAAGGCGGCGGGAAGACCGTAACGACGCGGCTTTTGCCGGGCTTTGGCCCCGTCCCCACCGGCTCACCTGCCCAGGTGTTCAGCGGCGAGGCATCCGACCATCCCTGCATCTTCCTGAAGAGGGCGCGGGAGGCGGTTACCCTCCCGTGCATCGTGAAGCTCCTGTCCGAGAGCCTCCCCCTCAAATCCCTCCGGGATACGCGGCTGTCAGTGACCTCCTCCTCGAGGAAACCGGGGGTCACCCGCAGCATCGCCACCCGGGAGAACTCCTCTGACGCCTGGAGCGCTGCTTCCACCGCCCGGAAGGCCGTGCCGGCACTCGGCTCAATGACAGGGATCTCTGCAAGCTCCCCTATGATCCGGGTGTCCTGGGAGGTCTGAGAGCCCACTGCATCCGGGTCATCCCCTGCCACCAGCAGCACCCCCCCTACGAGTCCCTGGGCGGTTGCCTGGAGGAGCGGGTCCACGCAGGCGTTGACGCCCACGTTCTTTACAATGAGTGCTGCTCTTCTCCCGGCGAGCGAATCACCAAGTGCATACTCAAGCCCGGTCTTCTCGTTGATCACCATCTCTGCCCCGGTGAGGGCCAAAAGTTCAGTGATGGGATAACCGGGAACAATGTACCGCCGGTCGGTGGCTGCCAGGATCGCCTCTGCAAGTGCTTCGTATCCTCTCATGTGTCATCCCTCCCCGGGACCAGGTCGCACCCTGTGCACGCAACGCACATAGTTACGGCCGCTCCCGGATCAAGGCCTGCCCTTTGCAGGGCGTCTGTATGGATACGGTTGATCGCGAGGACCCGCTCCTTCGACGGCCTCCGGTATCCCCTGCACCCGGCCGCCGGCGAGAGCGGGCGGATCACCGGTATCACGCCAATACGCGTAAGGGCGTGGATGCAGTCCCTGACCTCTTCGTCTGTCTCACCGAGGCCGATGATAAGGTTCGAGAAGACATGGTTTTTTCCAAAAAGGGGAACGGACTGGACGAGTGCCCGCCATATGTCGTCCCGGGAGAGACCCGGACACATCTGCGCAAAGAGCGCCTCGGTTGCGGTCTCCACGTTGAACTTCACCTCGAGGACCCCGAGGGCGTGGAGCCTCTCTGCGCTCTCTCTGGTCGGGTAGATCGAGACCCCTATGGGAATACCGAAGCGAGCGAGCCTGTGGACAACTCCGAGGACGTACTGCTCCTCCTCCTCCACGCTTCCCATCACGCCGCTTGTCAGGGAGATGGCATCGATACGGTCCGCAACCCCTTCCACCATGGCCACGATCTCATCGACTGACTTTCTCCACTGAGGATGGCCGGGGACCTCGCAGTACCTGCAGGAGAAGATGCATCCGCTGCTCACCGTGAGGTAGGCCTGGCGCGGGCAGTGGAGTGCAATAGGCTCAATGATGCCCTCTATCTCTTTCCCATCCACAAAGAGTGTCGCCTTTCCTCCCCCCCTGTGGAGGATGCGGATGCTGCTCTCCTGGTCAAGGGCCAGGCGGACACGTTTCCCTCCGAGGGAAAAGAAGACAGATCCGGGGCCTCCTGCACCGGGTCCCGCGGTGGACGCCGACACGTACCCATTGCCAGGCGCTCCTTCAAGCCGTGCAGTCCCCTCCGATAGAAGCCGGGCTTTCAGCATCTTCCATCGCACAGCTGCAGCGCCTCCTCGTAACGGGTTGAGAATGGTATGGCTGCGACTGCGCCGATGATCCCCCTCCCCTCCATGATATGCGCAAGGCCCAATCCTTTCAGCGCCGCAAGGCGATCCGGGTTCACCTCCCCGCGCTTGACAGCCCACCCGTAGTCGGAAAGGGGAGCTGGGTCAAAGCCGGAGAAGACCGCCATCCCCGTCTTTTCTGACAGTGTATGGCGTTCGAGGAGTCGGTGAAAGGAGGAAACCAGGCGTGTGGGATCACTGCTCGCGAACTCACACACCACTGCGACACAGTTCTTGGTCCGGTAGGGGACCGGGAAGAGCTGTACAATAGTATGGGAGAGGTACCGGGAGTGCTCGTCCTGGACCGCACGTGCGATATTATGGCAGAGGGTCCACGTGGCCCCCTCTTCAGGGGTGTCGGTGTCATCGACGCCGATGAGGACGCGTTCGCGGCGCGGAAGCCATATGGTGGCCCCTGCCTTCTTTCCACCTCCTGAAGGGTCGCATTCCGTCCGGATCACACCTCCTGCGAGGGAGCGGCAGCCTGAAGCACCCACGCCACCTCCCCCAAGCCCGATGTAAGAGATCGCAATCTCGCTCTCTTCGACGTCAACGCCGCAGATGCCGGCCGGGAACCGTGAACCCTCAAGGGCGAGGTCGACCCTTCCGGGCGAGAGGAGGTACCGGGTACTCCCCCCCACCGTGCGGACCGAATGAACGAGGGGGCTCTTTGCATAGTGGAGGCGGGCCCACATGGCCCCGCCCACGCACTCGAAGAACTCCACCAGCTCCACCTGGTGCCCGTCCCGCGAGGATAACGCCACGATCTCGGGATACCGGATGATGTACGGGTCCCTGAGGCTCTCGAGATCTTCTTTTTCGGGATTCTTCATGATCCACCTGGAGAACGGTGCCTGGTGCAGGTCTGCTGGACACGGGAGAGAGTGTGTCCCGCTCTTCCCCCCACCCCGCCCGTGTGAGGGGAAAGTCCCCCTTCCGTTGCCGGGACGCTCCTTTTTTTATGAGGCACGATCCCTGCGGGTTATCACTATGGAGGTCGTGAACAGGGGCTGCTTTTTGTCACCGAAATTTTCGTGAACAAAATATCCGGCAATAAGCTATAAAAAAAAATCGATCGAGTGCAATACGAGTAAAAGAGTGGGGTTCAGAGGATCTTGTGCAGGTCGATCCTGAACGGCCCCAGCGAGCCCCCGAAGTTCCCGGCACTGATGAACTTTACTCCCGGGACTTTGACGGCAGCCTTAATTCCCTTGGCCATCGCCTCGGAAACGGCTTTCTCGTCAAGGCCGTCGATGACGATCTCATACACGGCTGTAATCCCCGCAGGCACCTTGCTGTCTGGTACCTTCTCGCGGAGCGTGGGGCAGTACTTCTCGTTCGTGCTCGCAGGCATGAACTTGTACTTGTTCGACCCCACCTTCGAGCCGCTCGCAACAACTCCTCCAGGGAAGCTCGTGATGACCCCTTTCACACTTGCGATTGCGTCCGATGCGGCTTGAGCACCCATGAGTGCCGCCATCTGGTTCTCGCCCATCACGAAGAAATTCCCGCCTGCCACGCCTTTGACGATCCCGAATTCCTCTTCGCCGATATATTCACCCTCCATGATCGGGATGACCCAGCACTTGCGGCCTCCCACTTCCTTCTGGTACTCGTAGCCATCGCCGAAGAAATGGAGCTTGACCGGTATCTTCTCTTCGGTGCCAGTCAGGCCGTTGAAGACTGCGGTGGTGGGAGAGGTGAGGACACACTCTGCCAGGCGTTCGACGACCTGTTCCTTGAGCTTCTTCTTGGATGCGCAGATGAGGATGGATACTCCCGGCCTTCCATCAGGCGTCTCTTCGGGAAGGAGCACCGATTCGATCCCGGCCTCGCAGGGACAGCCTATCGCGGATGTGGCAAAACCCGTTGCTTCGGTCGCCGCTTTTTTTGCCCATTCCTCTGTCACCGCGGTGATGATCACGCGGGCAATCCACGTCGGAAATGCCTCTGCATACGTGTCGTCGATAGTTACTCCGTTCAATTGCATGCAAGTGTTCTCCTTATGGAGAATGGGTACCATGATGATTGCAGAAGAAATTTTCTAAATAGTCCTGCACAGGGCCTGATGAATACGAAATTTCAACCGTTGAGGTCACGGGACTTGGAGTCCGGGTGGCTCAAAAAGGGAGGGGTTTTCCATTCTGGATAAACGTTTCCCTCACCTATGGTAACCTGGCATATAAACATTTTTATTTGACTTTTTGAATAGACATGACCGATGAAAACGCAGCAATTTACGGGGTTTTTGTAATTTTTATTGTTAATTTTTAATTTGAGTTAATCACCTTATATTACCTTTACACGCACATTTTTCCCATTTCGGCCGGAAAAATCAGACAGGTTTATCTATATACGTTAACTATTGTTTTTTAGTCGATTTTTCAATCGATTGAAAGCTGGTGCGTGAAAAAGAATGGCATTTGCATTACACGTGAACATGGACCGTTGTACCGGTTGCAACAACTGTGTGGTGGCATGCCCCGTCGATGCACTCGAACTCTTCACCGTGGATCCTGCAACAAACGAGAAGATCTACAGGGTGAGGCACGGAAAGGCCATGATTCTCGATTTTAAGTCAGAGTTGTGCGCCGGATGTGGAGTCTGCGTCGAAGCCTGTCCGCATGACGTGATAAGGCTGGCAGGCCGGGGAGCGGTGCCCTCAGAGGCAAAGGTATGAACGTGTGACTACAGGAGAATCGTGAGGATACCCCATGACACTGTTTCCAAAATTCAAGAAGATGAGGGATGGCGTGAACGTCATCTGCGAGCAGAGACTTCTCCAGCAGGTGAACAACCTTGTGCTCAACTCCGAGGTCTGCACCGGGTGCGGCATCTGCGTCGAGGCCTGCCCCGAGGAGGCCATCGCACTCGGGCTCGTAGGTGCAACCCGCCGTGGAGCGGTAGGGTATGCAGCACCTGTCGACATCGACGAGGTGAAGTGCTCCTACTGCGGCGTTTGCGTGGTGATGTGCCCGTTCAATGCCTTAACACTCAAGATTGACGGGGAGGAGCGCCTTCCCATTGTCGAGAAGGAAGGATTCCCGCAATACGACATGGTGGCGGACATCGACGACGAGAAGTGCGTCAGGTGCACCATCTGCGAGGAGGTGTGCCCCCGCGAGGCCATCGTCCGGGACGTCCCCGAGTATGAGGGAGCGAAGGAAGGCGCAAAGGAGCGCCAGGAGGCACTGAAGAGCAAGATCACCTTCAAGGTTGACGACGAGAAGTGCACCCTCTGCGGCATCTGCGGTGCGGTATGCCCTGCGATTGACGTCAAGCACAAGGCATTTACCGCGGAATCCGGCAAGGTCGAGGGCGAGGTCGTATGGGAAGAGAGTCGCTGCGACGCCTGCAAGGTCTGCGTCGAGCTCTGCCCCGAGGAATGCATCACTGTCGAGCGCGAGGTCATCGAGGGGAAGAAACTCCCCGGAGAGGTGGACATCGACCAGAAGATGTGCTGCACCTGCACCTGGTGCTCCCGGAACTGCCCGACAGAGGCCATCACAGTGGAGAAGATCTTCGAGGGCGATATCGAGTTTTTCCCCGAGAAGTGCCCCGGAGGATGCTCCACCTGCGTCGAGGTCTGCCCCGCGAATGCCATCTACCTGCCGACACCGTTGAAGGCCGCGGACATGAAGGGCAAGATCGAGCCGACCATCGCCGTCAACAAGGACTACTGCATCCTCTGCGGTGCATGTGTGAATGCCTGTCCCGGTGAGGATATCATAAGGCTGCACCGAACCAGTGTCCGGGTGAAGGGCAAGGAGACCGACCTCTTCAACAAGATCAAGGAGAAGCTGTGCACTCCGAGGACCTCCAAGGTGAAGGAAGATACCCCCGGAAGCGTCCAGCTCAAGATGATGGAGAAGGCGTGAGGGACATACATGGCCAGAACAAAAGGATACCCTGAAGCACTCGAGAAAAAACTCGCCGACACCCGTCTTTACGAGGACGAGCGCCATCCAGAGTTTACGAAGACCGTAGAGAAGATCTCGATGACCATCCCGCACATGTGCTACCAGTGCGGGACCTGCACCGCGTCCTGCCCATCCGCACCACGCAGCTCCTACCGGATCCGCAAGTTCGTCCGGAGAGCGCTCCTCGGGCTCGAGGATGAGGCCCTGACCGATCCCGACCTGTGGCTCTGCACCACCTGCTACAGCTGCACGGACCGCTGCCCGAGGGACATCGCCCCGACCGATGTTATAATGGCCATGAGAAATCTTGCATTCAAGAGGGACATCATCCCGGTCAATTTCTTAAAGACCGTCCAGGCCATTTACACAAGCGGCCACGGTGTCCCCAATAACGACGTGAACAGGGCAGCCCGGAAGAAACTCGGCCTGCCTGCCGATCCGCCGACCACGCACCGGTTCCCCCAGTATATCAAGGGAATCCAGTATATCCTGGATTATTTTGAATTGAAAAAGAACGCCGACCGCATTGTCAAGGAACGGGAGGGATGAATACCATGCGGGAATATGCATTCTTCCTTGGCTGTATCGCCCCAAACCATTATCCCGGTGCTGAGTCAGCATCCTACAAGGCTTCAGAAAAACTGGGGATCAAGCTCCTCGACCTTGAAGGAGCCAGTTGCTGCCCCGCCCCAGGGGCATTCGGGTCTATCGATCTGAATGTCTTCTACGCGATGGCAGCAAGAAACCTGGTCCTCGCCGAACAGATGAAGAAGGACATCGCTCTTGTCTGCAACGGATGCTACAAGTCCATCTGGGAAGTGAACCACAAACTCAAGCACAACAAAGAGCTTCGTGATGGCGTAAATGAGGTGCTGAAAGGTATCGACATGGAGTTCAAAGGGACCATCGACGTGTGGCACCTCGCGGAACTCCTCTATGACCCTGCAATCGTCGGAGTCCAGAAGATCAGGGACAGCGTGAAAGTCCCGCTCACCGGGACGCGGATCGCGGTCCACTATGGCTGCCACCTGATGAAGCCCAGGAAGGAGCGTCACTTCGGAACCACCGAGCACCCCACCTGGATGGAGGAGATGGTCGCGGCACTGGGCGCAGAGCCGGTCGAATACCGGAACAAGATGCTCTGCTGCGGAGCCGGTGGCGGGGTACGCGGCTACGACCTTGTCCACTCGCTCGACATCACGAACGAGAAGCTGATCAACCTGAAGGAGGCAAAGGTCGACGCTCTCACAGAAATCTGCCCCTTCTGCCAGCTCCAGTTCGACCGTGGCCAGATCGAGATCCAGGAGAAGTTCGGAGTGAGTTACAACCTGCCCGTGCTCCACTACTGTGAACTGCTGGGCCTGGCCCAGGGAATGACCCCGCAGGAACTCGCACTTGACCTTCACGGCATCAGCTGCGAGCCGTTCCTGCAGAAGGTGCTTTAAAGGGAGGTTACAAGAATGGCTGAGAAAAAGACCAAAAAAGAGCCCGCTGCAAAGAAAGAGACCAAGAAAGGCGCGGCAAAGGCAGCCGCACCAGCACCTGCAGCCCCTGCGGCTTCTCCCGAAAAGGCGCTGGGAAAGGACGCCCGCGTGGGTGTCTATATCTGTCACTGCGGGACCAACATCGCCGGTTCCGTGGACATCCCTGCCGTCCAGGAGTACGTAAAGACCCTTCCGAACGTAGCTCACGTGGACAATTACCAGTACATGTGCTCCACACCGGGCCAGAAGAAGATCGAGGATGATATCAAGGAGCACAAACTCACCGGCATCGTCGTTGCAGCATGTTCTCCCCGCCTGCACGAACCCACCTTCAGGACCGCCACCAAGACCGGAGGACTGAACCCGTTCCGCTTCGAGATGGCTAACATCCGCGAGCAGGGCTCCTGGGTACACATGCACGACCGCGAGGGTGCGACGAGCAAGGCAAAGGATGCAATACGCATCGCCGTTGCAAAGGCATCGCTCCTGCAGGACCTGATCCCAAAAAGCGTGCCCGTGGAGAAAGCCGCCATGGTTGTCGGCGCAGGAGTCGCCGGCATGCAGGCCGCGCTCGACCTTGCGAATGCAGGGATCAAGACCTACCTGATCGAGAAGGCTCCGACCATCGGCGGCCGCATGTCCCAGCTTGACAAGACCTTCCCGACGCTCGATTGCTCGCAGTGTATCCTGACCCCCAAGATGGTGGATGTCGGCAGGAACCCGAATATCGAGCTGATGACCTACGCAGAGGTTGACGAGGTCGAAGGGTACATCGGCAACTTCGATGTCACCATCCGGAGGAAAGCCCGCGGTGTGCTCACTCCCGCGGAGGCCGAGGCAAAGGGTATCGTGGGTGGTGGCTGCAACGGCTGCGGCGACTGCGATGCGGTCTGCCCGGTCATCAAGCCGAACCCGTTCGAGATGGGAATGAAGCCCCGCAAGGCCATTTATATCTACCACCCACAGGTCGTACCCCTTATCTACACCGTGGACTTCGACTCCTGCGTCAAGTGCGGGTTATGCGTGGAGGCCTGTGGAGAGAAGAAGGCAATCGACCTCGAGATGAAGGACGAGCTCGTCAAGGTCAAGGTGGGGACTGCGGTCCTTGCACTCGGGTATGACCTCTTCCCCATCGAGAAGAAGGAGGAATGGGGTTACAAGAAGTACGAGAATGTAGTCACAAGCCTCGAGTTCGAGCGACTGATCTGCGCCTCCGGCCCCACCGGCGGGCACCTGGTCAGGCCGAGCGACGGCAAGACCCCGATGAGAGTTGCGTTCCTGCTCTGTGCAGGTTCGCGTGACAACACCGGTGTTGGCAAGCCCTACTGTTCGAGATTCTGCTGCATGTACTCACTCAAGCACGCCCACCAGATCATCGAGAAGATCCCCGGCTGCCAGCCATACATCTTCTACATGGACATCAGGTCCTTTGGGAAGATGTACGAGGAGTTCTACTACCGCATCCAGGACGAGGGTGCCAAGTTCATGAGGGGCCGTGTCGCAAACGTGCTCGAAGACCCGGTCACGAAGAACCTCATCATCAATGCAGAGGACACCCTGCTCAACCGTCCGATCAGGCAGGAGGTCGACATGGTGGTCCTTGCCGCAGCAGTGCAGCCCTCCGAAGACACCGACAGGACCCGCAAGCTCTTCGGCGTCTCGAAATCGATGGACGGCTGGCTCCTTGAGGCTCACCCGAAACTCAACCCGTGCGGAACCACCACGGCAGGTGTATTCCTTGCCGGCGTCTGCCAGGGACCAAAGGATATCCCCGACACCGTGGCATCCGCGGAAGGAGCTGCATCGGCTGCAAGCATCCCGATACACATGGGAGAAGTGGAGCTTGAGCCTTACTTTGCCCAGTGTATCGAGGAGAAGTGCGCAGGCTGCGGCATGTGCGTGAACCTCTGCCCCTACCAGGCGCTGTCCCTCATAGAGAAGGATGGCAGGAAGGTCATGCAGGTCACGGAGGCCAAGTGCAAGGGGTGCGGCACCTGCGGAGGGTTCTGCCCTGGCGGGGCCATATGGATGCAGCACTTTGCCACCCCGCAGATCGTGGCGCAGATAGATGCCTTCCTCCTCGGAGGTGAACAGTAATGGCAGAAAAAGAATGGAAACCCCAGATCCTCGGGATCATCTGCAACTGGTGCTCGTATGCCGGTGCAGACCTCGCAGGGAGCGCCCGTACCCAGTACCCTCCTGACATCCGTATCGTCAGGGTCATGTGTACCGGGAGGGTGGACCCCCTCTTCATCATGAAGGCCTTCATTGACGGCGCAGATGGGGTGCTCGTTTCAGGCTGCCACTTCGGCGACTGCCACTACCTTGAGGGCAACTACAAGGCTGCGAAGAGGATGTTCATATTAAAGAGCCTGCTCAAGAACGTCGGGCTCGAGGACAAGCGGCTGCGCATGACCTTCGTGTCTGCATCCGAGGGCGCCAAGTGGGCGGTAGTCGTAAAAGACGTCGTCGACACCGTCACCGGCCTTGGCCCCAGCCCGTTGAAAGAGTTCGGGCACTGATCGGGGGATAGACATTGGCCAAAGTAGCACTTAACCTGATTACCGGCCGCTCCATACAGCAGGGAGTGGCCATGGAAGGCGGAAAGGAGAAGGACGCCTATACCCAAGCCTGCGGGATCATCGAGATGGATCCGTCGGACTTGAAGAGACTCGGCGCCTGGAGAGGGACAAACGTCCGTGTCACGAGCAAGTACGGGGATGTGGTGGTGAAGGCGGTGGAGGCAACCCAGGGCCCCCACCCCGGCCTTGCCTACATCCCCATGGGGCCATGGGCCAACTCGGTGGTCAACCCGAACACTTACTCTACCGGGATGCCTACCTTTAAGGGAACCCCTATCGAAGTTGAGATCGCGATGAACGAGAAGGTGCTCAGCTCCGTTGAACTCGTTCAGAAGAAATGCAGGGGTGAAGCCTGAATGTCCCAATCCGTCACCGATGTGATCTGTCCGTTCTGTGGAACGCTGTGCGATGACCTTGAGGTCATCGTATCAGACGATGGCAAGAAGATCGAAGATATTTACAATGCATGTGCCATCGGGGCAGAGAAGTTCATGCATGCCCAGGCTGCGGGCAGGGTAAAAAGGCCTCGCATGCAGCAGCCCGACGGCAGCTACAAGGAAGTTTCCTACGACGAAGCCGTGGAATACACTGCCCAGATGCTTCATAAGGCAAGGAAGCCGCTCATGTACGGCTGGAGTTCCACCAGCTGCGAGGCGCAGAGCGTCGGGCACGAGATTGCCGAGAAGGTGGGGGCAATCGTCGATAATACTGCAACGGTGTGCCACGGTACTACCCTCATCGCTGTGCAGGATGTCGGTATCCCGAGCTGCACCCTTGGGGAGATCAAGAACAGGGCAGACCGGATCATATTCTGGGGCTGCAACCCGTGCCATGCCCACCCGAGGCACCAGTCCCGGTACTCTATATTCCCGCGCGGGTACTTCACCAACAAGGGGCATAAGAACCGAAAGGTCGTCGTGGTAGACCCAAGGGACAGCGACACCGCGAAGATGGCCGATTACCATTTCAAGGTGGAGCAGGGCCGGGATTACGAGCTGCTCTCTGCATTCCGCGTGGCGCTCAGGAACGAGCCGCTCCCCGAGAAAGTCGCAGGGATCCCCCGGGAGAAGATCATCGAGGCCGCCGACATGCTCAAAAGCGGGCGTTTCGGGATCATCTTCTTCGGGATGGGCGTGACCCAGTCGCTCTCCAAGAACCACAACATCGACAATGCCATCATGCTGACGAAGGACTTGAACGAGTTCACGAAGTTCAGCATTATGGCCATGAGGGGCCACTACAACGTCACCGGCTCAGGGCAGGTGCTCGGGTGGCAGTTCGGATACCCCTTTGCAGTCGATCTCTCCCGCGGATTCGCCCGGTATAACCCTGGTGAATCGACATCGAATGACCTCCTCAGGAGGGGAGAAGTCGATGCGGTATTTGTGCTCGGGAGCGATCCTGGCGCCCACTTCCCCATCAGCTCCGTGAAGAAGATCTCACAGCTCCCGTCAGTATGCGTCGATCCGCACATCACCCCCACGAGCGAGATCTCGAAACTTCACGTCCCTGTTGCATTCGTTGGCGTGGAGGTCGGCGGGAACTGCTATCGCATGGACAACGTGCCGATCGAGGCCAGGAAAGTGGTGGACCCGCCAGAAGGCATGCTCACCGACGTGGAGTTCCTCAGCCGGGTGAACTCCCGCCTTGAAAAGCTCTCGGGAGGAAAATAGATGGCAGAGTACCTGATCAAGAACGGCTATGTCTTCGACCCCGTCCAGGGGATCAAGGGAGACCGTGCCGATATCGCAGTAAAAGACGGAAAGATCGTCAAGAGCAGTGACATCTCCTCCAAGGCCAAGACTATCGACGCAAGCGGAAAGACCGTGATGGCAGGGGCCGTTGAGATCCATGCGCATATCGCCGGCCCGAAGGTGAACGAGGGAAGGAACTACCGACCAGAGGACAAGCTCTTCAACTACACCCCGAAATCCGCCACACAGCGGATGGCCGGCGGGTTCTCGATCCCGACCACCTTCAAGACGGGATACGAGTACGCCCGGATGGGGTATACCACCGCGATGGAAGCGGCGATGCCCCCGCTCTTTGCACGCCACGTCCACGAGGAGATCAAGGACACCCCCATCATCGACGAGGGTGCCTACCCGGTCTTTGGGAACAACTGGTTCGTGATGGAGTACCTGAAGAACCGGGAGATCGAGAACACCGCGGCGTATATATCCTGGCTCCTCGAAGTGACCAAGGGAGTCGCGGTAAAGGTCGTGAACCCCGGCGGCACCGAAGCATGGGGCTGGGGCTTAAACTGCCTCACCATCGATGACCCGGTTCCCTACTTCGACATCACTCCCGCCGAGATTGTCAAGGGCCTGATCGAGGCGAACGAGTACCTCGGCCTTCCCCACTCTGTCCACATCCACCAGAACAGCCTCGGGAACCCCGGCAACTACACCGTCACGCTCGACACCCTGAAGCTTGCGGAAGGATTCAAGGCAAAGAACAAGTTCGGGCGCGAACAGGTCCTCCACTCGACCCACCTGCAGTTCCACTCTTATGGCGGTGACAACTGGGGTAACTTCGAGTCAAAGAGCAAGGAGGTGATGGATTACGTCAACAAGCAGAAGAACATCACCGTCGACACGGGGTGCGTGACGCTCGACGAGACCACCACCATGACCGCTGACGGGCCGTTCGAGCACCACCTCACCGAGCTCAATCACCTGAAGTGGGCAAACGTCGACGTGGAGCTTGAGACTGCCGCGGGGATCGTCCCCTACATCTACAGCCCTGACATCAAGGTCTGTGAGATTCAGTGGGCAATCGGCCTTGAGCTCGCACTCTTTGCCAAGGATCCCATGCGCTGTTTCATCACCACAGACCACCCCAATGCAGGTCCGTTCACCCGTTACCCGCGCATCATCAAGTGGCTGATGAGTGCTGAGGCAAGGAAGCAGCAGATCGACTCCTTCAAGCACGGGGCGAAGATGGTTGAGGCCACCCATATCGCGGGGATCGACCGTGAGCTCACCCTCTACGAGATTGCCCAGATGACAAGGGCAGGACCGGCAAAGTCGCTTGGTATGGGACACCTTTACGGCGGGCTTAAACCCGGAATGGACGCAGATGTTGTCGTCTACGACTTCAACCCCGAGAAATCGCATAAACCCGAAGAGATCGAGAAGGCGTTCTCACGGGCGGCCTACGTGATGAAGACGGGTGTTCCGGTCGTCGTCAACGGCGAGATCGTCAGCAACGGGAACAAGCGCACCATCTGGGTCCATGCCAAGGTGAACGAGAACCCACAGGTAATGCGCGACATCAAGGACAAGTTCCTGCGCTACTACAGCGTCACCCAGGCGAATTACGACGTATCAAAGCACTTCGTCCCCAACCCGTATGTGATCGAGGTGGACGCAACCGCGTGAGGTGGAGGAATGGAGACTGTCACATTAACCATGAAAAACCAGCCCAAACTCTATCTCGAGGCGGACAACATCTCCCCGGACAAGTTCGCCGGGAAGAAGGCATCAGAGATCGCCGCCCTTCACGCCTATGAGGGGCGTGACCAGACCACACTCAGCAAGTACTTCGATGTCGCCGGCGAAGCCGGGGCGACCGCCGCAGATACCCGGATTGTCGTCAAGGGCGACGTGAGCAGGGTGAAGTACATCGGCATGAAGATGACTGCCGGAGAAGTGGTGGTAGAGAACAGCCCTGACATGTACACAGGTGCATGGATGCAGGGCGGAAAGCTCCTCGTGAAGGGCAATGTCGACGCCTTCGCCGGCATCGGGATGAAGGGCGGAGAATTCGTCATCGAAGGCAACGCAGGCAACTACCTTGGGGCGGCCTATCGCGGCGACTGGAGGGGTATGCAGGGCGGCCTCATCCGGGTCAAGGGCGATGCAGGCAGCGACATCGGCTACTTCATGAACGGCGGCACTATCGTCGTGCACGGCAACACCGACGTCCATGTGGGCACCCACATGGAGGGAGGGAAGATCATCATCAAAGGCAATGCCCCGAGCAAAGTGGGCGGCCAGATGGTTGGAGGCGAGATCTACGTCTACGGCACAATCGACGTGATGATGCCCGGTTTCAAGTATGTCCATGACGAGGAACTCGAGGTGGACGGGGAGAGCGGAAAATTCTCGCTTTTCCATGGTGACACCGGAGAGAGACACCCCAAGAGAAAGGGCCAAATCGTGTACGGGAAGTTATATCTCAAGATATAACTTTCCCAGGCACGGAGCGCACCAGATTTTCATACAATTTTTAAAATATGTAATAAAATGTAACACTTTTTTAAAGTTTTTTAATATGGGTTAAAAAAGAGAAACCGAAAAACCCTGTAATATTTGAACTTTTTCCCAAAAATGGTTAATTATCTGATAATTATTATAAAATAAAAAGCCAGAATTAAATCGGAAACCTTTTATTGAGTCAGTCAGTATAGTAAATTGTCCCGTGAGGGGACGTGCAGTAGTGACCATCATCCAGCATCAGTGTTCATGTTAGCGAGAGCCATCGTTCAATAAACGTAATGTATCGTGGCCGAATTGCTCAACAAAAGAGGATAATTATGGCGAAATATAAAGACACCTGCGATTTATACGACGACAATGGGAAGCTGCTGAAGAGTGGCGTAGCCCTTGACAAAATCAGCCCCCTGACCAACGAGGGGATCCTGAAACTCATCGACCTCACCAAGAGGACTGTCGCCGTGAACCTGGCCGGGCTTGACAACTCAATCAAGACCGGAGCCATGGGCGGAAAGAACAACCAGATCCTGGGAAGGGCCATCAAGTGCGACTGTGTCAAGGATGCGGATGCACTCTCTGCAAAAATTGCAGAATATGTCTCGGTAACCAAGGGTGACGACACCAAGATCACCAAGGTCGGCGGCGGAAAGATGCTCCTCGTCGAGGTCCCAAGCGCCCGTCTCCGGGCAGCCGCAACCTACGACGCTGCAACCACCGCGGTCGCTGCGGCAACAACCCAGGCCCTCATTGACCAGTACAAGGTTGGCATGTTCGATGCCCCCTACGTCAAGTCCGCTGTCTGGGGCTCTTACCCCGTGACGATGGACATGGCCGGCGGAAACATCATCTCCGTGCTCTCCATCCCCCAGAACAACGAGGGTCTTGGCTATGCACTCCGTAACATCCCTGCCAACCACGTGGCAATGATGACCCACCGGAACGCAATGCAGACCGCAGCACTCTCCTGCACCTTCGAGCAGGCCGGAGAGTTCGAGATGGGAATGGCGATCGGGCCATTCGAGCGCGCCCAGCTGCTCGCATACGCCTTCCAGGGCCTGAACGCAAACAACCTTGTCTATGACCTCGTAAAGGCCAACGGCAAGACCGGGACAATCGGGACCGTCGTCCAGAGCCTCGTCGAGAGGGCAATCGAGGACAAGGTCATCAAGGCCGGAAAGAAGGGCAAGAGCGGGTACATATTCTACGAGACCAAGGACCCCATGATGTGGAACGCCTATGCATGCGCCGGAACCATGGCTGCAACCATGGTCAACTGCGGTGCCGGACGTTTCGCGCAGGCGGTTTCGTCGGTTCTCCTGTACTTCAACGACCTGCTTGAGCACGAGACCGGACTGACCAGCGCCGACTATGGCCGTGTCATGGGAACTGCCGTCGGGTTCTCCTTCTTCAGCCACTCCATCTACGGTGGCGGAGGCCCCGGTGTGTTCAACGGGAACCACGTCGTGACCCGGCACGCAGCCGGTGTCGCAATCCCGTGCGTCTGTGTCGCCTGTGCCCTCGATGCCGGAACCCAGATGTTCGGCCCCGAGCAGACCTCCAAGGTCTACCAGGACACCTTCGGGCAGGTTGAGGCGTTCAAGAAGCCGATCCAGACCATTGCAAAGGCTGTCTAAACTTGACAGATAGAATGACTGACGCCAAGTATCCTCAGGTCAGGATAGTAACGGAGCGGTTGCTCAACCCTGACACCGTAGAGCGGGTCATGAACCTGATAGTCGCCACCGGAGGGGTGCGAAGGGTCATCCTGAATGGCCCCCGCATCCCCGGAGTCGTGACGGTAGGCCCGGCAAAGGGGTCACCCAATCCCCACGCCATGCGTAAGCCTATCAAAATCGGAGAGCAGAAAGTGCTGCTCGAAGTACATGTGGGGACTATCGTGCTCGAACTTGAGAGCCGGGACTTCATCCCTGCAATCAAAGAAGCATGTGAGAATGGGTTTACACGCTTCTCGTTCTACATCCAGGAAGGGCGTTACATGAAGACCGAGCCGTCACTGGTGGACTATGCCAAATACGGACCCGATGCGGACAAAAACATCATCGGGCTCTCCGAACCTGGCAAGTCCGGACCGATCATCCTCCAGGGAACGAAATAACTATGCCGATGGGAAGAGTCACCCAGGTTGTCGATTGCCGGGAAGCCATGGGAATGGGCAAAGGTGGCGGGATTGCACAACGGGGAACCATCTCCGAGTGCCGCTACCCAGACGTCATCGTGGTGGGAATGTCCCCAGGAAGACGCCACGTGACCAAACCCGTGTGCGATATCACGTCGGCATTACGACAACAGGGTATCGAGTACAGCGTGAGCACCCTTGTCCTGAACGCAGGGTCGGGGGTGCCGCCGGATGCCCCAAATATCGCCGGCGGCGTACTCGGAGCGTATTTCGGCCTCACTGAGAAGGAGATCGCGCAGATCGAGAAACACAGGATTGCCATTCTCCACCATGGGAATGTCCGCTCCCACGTGGTGCACAAGGTCAGGTTCATCCTCCAGGCCTGTGACATCCGGGCAATCGTCGTTTCCCAGTCTCCTGTTGACTTTGAGGATTTTGCAAAAGAGGGCGTGAAGACCGCCCTGGTGATGCCTCCTCCCGACAAGATACGGACAAGAGGTACGGTGATGGCAATCGTCAGCGGGGTGACCCGCGGCCAGACCCCGACAAGGGAGAAGATGGCGGATGTCATTCATGCAGTAATGCGGTTGATCAAAACAAAGGAGTGATTTAAAAATGGCTTATAAACCACAGTTTGGGCCCGGTTCCTCTACTATCGCCGAGAACAGGCGCAAGCAGATGGACCCCAGCAAGAAGCTGGAGAAGGTCCGCGACATCTCCGATGAGGACATTGTACTGATTATGGGACACAAGGCTCCCGGTGCAGCATACCCGACCATGCACCCCCCGCTTGCCGAACAGCAGGAGCCCGACTGCCCGATAAGGAAGATGGTAGTCCCCATCGAAGGCGCAAAGCATGGAGACCGCATCAGGTTCATCCAGTTCGCAGATTCCATGTATAACGCCCCCTGCCAGCCCTACCAGCGGTCATACGTCGCAGCCTACAGGTACCGCGGGGTAGACCCGGGAACCCTGTCCGGACGTCAGATCGTGGAGTGCCGCGAGCGTGACCTCGAGAAGCTGGCCAAGGAACTTGTCGCCACCGAGCTCTTCGACCCGGCTCGCACTGGCGTTCGTGGTTCTACCGTGCACGGACACTCCCTCCGCCTCGACGAGGACGGGATGATGTTCGACATGATGCAGAGGCGCATCCTCGACAAGAAATCCGGAGTCGTCAAGTACGTGAAGAACCAGAACAGCGAGCCCCTCGACAAGGAGGTCAAGGTCGGCAAGCCCATGGACGAGAAGTGGCTCAAGGCACACACCACCATCTTCCACTCGCTCGTCGGTGTCCCGTTCCGGTCTGACCAGGAGTATATTGACTACGTCCAGCGCGTGCACTCGCTGAGGACCAAGTATGGTTTCTGTCCGGAGGAGTGATTGACATGGCAAAGAAGATCGAGAGAACCCAGAAGCTCTTCCTGAAGGCACTGAAGGGCAAGTTCGCCGAAGACCCCCAGAGCACAAACACCGTCTTCGCCCGCGAGGGGCTGAAGCAGTCCCCGAGGAAGATGGAGTTCGTCAAGGCAGGGAACGCGGCAGCAATGGCACGTGGCATCTCCATGTACGACCCCGTGCGCTGCCACATCGGCGGTATCCCCCTCGGGCAGCGCCAGCTGATGACCTACGAGGTCTCCGGCACCGGCGTATTTGTCGAGGGTGACGACCTGCACTTCGTCAACAACGCTGCCATGCAGCAGATGTGGGACGACATCCGCAGGACCATCATCGTCAACATGGACCTTGCACACCAGACCCTGCAGAAGCGTCTGGGCAAGGAAGTGACCCCCGAGACCATCAACGAGTTCCTGCACGTGCTGAACCACGCGATGCCCGGAGCAGCCGTCGTCCAGGAGCACATGGTCGAGACCCACCCGTCCCTTGTGGACGACTGTTACGTGAAGGTCTTCACCGGCGACGACGAGATGGCAGACGACCTTGAGCCCCAGTTCGTCATCCCCATCGAGAAGCTCTTCCCCGCAAAGCAGGCCGCCCAGCTGAAGGCCGCTGTCGGCAAATCCCTCTGGCAGGCAATCCACATCCCGACCATCGTCTCCAGGACCTGTGACGGAGGCACCACCTCCCGCTGGTCTGCGATGCAGCTCGGCATGTCCTTCATCGGCGCCTACCACATGTGCGCCGGAGAGGCTGCGACTGCTGACCTGGCGTTCGCTGCTAAGCACGCCGGTGTGATCCAGATGGCCGAGATCCTGCCCGCACGCCGTGCCCGCGGACCGAACGAGCCTGGTGGCATCAAGTTCGGGCACTTCGCTGACATGGTCCAGACCGACCGGAAGTACCCCCACGACCCCGCCAAGGCATCCCTCGAGATCGTGGCAGCCGGGACCATGCTCTTCGACCAGATCTGGCTCGGCTCCTACATGTCCGGCGGTGTCGGGTTCACCCAGTATGCGACCGCCGCGTACACCGACAACATCCTCGATGACTACACCTACTACGGTATGGACTACATCAAGGACAAGTACAAGGTCGACTGGAAGAACCCGAGCGAGAAGGACAAGGTCAAACCAACCCAGGACGTCGTCAACGACATCGCGACCGAGGTCACCCTCTACGGTATGGAGCAGTACGAGCAGTTCCCCACCGCACTCGAGGACCACTTCGGTGGCTCCCAGCGTGCATCGGTGCTCGCAGCTGCATCCGGTCTCTCCACCGCGATCGCAACCGGGAACTCGAACGCCGGTCTGAACGGCTGGTACCTGTCCATGCTCCTGCACAAGGAGGGCTGGTCGAGGCTCGGGTTCTACGGCTACGACCTGCAGGACCAGTGCGGTTCCGCCAACACCGAGTCCTACCGTGCGGACGAGGGCTGTGTCGGAGAACTCCGTGGCGCCAACTACCCGAACTACGCCATGAACGTGGGACACCAGGGAGAGTACGCCGCCATCTGCGGTGCAGCGCACATTACCCGCGGAGATGCATGGGCACTCAACCCGCTGATCAAGATCACCTTCGCCGACCCCTCGCTCAAGTTCGACTTCTCCGAGCCCAGGCGCGAGTTCGCCAAGGGTGCGATCCGCGAGTACATGCCCGCCGGAGAGCGCTCCCTGATCATCCCCGCAAGGTAAGATCAGGAACCCCCTTTCTCTTTTTTCTTCGATTTAGCACCTGAAACTCCTGCACCATGGAGAACAAGAGTATTTCAGTATAATGAAACTTTATTTGATTTAACACAAGCCCAAATGTTTAATTCCTGCAAAAACGCCGTTTTTTGGCGATTCCGGCACATTAACCGCGTATATAAGCAAAAATTTCGAAACCTTTAACTCTTCCATCATCGACTGTTAGATGAACCACAAAGGGTTTGTACTCGATGTGAGTGGCAATGTGTATCGAACACTCTCGTGCACTCTTCTACGCACGCAGGGAGGAGGCTAAATGGAAAGTATTGCGTTTGGCATTGGAATAACTGCATTGGCAGGAGCTCTTGCCACAGTGGCCGGTGCAGCGGAGAACACCGAATCTGATATCGGTTCACAGGGTGACCCGAACTCCCAGGTTCAGCTGGCTCCGCAGATGGGGTATCTTCACCGCATCTTCAATAAGGCCATTGCCGGTGAGCCCCCCGCCTATGGGCTGTGGGTATGCCTGGGCGCCGGTATTGCCTGGGCATTCATGGCGATGCAGATCAATCCGATACTTGCACTTGTGCTGGGAAGCGCCCTGGCGGTATTCATCCAGGGCGTGTATGCGACCACCGCATACCTCGGCAGGACTGCAAGTCTCGCGAAGTTTGGCCAGCCCGTCTTTGTCGACGTGCTGAAGTCCATGACCACGGTGACCATGGCACATGCATTTGTCGCCATCTTCACCACGGTGACCATGTGTCACCTGATCAACGCCGCGCTCGGCCATCCCTTCCCACTGCCCCTGCTGGGGCTTGTGTGGGGTATCGCCCTCGGCGCTGCCGGATCTGCGACCGGAAACCCGTTCTACGGAAAGGAGCGGCAGTACCAGTCCCAGAAATTCGGCGCCGGTGTGCCCATCGCTGCATCCGGAAACATCGTCCGCTACGCCGAAGCGGGTGAGAGGAACTCTCTTGACAACGGCTGGTTCTCTGCAAAGCTCGGCGGTCCCGCATCAGGGCTCTGCTTCGGGCTGATCGTATTCCTCGAGATCTGGCGTACCGTGCTCTTCGAGCAGGTGGGTGCCGGATGGGGAGCAATCATTGTAGGGATCATCATGATCCTGATCTTCGCGGTCATCGACCGTTATATCGAGGTCTGGGCCCGCAAGAACTACGGACCCTATGGAAAGCCTGCTGAGGAGGGATCCTGAAGATGAGCGCTGTCGGAGCAAAACCACAGGCAGGCGGGGCAATGGATATGCCTGCCACCATCGCAGGCATCATTCTCCTGCTCGTGATCGTCGGCGCCACCTACTTCATGGTAGGGCCTGGCCTGATGTTCATGGCACTCATCGGGATCATCATCGGCGGACTCGCCATCGCCTTCGGCGTCCACTTCGTCCCTGTCGGCGGGGCACCCGCAGCCATGGGGCAGGCACCCGGTATCGCGACCGGTGTTGCGATGCTCGCTGCCGGTGCAGGACTTGCAGGCCTCTTCGGGGGTGCATGGGCCGCGGAGCAGGGTCTAGTGGTCGCAGTTGTCACAGGCGCGGTCGGTGGCGGCCTGATGATGGCCATCACCTGCATGTTCGTCACCTTCATCTATGTCTTCGGCATGGGTATCCCCTGTGCCTCGGGAAAAGTCGCCAAGGACCCCATCAGCGGGGACACCCAGGCCGAGTTCAAGTCCCAGGGTAATGAGGGCCACGGCCTTCCCTTCGTCTCCTACGTCGGAGGCGTCATTGGAGGCCTTCTCGGAGGCGGCGGCGGGACGCTTATCTACATCATGCTCCTGGACGTGTACAAGGAGGCACTCCCCGGAATGATGCAGGCGCTGCCGGCACAGGTGCTCCCCATCGCGGTAAGCCTGGCGGGCATATTTGCCATCGGGATGTTCCTGGTGAATGCCGTGCTCACCGCATACAACATCACGGGGACCATCGAAGGGCCGCATGACCCCAAGTTCAAGCGGTTCCCCCGGGCACTCGTGGCCTCTGCAGTGGCTTCCGCACTCTGCGGGATGGTCGCTATCCTGATCGTGGCAATGTGAGGTGCAGAAATGACAGTAAAGGTTGAAGTAATCGAGGGAGGCGTTCCCCACAACACCATCCTGGCAGCTGGCCTTGTCGCGTCGCTGGTACTCATCTACCTGACGTATGCAAACGTCCTTACCGGGACTCAGCTCTTCTCGTTCTTCGGGGGACTGGGCGCGGTCGCCGCCATCGTCTGGGGAAGCCACGCCATCAAGCACCTGTGCAGCTACGGTATCGGTACGGGCGTTCCTTCCGCAGGGATGATGGCATTCGGCTCGGGCGTGATCGCCATGCTGTTTGCCACCAAGTACGGAGTCGCCGCACCAATCGTCGCAGTCGTCCTGGCCGCAATTATCGGAGCAATTCTTGGGTTCCTGTCCAACAACGTGCTGAACATGCGCATACCGGTCATGATCCAGTCTCTCATTGAGATGGCAATCATCGGTGCCCTTGTCCTTATGGGATTTGCCGCAATGATGTCCGGATCGTTTGAGTTCTCACCGCTGACTTCGGGCACCGTCACGATTCTCGGGCTCTCGCTCCCGAGTTACCAGGCATCCTTCATCGGAGGGGGTCTCATCGCGGTGGCGTTCATGCTCGGCGGGATTGCAATCCAGCACCCGTTCAACGCGTGCCTTGGCCCCAACTGGACCCAGGACAGGATGCTCACGCTCGCACAGGAATGCGGGTTCCTCTCCATGATCGCCGTCGCAGTGATGTCGATGGCCCTCGTCAGCATGACCGCAGCACTGGTTTCGGTCATCGTGGCACTCGTGGGCTGGTACTACACTTATACGAAGTACATCGAGCTCTCGAAGCGCGATGCCGCAGCCTGGCTTGACGCAAAACCGATACCGGAACTGGAGGGACACTGATATGTACGTCCAGGTACTTCCGGAATACGGACTTGTGGTCGACCCGATGGTCGGTGTCGTGACCACCGCAGGCGAATCGCTTGCACCGGTGATCGAGAAGGTCGCCGACATGGAAGCCATCGCCAACGATATCGTGAACATGCTCTCCGCAAAGGGCAACTTCCTGGCTTCGTTCCCGAACAGGGAGAACGCCCTTCCAACCGCTGGAGCGGCAACCGCCTACTGGTACGGACTGGCAGTCGGCCTCTTCATCGCAGGGGTGTATGCGTTCCATCTGATGTGAGGTGAAAGAAATGGCAGACAAGAAATCACCAGCAAGCGGATGGCCGATCGTGCAGGGAGACTTCCACGCAGGTGACCCAAACAGCCCCGTGGCCGTCATGACCTGCGGGTCCCACCTCGACGAGAAGGGTATCTGCGACGGCGGGGCCGCCATTGCAGGGTCCTGCAAGACCGAGAACCTCGGTCTCGAGAAGGTCATCGCCAACATCATCTCCAACCCCAATATCCGGTTCCTCCTGCTCTGCGGGACCGAGGTCAAGGGTCACCTCGCAGGCCAG
>Ga0116186_1000453_pt1 | contig 49435 bp, 53 predicted proteins | sample AD_JPNNA4_MetaG_FD_89806 | JGI IMG/M metagenome (GOLD analysis project Ga0116186, IMG submission 89806) | Active sludge microbial communities of municipal wastewater-treating anaerobic digesters from Japan - AD_JPNNA4_MetaG | ecosystem: Engineered > Bioreactor > Anaerobic > Digestate | place...
ACCGACGAAACCGGCATATCGACATTCCCCTTTATTAATTTGCCTCCGACGGCAGAAACAATTTCGCCTGCGGTAAATATAACCTTTTCTTTCAATTAACTGCCCCCGAAAGTGATGCTGATAACTCCATATATTTTCTGGCAATCTCTCTGTCGTCAAAATGATGCTTCTCCGTACCGATTATCTGGTAATCTTCATGCCCTTTTCCGGCGATTACCACAACGGAATCTTTTTCAGCAATGGAAATAGCATACCTTATTGCTTTTTCCCTGTCTATTTCAACAATAGTTTTGCCTTTATACTCTTCCATACCGGCAAGAATATCAGAAATAATTGCTTCCGGATTTTCCGTTCGCGGATTATCGCTTGTTACAATGGCTGTGTCTGAATATTTTCCGGCGACTTCACCCATGAGCGGCCTTTTAGTCTTGTCCCTGTCGCCTCCGCACCCGAACACGGTAATAAGCTTTGAAGGATTTAATTCTTTCGCTGATGAAAGAAGTTTTTCCATCGCATCATTCGTGTGCGCATAATCAACTATTACTGAAAAAGCGCAGTCAGCATCAACTCTTTCAAATCTGCCAGGAACATTTTTAATTAAAGCAAAACCTTCTGCTGCGGTTTCGCCGTTCATTCCGAAAGCACTTGCAGCGCTGAATGCTGCAAGTGAATTATAAAATGAAAATTTACCGCCCATAGGCAGATTAACATGATAAACAGATTTTTTGTGTTTCACTGAATACTTAACTGTTGAAATTGAAGTAATCAAAGAATTTTTAACAGGGAAAAAGTCGGCATCACCGGACAAACCGAATGAATAAAAAGGATAGGAATAATCATTACGCGATTCAAGTATTTTCATTCCGTATTCATCATCATGATTAATGCAGGCGAATTTGTTCTGTCTTGGCGATTTTTCAAGAAGGCGGAACAGGATTTTTTTCGCTTCGAAATATTCTTCGAAAGTTTTGTGATAATCAAGATGATCTCTGGTCAAATTTGTAAAAACAGCTCCCTGAAAAGCTATGTCATTTACCCGGCCGAGAGCAAGTCCATGTGAAGATACTTCCATGATAACGCAGTCCACTCCGTCATTTTTCATATCATGAAAAAGCTTATGAAGATCACGTGACTCAGGTGTTGTATTAGGTGCCGGGATTTCATTTCCGTTCCAGCGGTATGCAACAGTGCCGATAACTCCCGGATTATATCCTGCATTAGAAAAAAGGGCCTCAAGCATATATGTGGTTGATGTTTTGCCGTTTGTACCGGTTATTCCGATAACAGGAATTGATAATGATACTTCACCGAAAAAATATGCGGACACATATGAAAGCGCCGCACGGGTATCATCCGCCGATATTACACAGCATTTTAATTCGGAAAACTCCGAAGCTCTTTCCGAAGACACAATAACACAGGGAACTCCTTTTTCATCAAGTGAACGGACGTAATCGTGTCCGTCGGAAACTAGACCTTTGACCGCAACAAAAAGTGATTTATGCGATACTTTTCTCGAATCATATTCTACAGAATCAATAACATTATCCGTCTTGCCGGACACATAAACAAGCTTTCCTTCAAATCTTTTCAGCAAATCTTCAACAGTCATATTACTTCCCGCTTAAAACAATTACTCCGACTTCGGAAGGAAGAGCCTTGTGATAGCCTCTTTCTGCGGCATAAGAGCCCGACATGCCGGAATTTTTTATTTTTTCAATTTCATATTTATAAACATCATTCTCATCAACAAGTGTTTTCTGAAGTTTTATCAGAGTTCTGCATTCAAGCCTTATTCTCGTAGATTCAATGCTCTGCCACAGATAAAACAAAAGAAAAAGAAAAGCGCAGACACAGATAAAAATATAACGGAGTATTATACGGCTTTCGCTTTTCATATCTTTTTGCAAACCCTGATCTTCGCGCTTCTCGAACGGGGATTGCTTTTAATTTCGTCATCCTGAGGTATGACAGGCTTTTTGGTTACAATTTCAACAAGTCCGTCAGAACTTAATTTTCTGAATATGTTTTTCGCTATGCGGTCTTCAAGTGAATGAAAAGACATAGCAAGTATAATACCGCCCGGACGGAGATATTCCCATGAGCTGTTCAGTGCTTTTTCAATATGATCCAGTTCAGAATTAACTGCTATTCTAAGCGCCTGAAAAATTCTGGTGGCAGGATGAATCTGGCTGTATCCTTTTGGCTTTAACGCTCTCATCACAATCGACGAAAGTTCTTCGGCAGTTTCAATTCTTGTTTTTTTTCTGGCTTCAGCTATATATCTTGCAATACGTCTGGAATGCCTTTCTTCACCGTAATAAAAAAATATGTCGGCAAGCTCGGATTCGGCGGCATAATTTACTATATCACAGGCGCTTCTTTTACATGAAGGATCAAGCCTCATGTCGAGATTCTTGTCTTTAATGGAAAAACCTCGTCCGGAAGCATCGAAATGATACGAAGAAATTCCGAAATCATATAGTATTGCGGCAATATTACCTTTATAAGGCGAAAGTTTATCCGTGACAGAAAAATTATCGTTAATAAAATCAACTCTGCCTTCGAATTCAGAAAGCCTGCTTTTTGCCCTTGATAGAATTTCAGCATCACGTTCAAAAGAAACCACTTTGCCCTGAAATTCACTTAAAAAAAGCGCAGAATGCCCGCCCTCACCGCAGGTAGAATCAACAATGATATCGCCTTCCTTATACACTTTTTTTATATAATCTATTATTTCGCGGTAAAGAACCGGTTTATGATATACCGCAAGTTGTTCGTTTTCAGTCATCTCATCCACGCTGTTAAAAATAAGCCACTTGAGGATTCTTCCGCAAATAGGCAAGTGTCAAGAAATATTTCATACAATTGAATCGCAGTCTATATCTCAAAGGCTTCCGAAAGACAACGCTTTAATTCGTCGATTGTAAACGGCTTTTTGATGGATGAACTGAATCCGAATGAACGGAAATCTGTAATTACCTGACTGTTCACATATCCGCTTGAAATAATTCCGCGTAAAAATCCGATTGCCTTCAGTTCTCTCAGTATCTCTTCAGACGAAAGTTTTCCCGGCAAAGTTAAATCAATTACCGCAACATCCATTACTTCGCCTTTATTTACATATTCCTTATAAAATTCAATTGCCTCATCAGAATTCGGAAAATAATAAACGGCATGACCGAGTATTCTCAGCAATTCAATTGTAACTTTTCCGATCGCTTCATCATCATCAATTATCATTATATTCAGATGTTCAGGCATCTGATCCCCGGCATCAACATCCTGGCAGGTGAACTGTTTCGTGGAAGATGCAGGAACGTAAATTTTTATAACACACCCTCTTCCTTCTTCAGATTCTGCCGTTATATGACCGCCGTGATTTTTTAAAACTGAAAATGAAACTGAAAGTCCTAGACCCGAACCCGTCTCTTTTGTAGTAAAATAAGGATCAAATATTTTTGAAATAATCTCTGGAGGAATGCCCTGACCTTCATCCGTAATTGACAATAAAATATATTTACCGAATTTTACCGGAATATGATCATCAACTGTAACCCTTATATTCTCAGCCTTAATCGTAATCGTTCCGCCGCGCGGCATTGCCTGTGAAGCATTCAAAACCAGATTCTGAATTACCCTGCTGAATTGTCCGCAGTCGATTTCCGCTCCCCATAAATCTTTTGGAAAATCAAAGATACATGAACTTTTTGAACCGCTAAGGACAAATACAGACGATTGTCTGACAATTTCCTCTAAATTCGAATTTTCTCTAACCGGTTCGCTTTCTTTGGTAAAAGCCGAAAGCTGATTTGTGAGAGTTTTTGCTCTGACACTTGCAGATTCGGCCTCTTCGAGAAGTTTGTACGAATCTGAATCTTTCGGCATGTCAAATTTGGCCAGACTTATATTACCGATAATCACAGTAAGTATATTATTGAAATCATGAGCGATACCGCCGGCAATTACCCCAAGAGACTGAATCCTGTTTGTCTTAAGAAGTTCCTCCTCCGCGCGCTTCTTGCTTGTAGCATCGAGAAAAATACCCATGATGCCGACGGGTTTGCCGTTTTTAATATTCAATGCAGAATGGATTTCAGCCGGAAAAAGATCACCGTTTCTCTTATGACACATAAATTCTCCGACTCTGCTTTCTCCAGTATGTATAAGCTGAGCGATGCCGGAAACTACATTATCCTGCATCTCGGGAACGACGACATCCACAACATTTATCTTTCCTAATACTTCGGATTTATCATACCCAAAAAGATCACATAGATATTTGTTAACATAGACAAATACGCCGTTCATATCAAACTCATATATGCCGACCGGCATAAACTCGGCAGCATCAAGAAGAGCTTCTCCCGACAAAATATCAGAAACAGATGCATTAATGATGGGTTTTATTACTGCGATTAAATTCGATGAACAATCATCAAAACTTATCTCAATCTTTTTGCCGGATTGAGATGTACATAACAGTCTTTCCTCTTTTTTAAATGAAAACTTCCTGTCAATATCGATAAGATCGTATAAATTATGCCCTTTATCCGCTGAAGGAAAATATTCAGAAACGTTTGACGTCAAATCAAGGATAGAACCGTCAGCGCTGATTATCAGTATGGGCGGCAGATATTTTTCCATTTGTTTACGGCAGTCTATCCCCATATCCATGCAATACTCCTCCTGCATAAACAAATCAGTTCAATTTGCATTATTACTACAATTACATATTCTGCAAGCATACATTTCCAATAAATGCATAATTAGTTTTTTCCACAAGAATTTTTAGACTCAATATCACCGATATCAGCATTTTCTTGACAATTTACGGCAAAAAAACGAAAAGATATAATTCAAAAAGAACTGAAAGAGGATAAAATGGACATATATAGAATTAATGGCGGTAAAACACTTAACGGTGATGTTGAAATTTCCGGTGCAAAAAACGCGGCTCTTCCGATTATTGTGGCAAGTTTACTCGCAGAAGGCGAAACAGTTTTAAAAAATGTACCCGATCTCAATGATATAAGAACAACAATTAAAGTAATTGAATATCTCGGTGCGAAAACCGATTTTGATGCTGAAAAAAATATTCTCAAAATATCCGTAAAAGACGTAAAAAACGTGCTTGTCCCGTATGATCTTGTAAAAACCATGCGAGCTTCGGTTTATGTGATGGGGCCTCTTCTTGCGGTTTGCAATGAAGCAGACGTTTCACTGCCGGGCGGTTGCGCTATCGGCGAAAGACCTGTCGACATTCACCTTAGCGGATTTGAGGCATTAGGTGCGACTATAGACATAGAACACGGTTACATAAAAGCCCGTACAAAAAAGCTCAAAGGAGCTAAATTCACCATGCCTAAAGTCTCCGTCGGAGCGACTATTAATCTTATAATGGGCGCTGTTCTCGCGGAAGGAGAAACTATACTCGAAAACTCGGCAATGGAACCGGATGTAGTTGATCTCGGAGAGTTTCTCATTAAAATGGGAGCTGACATCCAGGGATTAGGAACAGAGCGAATAATCATTAAAGGGGTAAAATCTTTAAAACCTGTAGAATACAGCGTAATGCCGGATAGAATCGAAGCTGGAACATATCTTCTTGCCGGAGCAATCACACGCGGAAATGTACGTATAACAAAAGTTATTCCCGAACACTTTTCAGCTCTTATAAAAACACTCGAAGAAACAGGTTTCACTATTGAAAGCGGAAACGACTGGGTCAGAATTTCATCAAATGCTGAACTTAAAGGCGCTCTGGTTCAGACCATGCCGCATCCCGGATTTCCGACAGATTTACAGGCTCCGATGATGGCATTGATGACAACTCTTCCGGGCATCAGCGTAATGGTTGAAACAATTTTCGAAAACCGCTTCACTCATGTTCCGGAACTCCGCCGAATGGGAGCAAAAGTAACAATCGAAGGCAGATCGGCAATCATACAGGGCGTCAAAGAGCTTTCCGGAGCGCCGGTTATGATGAGCGATTTACGCGCAGGAGCGGCTCTAATTGTAGCAGGGCTTGCTGCAAAAGGTTCAACAGAAATCAGAAGAATTTATCATTCTGACAGAGGTTACGAAAAATTATGTCGCAAGTTATCAGGCATAGGTGCCGATATTGAGAGAGAAAAAGGGGGATCTCTCTGATATGAACACAGCACTTTATACCGGCGCAAGCGGAATGATAGCACAGCAGGCTAAAATGGATGTAGTATCCAATAATCTTGCAAATATCGACCAGACCGGTTTTAAGCGCGATACGCCTATTTTTAAAGCTTTCCCGGACATGCTTATCAGAAGAATAAATGACGACGGACTCGGAGTAGTTCCGGCAGGCTCTTACGATTCAATGCCTCTTGTCGGAAAACTCGGAACCGGTCTTGAAGTAAATGAGGTTTTCACCCAGTTCGAGCAGGGTGCAATGCAGAGAACCGAAAATTCATTCGATCTCGCACTTGAGGGAAAGGGTTTTTTCACTGTTCTTACAGAAAAAGGCGAAAGATACACAAGAAACGGATCATTTACGATAAATCAGGACGGAGTTCTCATGACTCACGAAGGATATCCCGTGATCGGTGAAAACGGAATCATAAATGTTCAGAAAAATAATTTCATGGTCAAAGAAAACGGAGAAATAGTAGTCAATAATGAGCTGGCAGGTGACGCACGCCGTCCGGTCGATATGACCGAAAACACATGGCAGGATCAGGTAGTTCTCGACCGGTTGAAAATTGTAAACTTTGAATATCCGCGTTTCATCAAAAAAGAAGGAGATTCACTCTACGCCGAAACCGATCTCTCCGGACCTGCTTTTCAGGCAGAAAATTATAAAACATACCAGGGTTTTCTTGAAAAATCTAATGTAAATATCGTCCGCGAAATGGTCGATATGATTGAAGTTCAGAGAAGTTATGAGGCAAATCAGAAAACCATCACAAGTGAAGATCAGTCACTTGGCAAACTTATCAATGAAATAAGCAGATAACAGCTCAACTGATAATATTTTTACGAGGGTAAATCATGAAATGCTCTAAATGCGGTAAAGAAATCAATTCATTAAATCATCATTTCATTCCGGCAGCTGCAGGCGATAAAACTTCTGAAGGATACCGCCTCTGCATCGAATGCGCAAAAAGAGAAAAAATAATAACTCTAATTTGACTTGATATTTTTTTATAGGTCTGAAAGAATCATCTCAGTAATTCTTTTCGGCGGGGCGGTTATGAAAATATCAGTTAGAACTATGGAAAACTGTCAGATATTTGATATTGACGGCGACATTACCTTTGACGAAACACAGGATCTGGAAAATTTCGTATTCAGCAATATTTCCGCCAGATATTCGAAAGTAATAATGAATTTCAAGGGAGTTCCGTATCTTAACAGCTCATCGCTCGGTTCCCTCGTCAGAATCCTTCAGGGATTAAAAACAAAAAAAACCGCACTTTATCTCATGAACATCAATAAGGACATAACAAATCTTTTTTCTATAACCGGAATGAACCGCTACTTTACATTTATAACTGATGAAATGCAGGCCGTATAGTTATCTCATATACGGCTTGAGCACTTCAGGTATTTCAATATTTCCGTCTTTAGTCTGATAATTTTCCATCACGGCAGCAAGAGTTCTCCCGGCCGCAAGCCCTGAACCGTTGAGCGTATGAACGAGCTGAGCCTTTCCGCCGCTTTTTTTATAACGGATCTTTGCTCTTCTCGCCTGATAATCAAGAAAGTTAGAACATGATGAAATTTCAACATATCTGTCGAGTCCCGGCATCCAGACTTCTATATCATATGTCTTGGAAGAAGACGCGGAAGTATCTGCACTGCAAAGAAGCATTACACGGTAATGAAGCCCGAGCTGTTTCAAAACCTCTTCAGCATTGGAAACTAGCTTTTCAAGCTCATCGAAAGAAGTTTCAGGTTCAACGAATTTAACGAGTTCAACCTTCTGAAACTGATGAACGCGGATGAGACCTCTTGTGTCGCGTCCGGCAGATCCCGCTTCGCGGCGGAAACATGAAGATTGTCCTGTTACATAAACCGGGAGTTTTTCACCTTCAAGTATTTCGTCCCTGTAAAGGTTGGTCAGAGTCACTTCGGCAGTCGGAATAAGAGAGAGTCCGTCGCGTTCCATTCTGTAATATTCATCTTTAAATTTCGGGTACTGACCAGTCCCTATCATCGAATCATCGTTGACCAAAAAAGGAGCGAATACTTCAGTATAACCGTGCTTGTTTGTATGAAGATCGAGCATGAATGAAAGAATAGCGCGTTCGAGTTTTGCAGCTAGATTTTTATAAACATAAAAACGCGCTCCGGATAGTTTAACGCCGCGCTCAAAATCAAGTATATCCAGATCTGTTCCCAGATCATAATGCGCCTTGGGTGCAAAATCAAACGCAGGTTTCTCTCCGTGAACTCTGACAATAACATTATCTTTTTCATCGTTTCCAACAGGAACAGATGAATGAAGTATATTGGGAACTGAAAGAATCATTTCATTGTATCTGTCATCAAGCGCGGCTATTTCAGCTTCGTTTTTTTCTATTTTCGAATTAACTTCGTTAACCTGACTCATGACTGCGGTTGCATCACCGCCTTCTCTTTTTATGTTTCCGACTTCTTTTGAAAGCTTGTTTCTTGATTCACGAAGAACATCGCATTCTTTTCCGAGTGACAGCATTTTGGAATCAAGTTCAGATAATGCAGTAAGATCAACCGCCGATTCCATTTTCCGGATTTTAAGTACTCTTTTGATTTCGTCTGGATTTTCTCTTAAAACTTTAGGATCTATCATATTTCCTCCGGAAAAGGGTTGATAATGCGGAAAGCAAAAAAGACACCAGCAAAGGTGTCTTTCGGAATAATTCGCGCCAGAGAGGATTCGAACCTCTGACCTACGGCTTAGAAGGCAGTTGCTCTATCCACTGAGCTACTGGCGCATATTTCGGGGCGAGAGGATTTGAACCTCCGGCCCTCTGCTCCCAAGGCAGATGCGCTACCGGACTGCGCCACACCCCGTAATAATGCCACTTAATAGAATCAGCGTGATTGTGTCAATATTTTATTGAAAACTATCTGCCGAAAAATTCCTTAAGATAAGGAACTAATTCCTTACGTTGTAACCTTTTAATTTCCTTCGTCTTTCTGTCAAGCGCTTCTATGTCTCCAGTGTCAAAAAAACTTTTTCCGACAGTAATTCTAAGCGGAAGACCGATTAAATCCGCATCAGCAAACTTAATGCCCGGAGAATTCTTTCTGTCGTCGTAAAGAGCATCGAATCCCGCTTTTTTAATTTCCTCATATATCTCAGCTATTTTCTTTTCGTCTTCCTCGGTCTTACAGATTCCGACGATATGAACGTCAAACGGAGCTATTTCCTTCGGCCACATCAATCCCTTTTCATCATGATTCTGTTCTATAACCGCGGCAAGAGTTCTCGTTACTCCCACCCCGTAACATCCCATAATAGGATTTGCCGGACGTCCGTTTTTATCAAGAAAAGTAAAATTCATGGCTTTGGTATATTTATATCCAAGCTTGAAAATATGACCGACCTCAATTCCCTTAGTCGCAGACAACTTCTTGCCGCATTCAGGACACGCATCGCCTTCAACAGCGGTAACAAGATCCGCTTCTTCCTTTATTTCGAAATCACGACCAGGATTAACACCCTTATAGTGATAATCTTTTTCATTTGCTCCGGTTATCGCGTCAAAAGTATTTTTAACAGATAAATCAAAAACTATACGGATATTTTTGATTCCGACCGGACCTGCAAAACCAACAGGGGATTTTGTAGCCTCAAAGATTTTATCATCGGAAGCAAGTTCAAGCTCAACACAACCTAGATGATTTTTTAGTTTTATCTCATTTATTTCACGGTCGCCTGTCACAACAGCCATTATGGTTTCACCGTCGGCAGTATAAAGAATCGATTTAAGAAATTTCGAAGATTCCGCTGAAAAATGTTTAACCAGGTCATCTATAGTTTTAACATCAGGAGTATGAACTTTTTCAAGCTCTCCGATAATCGATCCTGATTTTTCTTCACGCTTAAAAACGGCTTTTTCCTGATTCGCCCTGTAGGAACAGGACTCGCAGATCAAAAGAGTCTCTTCTCCGACTTCACTCGCAACCATAAACTCTTCAGAAGCGCTTCCGCCCATGTTTCCGGTATCAGCCAGAACCGGTATTGTCGCAAGACCGCATCTGTCGAATATTTTTCTATAAACGGAACGCATGGTCTGATATGATTTATCCAATCCTTCTTCATCAACATCGAAAGAATAAGCATCTTTCATAATAAATTCCTTGCTTCTAATCACTCCGAATCTCGGACGGATCTCATCGCGGAATTTAGTATTTATCTGATAGGCATTAATTGGAAGCTCCTTGTACGAAGTTACAGTTGAGCGCACAGCGTTAGTAAAGGCTTCCTCATGTGTCGGACCAAGCGCGTATTCAAGGTTGTTTCTGTCTTTTATCCTGAACATTTCAGGTCCCATGGTGTTCCATCTCCCTGACTCTTTCCACAGGTCGGCATTTGTAAGTTCCGGCATCAGAAATTCAAGCGCACCGGAATTATCCATTTCTTCACGGACAATATTGATGATCTTTCGGAGAGCTTTGTGGCCAAGCGGCAAATACACATACATTCCGGCGGATTCCTTACGGACAAGCCCTGCACGCATCATAAGACGGTGACTCGACACAACCGCGTCAGAAGGATCTTCTTTCATTGTTGGAATTAAATATCTTGAATATCTCATAATACCTCGTAATAATTGACCGTCAGAATATAAACAGACTAAGTCATGTCAAGCAAAAGGAATCTTAAGAGATTATTCACAAATTCTTTATATAATATTTACAAGGCTTTAACTACCTTTATTATCAAAGACAGCTAAAGCCGCCCGAGCGGCATGGAGATGATATGCAAATACACCTTGAAGAAGAATTGAACCAGCTCAAAGAAATGCTTTTCAGAATGAGCGATTTATCGCTTGAAGCAATTGCCGATGCGGTTGAATCCCTGAAAACTCAGGACCTTTCACTTTCAAAAAAAGTAACCAAGAACGATAAAGAAATCGATCAAATGGAAAAAGACATAGATGATTTATGTCTAAAAATAATAGTCACACAACAGCCCGCAGCCTCGGATCTCAGGTTTATTCTAAGCGTAATGAAAATCAATACAGATCTCGAGCGTATTGCTGACTTAGCATCTACAATCGCAAGACAGACCAAAAAGCTTGCGGGGCAGATTCTGGTTAAACCGCTCATCGATATTCCGCGTATGGCCGAAATATCTGCCGAAATGATGAAATTCGCGTTACTTGCCGTATCAGAAAAAAATACGGAAAAAGCTGTGAAAGTTCTCGAAATGGATAAAATGCTTGATGAACTTGACAGCCAGATATACCGTGAACTATATTCTTATATGCTTGAAAATCCTTCAGTAATTGCACAGTCTATGGCTCTTATTAAAGCGTCAAAGTCGCTTGAAAGAATCGGGGATCACATCAAGAATATTGCCGAACGCGCGGTTTATTACATTCAGGGTGACGACATCCGCCATCTTTCAAAAAGTAAATTTAAAGCGCTTCTCGATCAGGAAGAAAGATGAAAAAAAAGATTTATGTTCTCGATGATGAAGAAGACATACTCGAAATTATTAAAATCAATCTGGACTCAGCGGGATACGAGACACACACATTTTCCAGACCGTCACTTGCAAAGGCTGAACTTGCGAAAGGCTGTATTCCGGACCTGTTCATTCTCGACATAATGATGCCCGAGGAAGACGGTTACGAATTCTGCCGTTTCGTTAAATCTAAAAATACCCTAAAAGATATTCCGGTAATATTTCTTTCAGCTAAAACAGACGAATTTGACAAAGTTCTCGGTTTAGAACTTGGAGCCGATGATTACGTGCCCAAACCATTCAGCGTAAAGGAGCTTTCTTCAAGAGTAAAAGCCGTGCTCAGACGCTGTTCAAACAGCAAAGAAGAAACGTCTAGTCAGTCAAAAGTTCTGTCATATAAAGGATTAAGCTATTTTCCGGAAGAATACCGTGTTAATGTCGACGGTACGGACATCAAACTTACTAAAACCGAGTTTGAAATTCTCGGACTTTTTCTCAGACACCCAGGCAAAATATTTTCAAGAGACAATATAATTGACAGCATAAGAGGCAATGACATTTACGTTGTTGACAGAACAATCGATGTTCACGTCATGAATCTTCGTAAAAAAATCGGCTCTTACAAAAATATTGTCACAACATTCTCCGGTGTCGGCTACGGATTCAAACAGGACTGACGGATGCTTAGAAAATTTTCATTCAACTTTTCTCTTTCCGTAATTATTCCGGCATCATGTCTTATACTTTTAATTTTTATCCTAACGAATTTTTTTATAAAACGCGGAGACTATCTCGAAAGTATTTCACGGCTTAAGCAAACAGCGAAAAATGTGCGGATAACTGCCGATCCGCAAAATCTCGAAATAATTTCGGCATCTACCAACAACGCAATTGCAGTAAGCGATAACGGAAACTTGTCAGCATACGGCAATCTTCCGTTCAGCCTTTCAGAATTATCTTCCGCACTTGTAAAAGACCGGGACGAAGAAAACATATATCTTGCACTCGGCTCTCACGACGGAAACGTTTACTATGTATGCAATTTTCAGCATGACGGAAGAACTATATATATATTTCAAAAAAGCGGAATTGATTCTTTCAAACCTATTACATTTTTTTCAGTCATTTCACTACTGGTGCTTCTGACTCTTTTATTCTTTTACTTTCTTTACCATTCGAAAATTAAAAATCCTCTGCAAAAGATATTACTTTTTTCAGATAAACTTATTTCCGGCGATTATACATTCAGAATCAGCGAAGACAGATATGGTGAAGTTTTTTCAATTATCAGAAAAATGAATCTTATAGCAGATAAAATCGATTATCAGATATACCGCACAGAAATCGAAAAGAAAAAACTTAATGATCTGTTTTCGAATATTTCCGATGCTCTCGCCTTTATAGACAATGAAGGCTATCTTTTAACTTCAAACAATTCATTTAAAAACATTTTTTCAATCACTTCGGATTCAACAGTTAAATATTATGATTCTATTAGAAACAGCGAAACAAATTCCGCAGTCAAAAAAACCATCGAAACAAAAAATGAAATCAGCAAATCTGTCCGGATATCCGGCAAAACTTATGAAACACTGATAAAACCCGTTTTCTACGAAAATTCTTTTCATGGACTCATTCTCTCCATGAGAGATGTAACAGAGAAAAACAAAATTGATTCATTCAAAAGAGAACTTGTAGGAAATCTCTCTCACGAATTAAAGACACCGATAACTATCGCGAAAGGTTATCTCGAAACAATTAAAAATATTCCTGATGAAAATGAACAGAGAATAAAATTTATAGATAAAACTATAGCAAATCTAAACAGACAAAACGCGATAATAGGAGACATGCTCAAACTGAACATGCTCGAAACTACAAATGTTTTCGAAAAAGAAAATGTTAAAATGGAAATTTTAATTTCGGGAATAATTGACATTCTTTCCCCGAAATTTGCGGAAAAAGAACTCATCATTGAATACAATAAAACCAGCTTCGATTTTACAGTAAAAGCCAACCGTTTTCTAATTGAACACGTTTTTTTCAACATTATAGACAATGCCGCGAGCTATAATACCTTTAAAGGTAAAATTATTATCGATAATATAATTTCAGGAACTTCTGCAATAGTTTCAATCAAAGATACTGGAATAGGCATTCCTGAAGAACTGAGAGAACGGATCTTTGAAAGGTTTTTTAGAGTAGATAAGGCCCGTTCAAGAGAAACAGGAGGAACAGGTCTCGGGCTTTCGATCGTCAAACATTGTCTCGAAATACTCAACTGGGACATCACTGTAAAATCTTCTTCAGGAACCGGAAGCGAGTTTATAATAACGATTCCTTTACCGTAAGCGGTATTGACAGCTCACGGTAAAGGGTGCATTAATTATTTCATTCTGATAACCAGATACTGCTGCTGATTTCCGCGCTTAACAAGTACAAGAATTTTTGAATTTCCGAGTGATGAATTTATCGTTTTTTCATAATCGGAGAGTCCGCTTATCGATACATTTTCAACCTGCTTTATGAGATCTCCCCTCATTATTCCGGCTTTTTCGGCAGGAGATCCCGGAAGAACCTCGGTCACAACGACTCCGTTTTTATCCCTTATTCTAAACTGATAAGCTGTTTCTTCATCAATTTCCTTTACATTAATTCCTATTCCCTGTTTATAATCTTCTTCTTTCTTTTTTTTAGGATCAGGATATTTTCCAATCGCAACATCAATAGTCTTTTTTTCCTTGCCGCGCTGAATCATAATTTTTGCACTTTCACCGGGTTTAATCACTGAAACGGCACGTTTAAGTTCATAAATATTTTTAACTTTTGTTTTATTAACAGAAAGAATAATATCACCTGTTTCTATTCCTGCTTTATCTGCCGGTGAAGTTTTCATGACATCCGCTACTATCACGCCTCCGTCTTTTGCATCTATTTTTTCCGCAAGATCATCATCAATATCCTGAAGCATAACACCGAGCCAGCCCCGCGTAACTTTTCCGTTTTTTATAATCTGATCAGTAATACTTTTTACGGTGTTAGACGGAATAGCAAAGCTCACACCCATGTATCCGCCGCTTGTTGATATGATGGCATTATTTATACCTATTAGTTTTCCGTGAACGTCAACCAAAGCTCCGCCGGAATTTCCGGGATTTATTGCGGCATCCGTCTGAATAAGATCAGAATATCCTGCAAGACCGAGCCCTTCCCTGTGCATAGCCGATACTATTCCCATCGTGACCGTATCAGAAAGACCCAGAGCATTCCCTACTGCAAAAACTATTTGACCTGTTTTAATTTTCGAAGAATCAGCAAACTCTATAGCAGTGATATCTGCCGGGACACCATCTGAAAACTTAATTACTGCAAGATCGGTCTCTTCATCAGTTCCGACTATCTCACCCTTATATTTTTTCCCGCCGCTTGTCGTAATGGTTATATCCACTGCATTCGCAACTACATGATAGTTAGTTGCAATAAATCCGCGTTTGTCAATTATTACTCCCGAACCGAGTGCAGGCTGGGCATTTCTCGGCGAATCCGGAGAAAAAGGCTGATTGAACTTAAAAAACTCATTCTCAGCGGAAACAATTTTTCTTTTTACGGAAATACTTACAACCTTGGGAACAATGTTCTTTGCGATTTCAATAAAACTATCATTCATTTCTTTCATGTTAGCCTGAGGATAAAGCATAGCATAGCCCAGAAGAAGAAGCAGCATCAGTTTAATTTTCATTATACACTCCATAATTATCTTAATTATATGAATCTAATTAACAAATAACTCATGTTTTGATTTTATCAAAACTGTAAATACCAAAAGCATTAATTCTTATATAATTATAAAAAGAAACAATAAAATAAGATTTTGTCAACAAAGGATAAGATTTATCAAAACATTAAATAAACAATTTTAAGAATAAATCCTGCACAATACAAAGATTTGGAAGAACGCCTTTCAGACTTGACACCACTGATTAAGTTCTATATTATAGTATTTAGTTTCTTTAAATTAATTGTAACAAAATTTAAACTCTTAAACTAATAATTAAGGAGATTATTATGAAAAAAATGATTTTTGCGGTTTCAACGCTTTTTCTGTTCACAGCATGCGGCTCCGATAAAACAGAACTATCCATTAAAAATTCAGACCAATCGACGGATTCAATTAGAGATATAGTCTGGGCAGATGGTGATGCCAGCTGGGGAACAGAAGTCGTAAATGAAAATATGGTCAGTTCTTCAAAGGAAGTAAACGAAACAACAGGAAGAATTGAGTGCACAGTTGATGATGGTACCGGCAATTATGTGAATGCAACAGTAATAACATCTGAAACCGGTACAGAAACTGCATCAATAGACGAAGGATCATCCAATGTGGTAACAGTAACGGCTTCTAACTAATATTTTTCAACTTTTAGGCGGTCGGAATGAAAAGATTTCTTTCTCTGGTATGTTTGCTCGGCACACAATTTCTTTTCTCTGAAAACGGTGTCATCTGGCAGCAGGTATCCGGTTCATGGAAAATCGACAAAATCGGAGAAGAGTCTTTTCTATACGACCTCCGCACCAACGGATATAAGTTTAATTACAGCGAATTGATTAACAACAATTCAATTAGAACACTTGCAAGTTATAAGTATGATAGAATAAGCTTGAAATTGAACGCATACAATCCAGTTTCACAAAGTTCAGTCGCGGTATTTTTTGACAGTCCCGGAGACTATAGGGAGTTTTCTGCTTTCCGCTTCTCAGGATCAAAAACAGAAATCACCAAAATTCAGTATATTACATCAAGAGTAAAAGACACTACTCTTCCGCGGGACAGAAAGCTGAACTTCGAAATAAAAACTCTTGAAGAAAAAACTATCTCGCTTCCCTACTCCTCAAATCATATAATTGAAATTTCATTTAAAAAGAACAGAACAGTTCTCAGCATTAATGAAAAGGAAATTATGAGCGTCGAAAACAAGGATCGTCCGGAAGCTTCACAGCTGGGCATTTATCATACAGGAAATCTGCTTAAAGTGTTCTATTTCGAAGTTTTTGACGGAAGAAAACCCGTTATAATGGACAATTTTTCAACCGATACTATAAGGCGCTCAACAGTAAAAGCTACGGTTGAAAAAAAGCAGCAATAACTGATACCAGACAGAGTATTTCTGCTAATCATTTTATACAGGTATTTCAAGAGTTGCGTATGTCTTAGATACCTTATCACTTGTTACTTCAAAGACTGCATCCTTAATCATCGCGCCTTTAAGCATAACAACAACAAGCGATAGCCCAAGCCCCATTCCTTCTGCAAACGGATCCGGATTATCAATATAAAACTCTGCAAGAGATTCGTATTTTTTTGCAGTAGTTATCTTCTTCTGAATTCTTTCGTCCTGAGCATCAGTCAAAGGAACCGGATTTATAACTCTGACTTTCAATCTTCCGGATTCTATTCTAATATAAATTCTTACGCTAAGACCGTAAGATTTCGCTTTAATTGCATATTCGAGCATATCGCGTTCATTCAGGACGGATTTTGTTTTAGAAACAGTTTCTTCAAGATCGGAAGGATTTTTAATTACACCCTCGTTGATTAGAACTTTTTTTATATTAGCCTTTACGGCATTGGTTGTAAGCTCTTTTACGCATGTAAATATCGGCGAAAAAAGGTCATCATTGACTCCGCCCGGAAGAGAAAGTCCTATTACATATTTAATTCCGGATTCAAATTTCTCAAGGAGAGAATATGCCACAAAAACGATCTCTTCATTGTTCTTGACAGCTTCATCCAGTCTGTTTTTTAGTTTAGGTTCGATATTTATCATAAGATATACCGATTACTATAAAATATTTATTGATTTATGGCAAGTCTTTTACGCCAATAACTCAGATATGTTTAGGAGTCACTGATGAACGCATTAACAATTATCTTTGCAGCCGGAATTCTTCTCATTCTCGGCGCTTTCTTCGGAATTTTGCTTACATTTGCTCAGAAAAAACTTCACGTACCGAAAGATGAAAAAACTGAACTCATCGAAGCTGCACTTCCCGGAGTAAACTGCGGAGCATGCGGTGAAGCCGGTTGTGCTGCATATGCCGCAAAAATAGCGAAGGGAGAAGCCGCTGTCAATCTCTGTCCTGTAGGCGGCCAGGCGGTATCCGACCGTATATCAGAAATTATGGGAATTGAAAAAAAGATAACCAAACCCCTTACTGCAAGAATACATTGCCAGGGCGGCAGTGATAAAACTACAACGAAACATATTTATAGCGGCCCTAAAACCTGCAAAGCAGCTGCAATGATTAATGGCGGACCGAAAGTCTGTTCTTTTGGATGTATAGGGTTCGGTGATTGTTCTGCAGCCTGTCCTTTTGATGCAATAACAATGAGTTCCGAAAACCTTCCTGTTGTCGATCCAGATAAGTGTACGGGATGCGGCATTTGCGTCAAAGAATGTCCCAAAAATATAATATCGCTTCTTGAAAAAGAAAAAGAAGTTTATGTTAAATGCTCAAACAAAGAAAAGGGAGCGACGATGCGTCAGGGATGCAAGGTAGGTTGTATTGCCTGCAATCTATGTGTTGCGAAAGCATGTAAAATTGTTTTTCAGGACAATCCGAAAATTGACAGCGCAATTGACCTTAAAGACTTTTTAGCTCAAATAGACTACTCTCTCTGTATCGACTGCGGAAAATGCGCTGAAATCTGTCCTCAAAAAGTTATTCAGCCTAAAAGCGGAGCCGTGATTTGAAAAAACTTGAAGACATGACTTCTGTTGAAAAAGCTGCGGCTCTTATTGTTGCAATCGGCCCTGATGCCGCAGGAGAAATATACAAGCATCTCGATAAGGAAACTATAATCAGACTCACGTCTGAAGTCGCAAAAATCAGATCGATGTCTCCGGAAGACAAGGAAGATCTTATTGGAGAATTTATTCTTGAGATAAGAAAAAACCGGACGGCATCATACGGAGGCGAGGAATTCGCAAAAAACACACTGCTCGAAGCTTTCGGTGCGGATAAGGCAGAAGCTATTTTAAGTAAAGTTGAAAGTATGGATCTCGAAGAAAAATTAAAGTTTCTTCACGACGCCGACCCTAAAATTCTAAATGGAATTCTTGAAAACGAACATCCCCAAACCACAGCTCTCATATTGTCTCAGATAAAACCGGCAAAAGCAGGTGAAATAATAAAGCTTTTTACAAAAGAAAGAGCAAAAGAAACAGCTGTACGTCTCGCAAAAATGAATAAAGTTTCACCTGAAGCAATTTACGGAATAATCAAAATTATCAAAAAGAAATATGACGACATTATCGAAAAAAATATTGAACTTGAAGCAGGCGGCGTATCAAGGCTTGCGATGATAATGAATCATATAGACATGACAGCCGAAGCTAAAATTATATCACATCTCGAAACTGTACTTCCCAAAGAAGCCCAGGAACTTCGCGATAAAATATACTCATTTGACAATATCGCACTTCTTACAAATAAAGAAATACGCCTGCTTATCGACGAACTGAATAATGATTCACTTATTGCAACTGCCCTCAAAGGCGCCGGGGACGATATTAGGTTTAAGATTCTGAGAAACATGAGCAATAACCGCGCTACCGATGTCATAAACGACATGAACAGAATGGGCGCTATCAGAATGTCCGAAATCAATTCTGCCCGCTGTGAAATTGTTGAAGTAATGAAATCATTGAACGACAATGGATCAATTATTATAAGAAAGAAAGATGAAGAGTATATCGAATAATTACGAATATTTCGCTATAAAATCCGCTAGCAGCTTTTTTCCGGAAATAACTGATCTCAAATCATTTGCAGTCTGGGCGCTTCCGATAACAATTCCGGATTTTATATCATTATCATAATTAATTTTTATGTAAATATCATCAGCGGACTTCCTGAAAACATTATTAGATTTTTCTTTATAATCACCGGCTGAAAAGAAATCAATACCGGCAATTTTCAGCACAGTAGAAGGAATAACCGGACGATAATAGGTTTCAATACCTGACATATTCGCACCTGCAATGCGCCCCTGCTCTTTGGCAGTCATCCACAAACCGCATATATGCCCTTCTATTTCAGCACAATCTCCTGCAGCATATATATCAGAGTCGGAAGTACGAAAATTTGAATCTATCAAAATTCCTTTTCCTACTGCAAGTCCGCTCTCCTTCGCAAGAGAAACAGACGGCAAAACTCCTGCGGAAAAAATAACCGCTTCAAATGACGCTTTGTTTCCGGACGAAAATTCAACAGTCGTTCCGTCATATGACAGCGCACTGTCAGAAAAAATGAAATTCATTCCGCGGTCACGGAGAAGTTTTTCAATAAACTTCCCGCCTTCTTCATCACACTGCCGCGAAAGAAGGTACGGCATGAATTCCGCAACAGTAACATCTGTTCCGGTCAAAGCGATCGAATTGGCGATTTCAAGACCTAAAAGCCCCCCGCCTGAAACCAGAATTTTTTTCTTTAACTTAAGAGCATCTTTTATTGTGTCTGCATCGGAAATACTTCGAAGAACATAAACAGAATCCCTGGAAAATCCGTTATCAGGAACTACCGGAATAGATCCGGTTGCAATTAGCAGCTTATCATAATCAAATCTGCCGTTAGCAGAGTAAACTGCTTTAGACTGTCTGTCAATTTTTTGAATCTCTCTTGAAAGTACCTGTTTGATATTTTTTGATTCAAAAAAATCATTTTTGTAAACAATAAGCTTTTCAGGGGCAGTATCTTCTGTGATATATTCGACAAGTTTCGGCCTATAATAGAACGAATAGTCATCCTTTGAAATTATGGTTATATCAGCTTCGGGCTTATTCTTGCGGATTTCAAGTGCGCAATCAACTCCTGCGGGACCATTGCCGATAATCACAAACTTCATATTTCACCGCCATAAAAACCGGGTATTTTCAGAATTAATTATATCATACTTTCCGTAAAGCCCTAAAGTCAAACAAAATCCCTGAGTTATCTTTTATTTTATTTTTTTAGGCAAATTAATCATTTTTTATTGATTTAAAGGCTAATCCGAGCTATTGTGTAATAAACGAAATGGAGGAATAATATGAAATACGTATGTACTGTATGCGGCTATGTATATGATCCTGAAACGGGAGACCCTGATAACGGAGTAAAAGCCGGAACTGCTTTTGATGATATTCCGTCTGATTGGGTATGCCCTCTCTGCGGAGCAGGCAAAGATGTTTTCGAAGCACAGTAAGGAGGTAATATGGCATTAAAGCAATCACTTGAAAAAGCAATTAACGAGCAAATTAATGCAGAACTATATTCCGCATATCTCTACATGTCAATGGCGGCTTATTTTCACACTCTTAACCTGAAAGGATTCGCTAACTGGATGGATGTTCAGGCAAGAGAAGAATTTATTCATGCGAAAATGTTTTATAATTACATTGTTGACAGAGCAGGAGTCGTTCAGCTGAAAATGATTGATGCGCCTCCCGTTAAATGGGATTCGCCGCAGCATGTTTTTGAAGATGCTTACAAACATGAACAGTTTGTCACTGACAGAATCAATAAACTCGCGGATCTCGCGATGTCTGAAAAAGACCATGCAACACTTGCAATGCTTCAGTGGTTTATTACTGAACAGGTTGAAGAAGAGGCGAATTCTTCAGGTGTTCTTGAACAGATTAAGCTTTCCGGAAAGGACGGAAGCGGCATATTTTTAATTGATAAAGAGCTCGCAGCTAGAGTATTCACTCTCCCTGCCGGTTTTGTTTTATAGGTCTATGGAGGATAAATGAAAAGTTTAAAAGGCACAAAAACAGAAAAAAACCTTCTCGCCTCATTCGCGGGTGAGTCACAGGCAAGAAACAGATACACTTTTTTTGCATCTGTAGCGAAAAAAGAAGGGTTTATCCAGATTTCCAATATTTTTACGGAAACTGCTGATAACGAAAAGGAACACGCAAAAAGATTTTTTAAATTTCTTGAGGGCGGCGATCTAGAAATAACTGCAACCTACCCAGCAGGAAAAATAGGCACAACAAAAGAAAATCTTCTTGCAGCAGCTATGGGCGAAAACGAAGAACACACAGTTCTTTATCCTGAAGCGGCAAAAACAGCAGAAGAAGAAGGTTTTCCTGAAATTGCAGCTGTTTTCAGAAACATTGCGAAAGTAGAAAAACATCATGAAGAAAGATACAGAGCTCTAGCTAAAAACATTGAAACAAACAAGGTTTTTCAGAAAGATGCAGCTGTCGTTTGGAAATGCGGAAATTGCGGATTTATCTACGAAGGAGTCAAAGCTCCGGAAAAATGTCCGGCATGCGACCACCCTCAGACATACTTCGAACTTCTTGCTGACAACTTTTAATTAAAAATAGCTTGCCGCCGAAAGGCGGCATTTTAATTTACCGTATGATCACGGTAAGAATAGAAAAAGAAAGTTATGGCTCATTTATAGCCCGAAATGAAGGCAAGATCATTTTTACTGACTACGTTCTTCCGGGTGAACTTTGCAAACTAAGAATAACAGAAGAAAAAAAAGACTTCGCCTTTGCCGAACTTGCTGAAGTTCTTGAACCTTCGATTAAAAGAATCAAACCCGACTGCCCCAACTTCATGAAGTGCGGCGGATGCGATTATCTTCATACGGATTACCAGACAGAACTCGAATTTAAAAAAAATATTATCATGGATTCAATAAAACGGATCGGCCGCTTTGATTTCAGTCTGGAAATAAAAACCTACGCATCAGAGCGCTGCGGGTACAGAAGCCGCTGCTCCGTTAAATCAAACGGGAATCAAACAGGTTTTTACGGCAAAAAAACTAATACGATTATGCCGTTTCCAGCACAAGGCTGCATTCTGCTCGATGATGCAATAAACAAATTTATACTGAATAACCGCATAACAAAAGACTGCCGTATAAGCAAGGATGCAAGCGGCAAGGTTTCAAATACTTATTCCGATGAAATCATAGAAAATGAATTGAACTTCATATACAATCACAGTTCTGAAGGTTTTTTTCAGTCTAATCGTTTTCTTCGCTCTAAAATGCTTGAGCTGGTCATAGATCAATCCGCTGGATTCACGCAGGCGATAGATCTGGGCTGCGGATGCGGATTCTTCACAATTCCTCTTTCAACGAAAATGAAAATTACGGGAATTGATATTTCAAAGGAAAGTATAACTTCAGCAAAAAAGAATAATATTGCAAACGGAACAAATGCCTTATTTATCCAATGCGACATGGACTCAATACCGGATAGATTAAAATCCGCCGACCTTGTAATAACTGATCCGCCGCGAGCAGGAATGAACACAAAAACCAGAGAAATTATTAAAAAAATCCGTCCGGATAAGATAATTTACGTTTCATGTAATCCATCGACATGGGCGCGAGACGCAGGAGATTTAATCAAATCCGGATTCAAACTGGAAAGTATTGATTTGATCGACATGTTTCCGGGGACAATGCATATCGAACTGATTTCGGCTTTCACATACGGAAAATAATCAGTCGTCTTTTTATCTTAAAGCGATCAATAAATTCGAAAAAATTCAAGTAATCACAATTAAAAGCCGATATTGGAGAAAGGGAGAATATTGTCTTGAGCGTTTTTCTTGCTGTTTTATTCATTATAATAATTCTTATTCCGTTATGGGCGCTTCTTGGAGGCGGAAGCGGTGAAGAAAAGAAAGTACTTTCTTCCGAGCCGAAGAGTCCGGTATTTCCCGACAGAAGAGCCGGTGACAGAAAAAGTGATATTGAAAAAGAAATTGAAGATGAATTAAAGGAAAAAAATCAAAGACGCAGAAGAAGCGACGATGAAGACAGTGTCGAAGTACAGGATGATTTTACCCTTCCGCATAAATCCGGAGAAATAATTCCCGAAGGTTCTCCGCTTGAGATTTATTCAAAAGCCATTTCCAACATCGAGCATTATATCAAGCGAGGCGATTTTGAGAGCGCAATCTCTCTTTATGAAGGCATTCAGTCGCGAATCGGCGATGAAGACATAAGAAATAAAATAGAAGAAAATATTGATTATCTCTACAATTATCAGCATATTTCAGCCACAAGAAAAGAAGAAAAGATCAAACAGAAAAAAAAGGATGAAGAAAACCAGATTAAACTTTCCATATCCGGAGAAGAATTTAAAGAAAACATCAAGATCAGCATGGCGCCGGCTGAAATTGATATTGATAAAATTGCCGAAAGAGTAAAATCAAAAATATCAAGCAACTCATCAGAAAACGACCCCGAAGAACTTAACAGGCTGAGAAATGAGATTTCGGGTCTGAAAAATGCACTAAGTGATTTAAACGAAGAAAAAAAGGAAGTCAAAAATAAAAAATCCGAAGAACTCAGCGATAAACTGGATGAAATAAGCGATCTAAAAAATACATTAACCGAGATATCAAGATTCAATGCGGAATACAATGCCTCTGCAATCACAGAAAGCATAAAACAGAGCATGGACTCGAAACACCTCAGCGAAATAGAATCATTAAAGAAAGAAATCGAGCAACTTAAGAGACAACCGGCGCCGGAATCACCTCAAATAAAAGATACCGAAACCATAACAGAAGAAATATCATCATTACAGAAAGAAATAGAAAAGCTGAATGATGAGAAATCACATCTCCAAAAAATTGACGATAAAGTCGTAAACCTTCTTGATAAATACCATAAAGATTCGGAAAATCTTGAAAAACGCGAGAATGAACTGCTTAAGGTCGAAATTTCGAATCTGAAAAACGAACTTCTGAATCTTGCAGAATCGATTCAAAGTATGAAAGCTCCCGCTCTTTCGAAAACAGATTCTAGTTTAAAAGAAGAAACTGCAGACTTAATCAATGATTCGAATACATATCAGCCAAGCGGGAATAATTTTCCGCCAAATCAATTTTCGAATCAGGATTCTGGTCCTGCGGCATTGTCAAGTTCTTCAGATGATAAAGAAAAGGAAAAAGATGAATTTGAAACGCTTCAGGATATTGTTAACGGCAAAAAAACGGATGAACCGACTGATGACGAAATAATGGCCAGCATATTAAAATCTGCAGCTGATGAAAATTCATCAAAATACAAAACTCCCGAGAAACACGAAGAACCTGAAGAAAAGGAAAACGAATACGAAATACGCGGTCCGAAAGGTGAAGTTCAGCAGGATATTGATATTGACAAGCTTCTATATTCACCGCAACCAAAGACTCAGGAGGATGAACAATTTTATTCTGCGTTTATGGAAAGATATGCTCCTAAACGGAAAGAACTTCCGATATTACGTGTAACTTACGCTTTCGACAAACTTCCTGATAGAAACACCCTCTCCCGCGAACAGAATGTTCTCGAATATTCATTTTACAAGTATAAACCGATGCTTGAAAAAGCCGGAGATTATATTAAAAGACGAAGAGTGAAAGATGCTTTAAATTACTATAAAGTTATTCTTGATCAGAATATACCTAATGAATTCAAGACGATGGTGCAGAAAAACGTCAATGATCTGAATGAATATCTGGAAAAATACATGAATTCATGATTTCCGCTTGATTATTGACGGAGTACTGCTTGAATTCATATCAATTTTTATTATATTTAAACCGCATAAGGTCGAAAATATAAGGGTATGGGTATGTTTAAAATAATCGTATTATTACTTTTAATTCCGGCTCTTTTGATCGGCCAGAAAAAAGAAGAAACCAAGTTTCAAAAGGCTTCCAAATATTTCTTTCAGAAAAAATTTGAAATGGCGGAACTTCTTTTGCGTGAAGAACTAAAAGATAATCCCGAAAACAGAAAAGCATACTCATATCTCGGGGACATCATGCTTCAAAAAGGCCAATACGACGCGGCCATCGAACTATACAAAAAAGCCGTTGATCTCGACCCTTCATCTGCCGAAGAGGAATTCCGTCTCGGGCAGGCATATTATGCAAAAAAACTCGGAAATGTTGCAGTTGATCATTATAAAAAAGCACTTCAGAAAAATCCTAATCTCAAATATGCCTACTTTCATCTCGGTCTGTCAAATCTAATGCTTTTACGTGATAAAAGCGAAACCATAAGAAACTGGGAAGATTATCTGCGTGCGGCTCCCGAAGATCCGCAGTATGAAAAGATCAGAAGAGCGATTGAGCTTTTAAAAGATCCGAATTTTAAAATACCTCCGCCGGACAGCGACATTCCAATCGAAGAAATTCTTCATTTGGGCGGGGATATCCTGAAAACGACAGAAAAGAAAGACTCATCAGAATCAGCGGGTCATGAAGATAAAAAAACAGTAAAACAACTTGAAGATATATACAGAGATGACGATTTAAATTAATTTGGGGGAATTATGTTTAATGACAGACGTGTTCAGGTCGGAGTAATCGCGGTACTGATATTGCTTCTTTCGGCAGGAGCGTACTTTCTTTTTGACGGATTCAAAAAAGATCCTCTCAAAGATATTGAGAACATGAGAACAAAACAAATAGCTCTATACGAAGAACTTCTTGAAACAGAACCTAATAATATTGAAATAATACTCAAAATTGCAAACGCATACAAGGATATCCAGGATTATGATAAGGCTATAGATTATTATTTGAAAGCAATAAAAATTGATCCTAAGAATTACGACGCTATTACAGAACTGGGGCATGCCTATGCCCTAAAAGGTGATTACACTAAGGCTATCGAAACCTATGAAAAAGCCAAAAGTGTCAAACCGAAACAGCCGAAAGCCTACAACAGACTCGGCAATGTTTTTGATGAACAGAAAAAACCTAAAAAAGCAAAAAAAGAGTATGAGGATGCAATAAAAGTAGCTCCGAAAGACCAGGATGCATATTTCAATCTCGCAAAACAGCGCCTTGAACAAAATGATGTTGCGGGTGCGGTTAAATACGCAAAAAAAGGCGTCGAAGTTAATCCTAATAACGCTGAAGCACATTATAATCTAGGTAATATTTATTTCAGGGCTAAACAGCATAACAATGCTGATAAAGCTTACAAAAAAGCAATTTCAATAGATTCAGGAAAATCAAAATATTTTAGAGCACTCGGTCAGAATGATCAGGCTCAGGGCAACACAGGCTCGGCTTATAATAATTTCGACAAGGCGTTTGAACTTGATAATTCTGATTTCATCTCAGCGGAGAACATGGGAGATATTTCATCCTCTAATAAAAATTATCCTGACGCGCTTAAGAATTATGAGCGTGCCCTCAAATACAATTATGATGATAAGGAACTTCAGCAAAAATACCGCAATATCAGGAATATACTAGATAAGGAAAAGGAAGCCAGAGATAAAAAAGATAACGGCAAAAATACTGTTGGCGGCGGATCAGGCGGAAATTCAGGAAGCATTGACGGGCAAAGCGATTCGTCTGACGGCAAATCAGGCAAAGACGATGATCTAAGCGGCAAAGGAAGCTCTTCCGGTAAAAAAGAAGACAACATAGAACCAACAAAAACCTCAAACGAGAATGTTGAAAAATACAGAAAACTCGGAGACAAATACCGTCAGGAAAAAAAATACGATGATGCGTTAAAAGCTTACAGAAAAGCAACTGAAATAGACAATAATGACGACTATTCCCATTACTGGATGGGAAGATTATATTATCACAACAAAATGGATGATGAAGCAAAGAAATCATTCAACAATTCTGTCGTTGCGAATCCGAAAAACGCTGACGCACATTACCGTTTGGGACTGATCTATTATGATGAAAAGAAATACAGCGCCGCAATTCAGTCTTTCAACAGAGCTCTTCAGATACAGCCGGAATTCCCGAAAGCTCTCTATTCGAGAGGACTCGCCTATCTCAAATCGGGAGACAAGGCTAATGCGATAAAAAATTTCAAAGGTGCAATTGACCAGGATCCGAAAATGGACAGAGCGTATTACAATCTTGGAGATATATACCTATCAAGCAAAAATTATACAGAGGCACTGAATAATTTTACGAAAGATTTATCGATCAGACCGGACAATCCCGGAACTGTTTTTAAAATAGGAGAAACTTATCACGAAATGGGTTCGGTAAACAATGCTACCGATTTTTATAAAAAAACAATTACTCTTGATCCGAATTATTATCAGGCGTATTACAACATGGGCCTTCTGATGAGTCAGAATAAAAAATACAACGATGCGATTGATAATTTCAGCAAGGCAATAGCGATAAAACCTGATGACGTCCCTTCCCTTTATGAAACAGGGAAAGCTTATGAAAGCCTAAACCAGGATGATAACGCAATAGACTACTACACACGTGCGATTAACCGCGATCCGAATTACGACAAAGCTTATATAAATCTCGGAAAATTATATAAATCAAAGAAACTTTACGAAAAAGCCATTGATCTTTATAAACAAGCGATCCGTAATAATCCGCGGTCATATGAGGCAAATTTTTCACTGGCTGACACCTATCATTCAGCGAAAATGTATGATGAAGCTATTGATTCGTATCAAACAGCGATATCAATTAACCCTATGAAAACGGAATGCCACTACAACATGGGAATGGTTTACCGTGATAAGGGAGATTATGCTAAAGCGGCTTCTTCTTTTGAAAGAGCTGTCCAGCTAAACGGCAAAAATGCTGATGCACACTATGAGCTCGGGATGATTTATTACAGACATCTTAAAAATAATGAAAAAGCATTGTCAGAATTCGAGAAAGTTCTTGCAATAAGACCGGATCATGATGATGCTGATAAAATAAGAAGTACGATAAATCTGTTAAAACAATGACAAAAGCAACCGTTAAATTATTATTTATTTTCTTGTTTCTTTGCTCTTGCGCGGGCAAAGAAACAAGAGTTGACAGCGTTAAAAATGAAGGTTTTCTGAATGATGATGAATTTAGAATTATTGTCAGAGGAGAACCGGATAAAAAAGCGCAAGGGCTTCTTGCTTCGCGTGAAAGCGCTTTGATAAATTCATATCAGAATGCTCGGGATTTTGTTATCAGCGGACTAAAAAATGAGATGATAAAAACATTTCCGGCTAAAAAAACACAAATAGAATATAATATTGAAATTACAAATTATCTGGATGCGACTTATCTTAAGTCAAAACCTATTGCAGAGTATTACGAATCAAACGGATCACACTGCATAGTCATAAAAATATCAGAAAAAAACATCAAGAACTCAATCACAGCTCAAATAAACAATATTTTACAGGCAGGTAATCAATGAAAAAAGCATTATTCTCATTAGCTGCAATCATATTCATTTCGGGCTGTGCCGCGAAAGTTGATACCACAAAAACTGCATCAGCAGATTGTGATCTGATAAAAAAGTATCAGAAAGAAGGATTTATTTCAAACAATGAATATGTAACAATAATAATAAAGTCAGATAATGATTCTTCAACCATGGCTGATATTGAAAATCAGATTAAAAACAGAACTCTTTCGAGTTTTCAGAAATATCTTTCTGAAAACGGAAAACAATCCGACAATAACCGCCGTGCCAAAATACTCAATTTAATAAATGATTTCGGAACTTTAAAAAAACTTGAGGACACCCAGTCGAAACGTTTTATTTATGTTCTATCAATTAAAAAAGACAATCTTAAAGCTTTCGTCAGCGAATTTTAACGGATCTTACCATGAAAAAAATTATTATTTCAATAGCATTATGCCTTTCTTCGGTTATTTATTCAAATGATGAAAACCTTTTCACTGATCCGTTAATTTCATCACAGCCGGAGATTATCAAATCTATTCTGGAATCCGAAAAAACATCACAAGATTTTAATGACCTACTCTCTCTTATAAATGAAACAGATGAGATATACGGTTCTCTCAGCGAAAGACTGAATAACGGCGGGAAAATTGTTATTTTCTTTGATCCGGCTCACGGAAAACTTCCCGGAGGAAAATGGCAGGGAGAAACAACTTTTAGAATGAGTTCTGCAGGACTTCCGGAAGAAATATATTCCATTCTGCTTTCAAGGAAACTCTATAATCTTTTAAAAAAGAACAAATACATCGAAGTTAAAACAACAGATGATTTCATGGAAGTTCTTGAAAACAGATCTGAAACATATAAAAACATAACTTTTACGCAAACCATGAAACTTGCAAAAGAAAGCAAAGCATTCATGGTTATAGCAAGCCATCTTAACAATGTCGGCATGCTTTCAAAGGCCGAAGGTCTTGCAAATATCAGGGGAATACACCTGGTATATTCAGAATCAGGAAGAGCATATTTATCACATATAACAAATGTTCAGTCAGGCTTCCTGACTCTCTACAACCGGTACGACCCGACAGGTTTTACGGGAATGATTGCGAATTATTTCAAAAAAGAAATGCTTTCTTACGGATATAAATTCAACAACTGGAAACAAGGAGCAGTTGCTGACGACCGCTTTCTTTATTTCGCCAATTTTCCTCTTTCGCTGATGTTTGAATCAGGTTTTATTTCTAATCCAATAGAAGAAGAATTTTTAAGAAATGAAAAAAACCAGGATGAAATAGCTCTTTCACAGTATAATGCGATTATTAACGCAATTGACGAAAAGTTCGGAGTTGATCTGACCGAGAATTCAATTTCAAAATCCAAAACTCAGTTCGACATATTGACTCTGATAAAGCTTTCTAAAATGGTTAACTATTATACATCAAAAACCGATCTCGTAAAAGCTGCTAACATCTGCACTTTGATGGATAAAAATTTCAAGTCTTCACGGTTCGAAACAAGTACCGAACCTTACAGAGAAATAAAAAACAGAATTTTATCCGCGAATTACCACATGAATACGGCGTCAGCTAATGCTTCTAAAAAAAGATATTCTGCGGCAAGATATTCACTGCAGAAGGCATTCAATTCACTCGGCAAAAATCCGTATTATTATCCCGTTAGAGCTGAAATAGCAGCCCGCTATAAAGCTCTTACAGGACGAAACATCAGAAGATCAATGCACTATGGCGATGCTGCTAATGTCGACAATTACTATGAGACAGAATTCCCCTATCTTGGTTGTCAAAGAGAGAATCATTCTCCGACATCGCCTTTCATTCTGATTGTAAGATCAAATCAGACACTGGAAGAAGCTGTAAACTTATCAATTGCACCGAATGATAAATACTGCAGCAAAATACTCGATTCATTGAGAAAAGCCAGAGCCACCGGTTATACCACCCAAAAACGTTATCTGGCAAAGAAAAAACGCTACATCAATGTTAGAATTAAAAGATCCTACCCAGTCAGATTTACCGAAGGAATATATATTGTTCAATTCAACTCCAATATGTCAGTAAGAAGAGCGGAGAAAGTAAAAATAGTTCCTTTCGATCCGAAACGTTTTCAAAATCAGGAGTACTTTAAAAATTCTTCACTGGCAGTTAAAGAAAAAGACAAATCACTTTGACGAAAAGTTTTACTAAAAGAATTAATCTTTTCGGTGATTATCTTTCCGAGAAATATCAGGGCAGCATCTTAAAGCTTCCCATAAATTCCGGGATGTCATGTCCGAACAGAGACGGAACATTGGATAATACAGGATGTATTTTCTGCTGTGAAAACGGTTCTGCCGCAGCTTCGTGTTCTGAAAATCTGAGCATAACGGATCAGATGAAATCTGCAATAGAATCCTTCAAACGCGGAAAGTGTTCTCACAAATATATAGCGTATTTTCAGGCATACACCAACACATATGCCGACAGTTCAATTTTAAAACAAATGTATGATGAAGCCGTATCTTTTTCTTCCGACATCATCGGACTTATGATCGGCACAAGACCGGACTGTATCGATGAAGAAAAATCGCAACTGATATCTTCTTATTCAAAAAAACTTCCGGAAGTATGGGTTGAACTCGGTATGCAGTCTGCAAATGATAAATCCCTTTTATTTTTAAACAGACATCACAATCATGACGACAGCATCAATGCCGTTAAAATTCTTCAAAACTACGGCATAAAAGTCTGCGCTCATTTTATTACCGGCATACCGCATGAAAATTATGAAGATATAATACATTCAGTTTCTGCTTTCAATGAAATGAAAATCGACGGCATAAAACTTCATCATTTCCACGTGATTAAAAACACACCAGCAGAAAAAATGTATGAAAAAGAAAAATTCAATCTGCTTTCAATGAATGAATACATTTCAATAACATGCGATATTATCGAACGGCTGAATCCGGAAATAACAGTTCACAGACTCTCTGCAGACCGCGACATCGAATCTTTAGTTGCTCCAGTCTGGGGTCTTCACAAAGGCAGTGTTCAGAAAGGTATTGAAGACGAACTAAAAAGACGCGGAACATGGCAGGGTTTTTTGTTTGAGAGAGGGATATAAGCCGAATCCTGTTTATGCAGTCATCTATCTTGGCATTACATTACTGCAATGCTCTTTGCGATCTACCCGCGGTCATAAACGAGCAATTTTAAACCGCTTCTTGATCTTGCACCGGATGGGGTTTGCAATGCCGTTTTCATTACTGAAAACGCGGTGGGCTCTTACCCCGCCATTTCACCCTTACCTTCACAAGGAAGGCGGTATATTTTCTGCTGCACTTTCCGTCGCCTTACGGCGCCCGGCCGTTAACCGGCATCCCGCTCTATGGTGTTCGGACTTTCCTCACTCCCTTTCGGGCCGCGCGACTGCTCCTCCCTCTCTCACAGAAAGAATCCGGATATGCCCGTCTGAGGTCAATTATATTTTAAAATTCAGAGTTGAGAACATCGGCAGTCATGACAGGATGTATCATCACCTATAAGTTTTGATGCTATCATTCCGGCAACATTGTATGAACAAAACCTGTAATGACTATAATGAAGATGAAGGCATTTCAATGAAGCGACGTTTACCATTCCGCCTATTCCCTTGTCCATATACTTAATAACTTCATCTCCAGGCGCATTGCCCGTACACATCCGGAAAAGCTCTTTTCTTAAAAAATAATAATGAGCATGAGCTTCTTTCATCATTGAAAATATTTCCTGATCAGATGCTAAAAGATCCGTTATGGAAGTAATGTAACCGAGAGACTCAAAATCATGGAGCTTATCGTTAAGATAAGGACAAGTCAGCCATATCGGCGTCGAAAGAAATCCTGCATTTATATCACCGTCTTCTCCAAATGGATTAAAAACTGCAATCGTCGGATAATTATATTTGCATCTTGCAGCAACGGCGTATAGATTCGCTTTTTTTCCGCCAAGCTGAGCTGAAACAATAGCAGAATCCTCGGGAGCAGCTTTCTTTAATTCAGAGAACATCCGAATCTTCCTTTTTTATTTTCATAAAGTAAAAAAGCAGTGAAATTACTGATACAACAAACCATACAATGCGGAGATTTTTTATAAACTCAACCTTTTCCCTGTCTCTGACGTATTTGGGTACATCAGTGTTTTTTTTAGATGCATTCTCAAACGCAATGAGTTTCTCTCCGTTTGAAATGTAAAAATGGTTACGGCTTTCCGCTTCAGATATCTCATCTTTATGATTTTCAAGAATATCACGCAAAAAAGCGTTCTCTCCGGCAAGATAAGAATTGATGCCTTCGAGATACGACTTTTCTGCAGAAAGACGCCTGCGCTCAAGAATTCCGCTTTCTCCGAAAACAAAAATATAAATTCCTGCAAGCAGAACCAAAAGAAGAAAAAATCCCTTGTTATCAAACTTCAATATTGTAAAAAACCCCTTTTCCGCCGTATTTCGCACTTTCATCAAGAAGCTCTTCTATGCGAAGCAGCTGGTTATACTTGGCAACCCTGTCTGTTCTTGACGCCGAACCTGTTTTAATCTGCCCCGTGTTAAGCGCAACAACCAAATCAGAAATTGTAGTATCTTCAGTTTCACCAGACCGGTGAGAAACTATCGCTGTATATCCCGCACGCTTAGCCATTTCAATCGCGGCGACAGTTTCTGATAACGTTCCGATTTGATTTACTTTTATCAGAATGGAATTTGCAATTCCAAGATCAATTCCTTTTTTAAGTCTCTCAGTATTTGTGACAAATAAGTCATCTCCCACAAGCTGTACTTTTTTACCGATTCTTTCAGTCAGCTTTTTCCATCCGTCCCAGTCATCTTCAGCCATTCCGTCTTCAATTGAAATTATCGGGTACTTTCCGACCAAATCCTCCCAATAATCCACCATCTCCTCGCTTGAAAGTTCACGTCCGCTGCTTTTCTTGAAAATGTATTTCTTTCTGGCAGCATCATAAAATTCACTTGAAGCCGGATCAAGTGCTATTGCAAAATCCTTATCCCTGCCCGGCTTATATCCAGCTGCATTTACAGCTTCGATTATCATCTTCAACGGGTGTTCATTATCTTTCAAATTAGGTGCATATCCGCCTTCGTCGCCTACAGCAGTAGAATAATTTTCAGCTTTTAGAATCTTCTTTAAAAAATGAAATACTTCAGCAACCATTCTTACAGCTTCTTTGAAATTTTTTGCTCCGACAGGCATAATCATATATTCCTGAAGATCTATCGGTGCGTCAGAATGGGCACCTCCGTTCAGAATATTTGACATAGGCACAGGCAGCTCACATGCCGATATTCCGCCGAGATAACGGTAAAGCGGCATTCCCATGCTGTCTGCTGCGGCTTTAGCTACAGCCATAGACACACCGAGAATCGCATTCGCTCCAAGTTTTTCTTTATTTTTAGTTCCGTCGAGCTTAAGAAGCTCTCTGTCAATTTCAATCTGATCAACAGCCGGCATTCCGCACAAAGCATCAGCGATAATATTATTTACATTATCAACTGCAGTCTGAACACCGCGCCCGAGATAACGGGATGTATCACCGTCACGGAGTTCTACCGCTTCATGAGCTCCTGTCGAGGCACCGCTTGGTACAGCCGCACGTCCGAATCCGCCGGATGAAAGCGAAACATCAACTTCAACGGTTGGATTTCCCCTCGAATCCAGAATCTCTCTTGCCTGAATATCTTCTATATACATAAATCCCCCCCTTCTAATAATTGATATTTTTACTGCATGGCATTAAAAGCTTGATGTTTTATAATATATAACCTTAATTGGAATAAATCAATATTTTCAGATAATTGCAACAAAAATATTATCCTGCAGGAATCATGAATGGAATATAAAACTTCAGCAAAAATAGAAGAAGCCCTCGAATTAAGACGCTCGGGAAGAATGCCTGAACGTTTCGGAAAAAAGTTCAAGTTTTCACGCGTATTCATGATAGGAAACATAGTCCTTCTCGTAATAGTTTTTGCGGTTGTTTTGAATTTCATGAGAGATAATCCGTATACTTCCACAACTTTTCATGTTGGAGATGTACAATACAGATTTACAGCAAATATCAACAAAGACGGAGCATTAAACGTCATAAGCACTTTGAAAGCCGACGAACCGGTACAGATTGAATTCGAAAACGGAATATCGGAAATACTGCTTTACGCAGAAGGAAAAGAGATTAAACGTTTCACATTCGGCAAAGAAAAAACCGTTCTAAATATTGAATCCGGCGAAACAAAACTCTTTCAATCCGAACTCACAAGAAACGAACTCGAATCCCTTCTCAAGGAAAACGGGGTGATAAGCGAAAAAAACAAATCAATCGTTTCATTCATAAAACGTTTCTCCAAAATGAAAGCCGTATTCATAATAAAAAAGAAAGAACCGGTAAAAGCCGAGTTGGAATTCACCGCGGGAGTATAATATGAGACCTGAATGGAATGATTACTTTATGAAAATAGCTGAAGATGTAGCAACCCGTTCTACATGCGTGCGAAGAAGTGTTGGAGCAGTAATAGTCAAGGATAAGAGAATTCTTACCACAGGATATAACGGTGTTCCAAAAGGAATTACACATTGCACCGAGGAAACCTGCATAAGAAAACTTTACAACATCCCGTCGGGAGAAAAACATGAACTATGCAGGGGGCTTCACGCTGAACAGAACGCAATAATTCAAGCATCATATCACGGAGTATCAATAAAGGACGCTGATATTTATGTAACGCATCAACCCTGCGTCATTTGCACAAAAATGCTAATCAACAGCGGAATAAATCATTTCTTTGTAAAAAATCCTTACAATGATCCACTTGCTGCAGAGATGGCAAAAGAAGCCGGAATTAAAATAACAATCATCCCCTGAACGAATGTTCTGCCGGAAGCTTCAAAACGAATGACGTGCCTTTTCCCTTGACGCTGTAGCAATGAATTGAACCGAGCAGAGTCTTGGTTACAAGATTATAAACTATATTGAGACCGAGTCCGGTTCCGCCCTGTCCTCTCCTTGTTGTATAAAACGGTTCAAATATTCTGTCTATTTTATCTTCATCAATTCCCTTGCCGTTATCAGACAATGTTAAAATCACATATCCGTTCAACTCAACAATATTGATTCTAATGAGTCCCTTGAAATTCTTATCGAATGCGTGAATAATCGAATTCATTACAAGATTAACTATAATCTGCGAAAAAGCTCCGGGAAAACTTTCAATTTCAATTTCGTCAGTAGCATCATATTCAATTACATGCGGCAGATTTTTTATTTTCGGTTTCAAACTTATAAGTACTTCGGAAATATATTCCTTCAACTCAAATCTTCTTTTTTCCCATGTGGCACGGTCAGCGGCAATCTGCTTGAAACTCTGAACCAGTTCTGAAGCTTTTGTCAGATTTAAATATATTATTTCAGCCGTTTCTGCACTTTCGAGTATATAATTTGATAAAGCGGTTTTTGTCAGACTGGAAGATTCAAAAGATTTAATTACATTCTTTGTCAGAGAATTAAGATGAGTCACTGCAGTAATACAAATGCCGACCGGGGTATTGATCTCGTGTGAAACTCCGGCGACAAGCTCGCCAAGTGAAGCCATTTTCTCGGCCTGGATAAGTTCTTTTGATCTAATGTTGACTGTTTCTTCAAGATCGGCATTTTGCTGCTGTAGCCGCTCAAATGCTTTTTTTAGCCTGAGAACCATGAAGTTAAATCCCATTGCAAGACGGGCTATTTCATCTGTTTTTTTAACTTCACAAGTTTTCATATCACCGAGAGAGATTTCCCTAACGAAATGATTGATAAATTCAACCGGCTTAGTCACCGTATATCTGAAAGCAATTGCAATACAAACGAGAATAAATCCGCCTGTAATAAGAATACCTATAAACATATTTTTGAGATATGAAGCATTAGCACTTTCAAATGAATAGTTTGAATAATATATTTTTACCAAAGCAAGAGGCTTGTAATTATAAACGGCATATATTTCATCTGTAAAAAAAATATTCTTATCCTGTACTTTTTCATTAATGATTTTACCTGCAATATTTTTGGAAAGATAAATGTTAAACGGCTCAGAATCCGTTTTTAGAATTTCGATATCGGCGCCAAGAACTGTTTTTCCCGAAAATATTTCAGACATATTATCGAAAGTAACAACCGGAACTGATTCAATCTTTGCTGCAATTTTTTCAGCATATATTTTTGACTTGGCATTCAGCCGGTAAAGAGCATATTCTTTCCTTTCATTATATCTTAAATTGAAATTAATAATACCTGAAACCGTCAGCGCTATAATTGTGATAACTGACACGGTTAATGCAAATTTAACTGAAAGTTTATCGGTGAAGAACGAGATAAGTTTCATGGAATTATTTTAAATCAATACATATGTTATTTCAAGCTAAAATGAATTTAATTATTTGCATTTTTAATATTGACCCTCCGGCTGCAGGAGAGATTATATATATGCCATAAACCGGTTTGTTACAATTGAACATAAGGAGGGTTTATGGCAAATCAACGCCTGATTCAAAGAAAATTTCTATGGGACGGATAAAATGTATAAAATAGGCGAATTCTCACAAATATCGCGTCTTCCTGTAGAAACGCTTCATCACTACGATGAAGAAAACATACTTAAACCCGATTATATCGATGAGGAAACGGGTTATCGTTATTACAGAAAAGAAAGTCTTGAAAAAGCCGAAACGATAAAACTTCTGCGCAGACTCGAGTTTTCAGTAGCTGAAATACGCGCGATAACGGAAACCATATCTTCCGATGATGAAATGCGTGAAATGATCATAACACGGAAGAATGAGATACGTACAAAAATTAAGCACTATTCTCAGATCGAAAAAGAACTTGATCTGATATTAAAAACAATCGGAGACGTGAAAATGAAAAAAATTGAAGCCGGCAATGTCGGCCAAATATTCTTAAAAAATATTGATCATGTAATATTTCTTGGAGTCAGAAGAAAATGCGCATATGATGAAGTCGGAAAAGATTTCTCGGAATGTGCAAAAAAAGCCGGAAGATTTATATGCGGCAAAGGAATGAATCTTTTTTATGACGGCGAATACAAGGAAAAGGATGCTGATATAGAAACGGGTTTTCCTGTAAAAAAAGAAATCGACGGCAGCCGCATGCTAATAGGCGGTAAAGCGCTTTGTACAGTTCACAAGGGCCGTTATGAAGAAATCGGGAAATCTTTCGCAATGATATATGACTATATTTCAAAAAATAAAGTCAAGACACGGATTCCGATAAGACTGGTGTACACAAAAGGACCTGGAATGATTTTTCGCGGAAACCCCGAAAAGTATCTTACCGAAATTCAGTTTATTATTGAAGAAAACTGACCGATAATTAAGGGGGGTTCCAGACTGACCCCCTTATAATGCTGTAAAAACAATGGAGTATTCGGATATAATCTGATGATTAGAAGAAAGAAAAACAACATCGCCTCGGAGTTTATCGATTCAGAAGGTAAAAAATGGGTTCAAAGTTCCGCGGATGACATCTTTTCTTCCGATGAAATAGGAAAAATAATACGCTCTATTGAAAAAGAAAAAAGCACAGGCGAAATTGTCCTTGCGTCGATAGATTTCAAGAAAGTAAATAAAGAATATTATGAAGCTGTTGAAAACCTAAACAGAGAGCTTAAAAAAAAAGACATGCTTCTGAAAAAGCTAGCTTCTGAAACAAAGATTCTATTAGACAGGAAAAACAAAAAACTTTATGAACTTATCGAATATATAAAAAAACTTCATATTCTCATAAAGAATATGGATTCCGGAAATCCGAACTCACGTATAGAATTGAAAGAAACTGTATATGTCCCCGCTAAAGAAGCGGAAGAAGAAGTATTATTCGAAAAAGTCAGAGAATACTTCCTTGACGAAAACGGCAACGAAATTGAGTAATATCCTGAGTACGGGCAAAGTCCGCCCTAATTCCGGAGATGCTGATGTCTTTAAAATTTTATAACACATACACACATACAACAGAAGAGTTTATACCAGGCGGAGTAAGAAAAAATTCTCCCGCTGATTATGATGCAGTTTCAATTTACTCCTGCGGTCCGACCGTTTATTCATATGCGCATATCGGAAACTTCAGAACATTCACATTAAACGATCTTCTCAGGCGATATCTCAAATACTCAGGCTATAAAGTCGAACACACGATGAATATTACTGACGTCGATGACAAAACTATCAAGGGAGCCAACGAAAACGGACTCTCACTTAAAGACTTTACGGAAAAATATACAAACATTTTCTTTGAAGACCTTGCAAGCCTGTCAATCGAACAGTTCGAGCATTATCCGAGAGCGACTGACAACATTGACTCGATGGATGATATAATAGAACGTCTCAGAGATAAGGGTCTCGTCTATGAAAAAGACGGTTCACTTTATTTTTCGATAGCGAAATTTGAACAATACGGCAAACTCAGCAATCTTGAAAAACGCGAAACTATTAGCGGAGCGAGATACGACGCTGACGAATACGAGAAAGACGACGCACGCGATTTCGCACTCTGGAAAGCTTCTAAAGAAAACGAACCTTCATGGAAAATAAAATCAATGGACGGCGGAAGACCAGGCTGGCATATCGAATGCTCTGCAATGGTAAGAAAAATATACGGCAAAACAATTGACATTCACACAGGCGGAGTCGATCTGATATTTCCGCATCACGAAAACGAAATAGCTCAAAGCGAAGCCGCGTACGGCGAACCTTTTGCAAGATACTGGCTACACTGGGAACACCTTCTTGTTGAAGGAACAAAGATGAGTAAATCAAAAGGCAATTTCTACACACTGAGAGATTTAACAGAAAAAGGTTATTCTCCGCGGGCGATCAGATACCTTCTGCTTTCAGCACATTACAGAAAACAGCTCAACTTCACGCTTGAAGGACTCAAAGGTGCGGAAAGTTCTCTTGAAAAAATCGATAACTTCATCACACGGCTCAATTCAGTAAATGTTGAAGAAACCAACCGCAACAAAACCGTCTCGGACGCGGTTGAATTATATCTCAAAGATTTTTCCGAAAGTATGGACAATGATCTCAATACATCCGGCGCTTTCGGCGCGTTTTTTGAATTCATGCATGCAGTAAACCCGCTGCTTGACAGAACAATTTCAAAGGAAGACAAAGAAGAAATTCTTTCGGCTCTCAAAAAAACTGATATGGTATTCGGGTTCATTTTTTCAGACACGAAAACTATAGATGCGGAACTTGAAAAACGCGTTAACGCTCTCATTGAAGAAAGAAAACAGGCGCGTATTGATAAAAATTTCAAACGTTCTGATGAAATTCGCGACGAACTGCTCGCTGAAGGAATAATTCTTGAAGACGGAAAAGAAGGAACCAGATGGAAGCTAAAAAAATGATTCCGGGGAGAAACCCCGTTTTTGAATATCTCCAGACTGATGCGAAACCCGAAGCTCTTTATCTTTCGGAATCGGCACAGGGCAAAGCCGTTGATTCAATTATTCAGGCAGCAAAAAAGAAAAGTGTCAAGATAATCAAATGCGACAATAAAACATTAGATGAAATGTTCGCCGGAAACCATCAGGGAGTCATTCTAACCGCCAAACAGACTTCAGCCGGAATTGACCTCAAGGCAGTAGCCGCAAAAAACGGCGTCATTGTTCTTCTTGATCAAATAACCGATCCGCATAATACGGGTGCGATAATCCGCTCGGCTGAAGCGCTGGGAGCAGACGGAGTCGTGATGCAGAAAGTAAATTCGAGCGGAATAAATGAAACCGTAATAAAAACTTCAGCAGGCGCAACAGCTTATATCGATGTAGAAATTGTGTCAAACATCGCACAGTTCATTGACCGCGCAAAAGACGCGGGATTCTGGGTAATCGGCACAAGCGGAGAAGCGCAGAAAAACGTCAGAGAACTGAAAGACACGAAGCCCGCAGTAATCGTTATCGGAGCTGAAGGAAGCGGAATGCGCAGACTTACTCAGGAGAAATGCGATTTTCTGGCTAAGATTCCGCTGAAAGGAAATGTTTCTTCACTTAACGCATCTGTCGCCGCAGGAATAACTCTTTACGAATTTCTATGCTGATTATGCCGGAGTATTACTGCTTCATACGGATTAAGAATTTTAGATTCTGTCACTTTTGAAAACGCATCGGTAGAGAAAACAATTTCCGCGTCATGCCCGCGCGGAAAATACTGCTTAATGCTGTTATCAAAGTTAAGCGCTATTTCAAACTCATTGCCGCGCATATAAGAAATAACACCGGAATCGCCCTTTTCTAAAAATACGATATCCCCGCGTCTCAGATTATATTCTTTCCGCCGGAGAGTTATGAGAAACCTGTACAGATTAAGAAGAGAATTATCGTCATTTATCTGCTTAGAAACATTTCTTTTCCAGTAGTCAGAGTTTACCGGAAGCCATGGAACACCTGTTGAAAACCCTGCATTATCAGAATTCCGCCACTGCATCGGAGTTCTTTCGGGATCGCGCCCTTTAAAAAACGGCCAGTACTTTTTGCCGAGAGGATCACGGAGTTTTGAACGGCTGATCTTTCCGTCACGCATGCCGATTTCTTCGCCGTAATACACAAACGGTGTTCCCTTCAATGTCAAAAGAAGCACTGCAAGAATGCGGCATCTTTCATCTGTATAATTCTTTTTATAAAATCTCGAAGCCTGCCGCGGCTGATCATGATTCGAAAGAACATGACAAGGCCACCCGTCAGCAGGAATAAGCTCCAGCCAGTTTGAAATTTTTTTATAAAATACTTTCGCGTTCCACTTAACATACATAAGCGAGAAATCAAAAGCCATATCCAACTGATCTTTTCCGTTTCCGAGAAATTCTGAGGACAGACGCGGATCTCCCGGCGGAGGCGAAAATACTTCACCTACGCTCATCCTTTCAGGATAACTATCCAGAAGCTTTCTGAAATCTTTTAGCACATCATGAGTCTCAGGTCTATTGCGGTCATAAATATGATTCTGCATATCATAGATTCGCGGAGAATAACCGATAGTATAGGGATTGTTTCTGAGCTTTTCATCCTTGATGAACCAGTTGACCACATCAAGTCTGAAACCGTCAATGCCCCGGTCGAGCCAGAATTTGATATCATCAAAAACCGCATCACGAAGCTCTTTATTTCTCCAGTTGATATCGGGCTGCTGCTTCAAAAATGAATGCAGATAATATTCTCCGGTAATCTTGTCATATTCCCATGCGCGGCCGCCGAAAGCAGCTCTCCAGTTATTCGGATATTTTCCTCGCCTTCTCTTTTGCCAAATATACCAATCGCGTTTGGGATTTGTCTTTGATGAACGCGATTCAACAAACCACAGATGACTGCTTGATGTATGATTCATCACAAGATCGAAAATAATTTTTATATTTTTTGCATGAAATGTTTTTATCAATTCATCGAAATCGGCTTCGGTCCCGAAAATCGATTCTATACGGCGGTAATCTTTTATATCATAACCGAAATCATCCATGGGACTTCTGTTGATCGGCGAAAGCCAGACTGCGTCAATGCCGAGATATTCGAGATAATCAATCTTTTCAATTATGCCGCGGATATCGCCGATACCGTCGCCGTTAGAATCATAAAAAGATCTGGGATAAATCTGATATATTACCCCGTCTTGCCACCAGATCCATTTATCATTAGAGATACTCATGACTCATTTTCACAGCACGTCATCTTTTGTAAATTTAAAAAGACAGGCTGAATAAAGAATTTATATTTTCTTAATATGGATGATTACAGCTGAATCACTTGGAAATTATATCTCTTTTCATCATAACCATGTCTATTAACTGAATTCCGTTTTCATAAATCGGCTCCGGGAAATTATCTATGAAAAAATTCTTTTTTCTTTCATAGATTTCAAATCCGCATTGTCTATAAAGCTTTATCTGCCGGATTCCCGCGTCGCCTGTGCCGATTATCACACGTTCGTATCCGTTTCTTTCCGCATTATCAATTACAGAATTCAGCATCAACTTGCCGAAGCCCCTGCCCCGGAATTCTTCGACTACCGCAATATTTTTGATTTCAATTATACCGAAGCTGATTACGGAAACGGCACAAACGCCAACAGGTTTATTATTATACATAAGAAGGTAAATAGAACATTCATGAATGTATTTATCAATTGATTCGATTGTCTCATCGGCAAGGAGCAGAAGATTATACGGAATTTCATCGTCATCGGACACAAGATGCATTTTCGTATTGCTGTCTGAATTATCAAATAGTATTTTATCTAACATCATGATTTAAATCCTTTTTTTAATTCTGTTTTGCCTCTAACCTGGCGTGCCCGTGCCTCTTTTCTTTCTCACTACTCTTTGACCGTCCATGCACGGTCGGGCTTTTGCTTCAAGGCGTTCCGCCTTTCCGCGCAATCCCTCACGCAGTTTCCGCATGGAGGCGGAAACCTTGCCCGCGAGATGGTCGAAGACCATAGCGGGAAAATGCAAGCATTACCTCATAGGTTAAGGCGTTAAGTCAATTTAAAGTCAAATTCGAAGCGAATAGTAAGTTCGCTGAGAATAAGAAATAATCAACTGATTTCAACAATATATTTTCCTGAGAGTCAGGCATACTTTCAAAGGCTTCGCCTTTGGAATCTGCTATTTGCATGGATCATGCAATAATATTCAAAGGGTGTTCCACACCCTTTACCCGGTTTTGGTTCTTTCTTTTGAGCGCCCAAAAGAAAGAACCGCAAAGAAAAGCCGCTGGGGATATCCCCAGTCCCCTTAACTTCTTTTTCTCTCATTCATCTTTATTCGAAGTGCTTAGCGCACTTTCGTGATTTTTGAAATCATGCATCTTGTAATTTCATTACGCGTTTATTCGCTGCGCTCAGCATACGCGTAATTTTTTCTGCTTCGTTATGCTACGTTCTGATCAATTTACCCAGATTAAGGCAGTCACTCACCTCAACTCTCTTCATTGCATCATTGAGTCTCTTTATCTCCGCTCTCATTACCTCAAAATCATATTCTTCTTCGGCCTTCTTCTTCGCCTTGTCCTCTTCTTCCATCACAATTGATCTCAGTTCTTCGTCTTCGGGCTCAACGTCCATAAATTCAAGGTCTTCTATCTTTTCTTATTATTTTTGATAGTTTAATTCTACTATAAGTTCTTTGTTATTTATTATTTCTTTAAAATCAACCTTAGACCATATTAAATCAATTTTATCTTTTATAGAATCTTCATAATCTTTCAGAGTCTCCATACCATGTATTTCAGAATTACCTATATATTTAGCTCTATATCGTTTATTACACAAATAGAACTTTGACGAATAATACCAATAACCAGAAATATCACTATAGTAAGTTTTAAAATTGTCATTATTTTCATTATCAGTATGATCAAGATTCACAAAAACATGTTCTTCAATTCGTTCATCTTTTTTAACAGTAAAATTGCCCCTTTCTATAACAACAATACCATCATCGTTTGTGAAACATTTCTTCAGAACTATCTCACGACGAATTTCACCATTATCAATCACTGGAATAATAAATAAAATATGCTTTTTATACCTTATTGATTCCAGAAAATAATAAACGACAATATTTTTCAAGGGTTCCTTTGTCTTCGAATCAACTACTTTAATAGTTAATAGCGAAGAGGGAAAAGGAGTACTAGATAAAGTGCTAATACTTATCATAAATAAAACCATAATTATCATAATTTTTTTCATTTTTTAGTCTTCTCTTTAAAATCTTTTAAGAATTTTATTGTATCAGATCTCGTCTCAAAATGTTCTATTTTCCTCTCTTTTTTATCATCAGCAAAAGGATAATCATATTTTACCTTTGGACCATAATTATCATGATATTTCCACTTAATAAGACCAAATAAAGTAGAGGACTCACCGACAAGATCATCTGAATGTGCTCGGATATCCTGTAATGGATGCAGTCCTTTTCCTAAATTATCATCAACCCAATATTCCAAGATATCAGCTATTATATTTTTTATTCCCCCGATAAAACCACCATCAGAATTCCTGTATTCATTAGCCCATTTTTGCAATTTTACTGCTCGATTAAAATGTAATTGCGATTTTATTATTCAACTATCTACTTCTCCAGGTTTATTTGTATTAAAATGATAACTTTGATCTCCTAAAATCGGAATTGGTGCTTTCCCACCAAAAAAGCTGTCAACACCAACACAAGCCTTTGCAATTCTTTTTGCACGTTTTGAATCAATTCCAGCTTCTTCAGCCCATAATGTTGAATCACCTAAATGAACATCTTTACCCCACATTCCGGTTGGATCATTTTTTCTTATAGGTTTATTGGATACATAAGAATACAAATTTAAATTAGATGAATCGTAAATTCCTTCATTTGGCTCACCCGCAAGATATTTCTCCAATATCGGATCAGTACTAATCCACCTGCTCATTCTCGCATCATAATATCTTGCACCATAATAGTACAATCCGGTCTCCGCGTCCATCTCCTTGCCGGTATACTTAAACGGAAGATTCGCATTCCCCATCACTTTCTCATTGACCCAACTTTCCCCGCTCGAGGTGTATTCCGTGTGCTCATAGAACTCGCCTTTCTTGTCCGTCACATATCCCGAACTGCCGAGATGGTCGGTGTGGTAATACAGTGTGTTTTCTCTTTTCATGGTTGTGCTTGTTTCGCAGTTTCGGCTCATCACCTGACTCGCTACTCTCGTTGAACCGATGTAGATATGCTTGGATATTTTCTTTCCGTCGGTTTCCGTGTAGTATCCGCTCGCGTAGATCGTTTCACCGAGATCGCTATATTTACATATCCTTTCACCGTTTGCGTCATAACGGTAATGCTTCTTTTTTATCCAAAAGTGTTTTTTTCTATAGTTGCTTAAATAAAATACTTGTTCGTCTTGACGGGTCATCATTGATCAATTTAACATATTATACATTTAAAGAGTCAAGAATGATATCAAACATGTATCATTTTTTAGAACCATCAATTAATAACAAAATAACAATTTACATCTTGACAGCGTATCAATATATTGATACGCATGTGATATGGCTATCGGAAAAGAATTTATAGCATATACAGGAAACGCTTTTACTATTGAATGGTTTTTTAACAAAAATGGTGGAAGTGAACCCCTGAATTATTTTGAGAAACTTTCCGAAACTGAACAAGATAAAGTTTTCTATCTTTTTAAGAGAATGGGAGATTTTGGCAAAATCAATGACAAAACAAAATTTAACAACGAAGGAGACGGAATTTTTGCTTTCAAACCTCAACCGCATCGATTTCTGTCTTTCTTTGTCATCAACAAAAAAATAATAATAACGAATGCTTACAGAAAAAAAACAGATAAACTGCCTAAAGCAGAGAAAGATTTAGCCGAAAAACGCAAAAAGGATTATTTACTCAGATTAAAACAAGGAAACTATTATGAAAACTAAAATTATTTCAACTTTCGATAGAATAATGTCAGACAAAAAAAGAAAAGCCAAATTCGATCAAGGCTATCAGGATTTTCTTATTTCAGAACTTTTAATAGAGGCCATGGAAGCAGAAAATAAATCAGTCAGAAGCCTTTCAAAAGAAACAGGCATATCAGCAACTATGATCCAAAATTTACGCTCAGGCAAAAATAAAAATGTATCTCTTAAAACTCTATTTCCTATTTTGAAAGCTCTTCACTACACCATAAAATTTGAAAAAATAAGATGATAGCAGTATCCATGCATCTCTCAAAAGTCACACGCATCATGTTATTGCTTTGATTCTGGCAGCAAAATCTTATTTATTGTAATTTATTTTTTGTTGATTTTTCTGCATTGATCCAGAATATTAGTATTGTATATGAACCAATTACGATTCAAGACAAACGTTTACAAAGTAACTCAAAAGATAATGATTAAATCACATGCTGAAACAGGAGGAAAAATCCATGATGACCATAGAAGAAAAAATTAACACACTTCCAAATGAAGCAAAAGAAGAAGTTTACGACTTTATAGATTTTATTATCAAAAAGAATCAAAAAGAATCAAAACTCTGGATGATGAAATTGTCCGAAAAATCCTTAAATAAAATATGGGACAATCCGGAGGATGACGTTTACAATGAATTACTCAAAAAATGACATCATCCTTATTCCATACCCTTTCACAGACATGTCATCTCAAAAAGTCCGCCCCGCGGTTGTTATAAGCTCAGACAAGGGAAAATATGAGGATGTTTTCATTGTTCCTCTGACCAGCAGAATTCACAATCTTTCGGATGACGAATTCTGTCTGCAAGACTGGGAAGAATCCGGACTCAATGTTCCGACAGCCGTCAAAAGAGGCTGCCTCCTTGTTGACTCAAGTCTAATCATTAAAATAATTGGTACTTTAAGCAAAACTGATTCCGAACTCATAAGCAACGCTCTTAAAACATGGCTTGAAATCTGATTTCAAAGAAATCCCACCACTCACCTCAACTCTCTTCATTGCTTCTTTGAATCTCTTTTTTTCTGATCTCATTACCTCAAAATCATATTCTTCTTCGGCCTTCTTCTTCGCCTTGTCCTCTTCTTCCATCACTATCGCTCTCAGTTCTTCGTCTTCGGGCTCTACTTCCATAAATTCAAGGTCTTCTATCTTATCTTTTTTTATTAACATAGAGAGCTCCTGATTATTTTAATTTATCACCATGAATAAATTAATTTTCATTTTTATGGTATATATTTCCATTTTGAACTACTATATGTTAATTCACTTACTGAACGAATATAATTATTTTGAAACTTTATTTCATTTATAATTTCTATTTTATTATCAAGCACCCAGTGAATATGACGATCATATTTTATCTTATATTCTCCATGAGGCTTTGTTATATATTTAAATTCTTTATAAGGCTTTTCTCCCTCAACATTGATTATCTCTAATAAATATAATCCATATGGACCATCCTGTACTGCAAGAACTAACAATCTTTTCTTATCCGGTGATAATTGAATTTCCTTAGAATCAATAATGATACATTCTCCATTAACCAAATTTATCAATTTATAATCACCATATTCACCTCCTCGATAGTGAGAAACGACAACATATTTAATATCTTCAAGATATCCTATCAATATGTATACTTCGCCATTTTCACCATCATACATATCCATCGAAACATCATTAGTATCCTTTAATTCCAATTTTCGTGAATTCAAAAGATTTATTGAGAGGACATTTCCTTTACGTATAAAATATTTATTGAATTTTTTTAGGAGAGCATTTTCAACGGCTTTATCATTATGTTTATATGCTTTAAACATGTCATAAAAAGAACTTTTGTAAAATGTTTTCTCCCGGGAAATTGTTGGATTTGAAAGATAACCACCAAATACAAATCCTTCTTCATTTTCTAAGGTAATTATTTTTACCCAGAATGCAGTTTTTCCTTCTATTGTTTCCTTTATATTTGTTGTGCTGATTATTTTTACTATTCTATCTTTAAGAATTACAGTTATAGGCTCAGAATCTTTAGAAGGTTTTGTTCTCAAAACCAAACCTGAAGATGTAACAATACGATAAAAGCTGTCTTCTTTTGAAGATATCATGTCACCCAAAAACATTAGAAAAAGAATAATTATCATTGCAAATATTTTTTTCATTCTAAGACTCCATACTTATTATTATTAAAATTATAGAAATATAGCACTCCAACTTCTATTGACCTCCCTTAATGGTTATATGTAGATGATGCCTATGTGTTACATTCGACCATATAGCGCTTCTCTCCGAATCATTGACCCCATAATTTGAAATATAACTATTAAATCCATCTAATCCAGTGCCACCAGGTACATCAAACCCAAGAAGTGCATTTCCATAAGTTGAAACATTTGATTTCCAATAATTTCTAAGAAATGCGCCTCCATGCGTTATACGCCTATATGGATCCCAATACTGCGAGACGTATCCATTATTTCCTATATAAGCATACAGTTGGTTGTAGTGATTTAGCGCTGCCCCTGTCGGATTTGAATTTTCAGCAAAACTTAAGGTCGACCCATCTATATATTTTATACTTCCGATATCAATTCCCAAGCCAGAAGAGTGGGACCAACTTCCTGGTCGATACATACTATTTAGATCAACACTTTCTATTCCTAATTCTTTATGGGAAGCCATATCTGCCATAAAATCAAAAGTTCTTGAGTCAACTTTTTCCATCATCTCTTTAAATGATAAACCACTCCCACGGGCTTTTGCCCAAGAACTCGCTGCAACATTATAGGTTACATTATTTAATTTAAACGAATAATTATCATCGCCATTATCCTTTATTGAATTGATTGCAGCTTCTTTTGCAGGGCTCGAAGCCTTACCTGTTGGATCAATAACATTTATTGGATTATTTTCACAATAAGTGTATAAGTTGTTTCGCTTTTAAAAAATTGAACAAAACGAGTTAAAAAATAAGAGACAAAAACTCCCTGTAGAATATAATAATTAAAGGGGTTTTTATGTCAAAGAAGAATTA
>Ga0116186_1000456_pt1 | contig 49323 bp, 36 predicted proteins | sample AD_JPNNA4_MetaG_FD_89806 | JGI IMG/M metagenome (GOLD analysis project Ga0116186, IMG submission 89806) | Active sludge microbial communities of municipal wastewater-treating anaerobic digesters from Japan - AD_JPNNA4_MetaG | ecosystem: Engineered > Bioreactor > Anaerobic > Digestate | place...
CCGCTCCTTGGCCTCGGCTTCAATTTGAGAAATTCGATTACTACGGTTTTCTATGTACTTCAGGAGGTCGTCCTTGGTTATTCGGCCATCTAACCCGGTACCTTCTATATTTTCCAACTCCTCAAGGGCAATGTTTTCCTGTTTAGCCATGCTACGCACCAACGGTGAAAGGTAACGCAACGTTTTTATTTCTTGTTTAACTTCTGCTTTTTCTGTAATCTCAATAGGCTTAGCAATAGGTTTTTCCTTTTGTGCCGATTTAGGCTCAGCCGGAGCAACATGTGTTTTGCTTCCTTCTGCAATAACCCCTTCCACTTCAAGTATGCAAATAGCTTGCCCAACCTGAGGCGAGTCGCCTTCGTTAAAAAGTAGTTGTTTTACCTTACCTTTGCTGGTCGATGGAACTTCGGAATCAACCTTGTCGGTTGCTATTTCTACTAGAGGTTGGTCAACTTCAACCAAATCGCCGGGTTTAACAAGCCATTTTGTAATTTTTGCTTCGGTAACACCTTCGCCCATTGCTGGGAGTACTATCTTTACTTCTGCCATGTTATTTGAATTTTCTTTTTCACCTCTATTAACACCTAATTGTGTAAAAGGTTGAAAGTCATCAGACCAAAATTGAAGAAAATCCAGACAAAATGGTTTTTAATGCTAATCTTGGGTTTTAAAAATATTCCTGATTAGCTCCGATACTTCCAGAGTGATACTGAAATGTTGAGCGTAGTAGAAATCGAGGCCCACATTACTAGTTAAACCTTTGCCCCATTTACTATACAAATAAACCGATGGTTTTAAAACCGAATTTTGTTTGGAAATGTTAGGATGGTTATAGCCAATCCATGTTTTTTCCCCTTTAAAAACCTGCAGTGCACTTTTTAAAACCATAAATGGTTTTACAAGGAATATCCATAGAATAGGGAAAAGCACGATTATCAGAGCCGACGATAAAATGTCGAAAATCCTTTTCTGGCGCCTTGCTACTGGTTTTGCCAGTGGTATTACTTCAAGAGTGTAAAGCTCACCTTGGGCTTCCACGGAACTGCTGCCAACAATTGAGTCGCCACCATGTAGAGCAATCTTAAAATCGATATCAAATTCTGAAAAGTACATCATGGCGTGAATAATACTTGTCATAGGGATGCCCTCTGTTCCAAAAATTATCTCGGAGATATTTTTATATTTAATTGCATCGGCTATAATCTCTTTTTTTGCTCTTTGATGCTCATCTAAAACCTCCTCAGGGAGCAGGTGGGTGATATTATTACGGTGAAAACCAGCCTGTATTAAAAGTTCTTCTGAACCCTTGAGCTCACTAGCTGTGCCAATAAAGCAAACGCTTTTTTTTCGGGCTTTCCATTTAAGTAAACCCTCAATGAATGTTGATGCTAATATTCTGTTTAGGGTGATTGATAGTAATGACCATGCCGATAGGATTAGAATGATGGCACGTGAAAATCGGAAGTTCTGAGGTAGAATGGAGTAAACAACCAGTATGGCAATTGTGCCATATAGTATACCTTTCGCTCCGGATTTTAAGTTTTGAGGTTTATCGTATGCTCCATACAGCCAAAGGGACATAATCCAGGTTAAAAGGTAGAAACCGATTAGCGTATAAAGAATATCGCGGGGGTATATATTGGTTACACCATGCCTAAATTGCTCCCACCAAGGTATAAGTAGGTAGGCTCCCAAAAACATTAAGGCAAAATCGGTAAATGGTAACCAAACTTTAATTATTAACCTTTTTATTATTGAGGCCGTTGCCCGTATTGCGACGGCTAGCTTTATCAAAGTCACAAAGTGATTTTGCTTCTGTTTGCTGAAATGCTTCTGTGCAAACAGTATCATGGCTTTATAGAATACTATTACGTAATTCAAACTACCCTTTTTTGTGCTTTCGCCCTTGTAATGTATTATTTGACATTTTGGGTAGTAATAGTTCTTATATCCGTGTTGTAGGATACGGTATGAAAGGTCGATATCCTCTCCATACATAAAGAACTGCTCATCGAGCAGTCCAACCTGATTTAGAACTTCCGAACGAAGGAACATGAAGGCGCCAGGCATTATTTCTATTGCATGGGTCGCATTTTTATCCAAATGGCCAAGGTAGTAGTGTGCAAAAAGTTTTGATTTAGGGAAAAGTGAGGTTAGCCCAAAAATTTTGCAGAACGATGCCCAAGGCGAAGGGAACCCTCGCTTGGATTCGGGTAGGTAGCGCCCCTTCCCATCAATCATCTTAACTGTTAACCCGCCGGCGTCAGGATGGGCATCCATAAAATTTATGCACTCCCTGAAGGTGTCCTCCTGAACAACCGTATCGGGGTTTAGTAAAAGGGTATATCTTCCCTTTGCAAGTTTTATGGCCTGGTTGTTGGCTTTGGAAAAGCCAAGGTTGGTTTGGTTTGATATTAGTTTTACCTGGGGAAATTTAAGTTTTACCATTTCAACCGAACCATCGGTTGAAGCATTGTCAACTACCCATACTTCGCCTTCAATCCCTTTAAGTGCTGCAAATACACTTACAAGGCATTGCTCTAAAAAATACCGAACATTATAGTTTACAACTACAACCGAGAGTTCCATGAATCAGTAAAACGCCGATTAATTTTGTGGAAATATACAAAAATGTTGCAAAAATGCAGGTATTCCTAGCAGTAATACTTAAAACTTGCTGATGAGAAGGATTTCGGATAAAAAAGCGTACCAACAGGGCAAGGTAAATGAGGTTTAATTCCAATGTAAAATCCAAAAAAAAAGCCACTGAATAATCTTTTACAAATTTAAACTCAGTGGCTACAAGATGTGTAGATGATAAGTATTACTCTTTTATCATTCGTTTTATTGCATTGGCAAGCCTTCGGCTTCCTTCAATATTTAGCTCTTTCGACATGAATGAGAAGTTGATTCGAAGAGTATTCTTGCCCTCACCATTGCAGTAAAATACAGTGCCTGGAACAAAGGCTACATTTTCCTCTATTGCAATTTTGAATAGGTCTTCGGCATCAATATATTCAGGCAGGGTAACAAATAGGAAGAGTCCTCCCTCGGGTTCAGTCCATTTCACACCTTTGGGCATAAACTTATGAAAGGCCTCCACCATGGCATCGCGCTTTTCCTTGTACATGGCATTGGTTTTAGCCAAATTGGGTTCAAAGTATCCCTTGTCAAAGTATTTAGCGGCTATTTTTTGAACAAACGACGAGGTGCAAAGGTCGGTGTTTTGTTTTGCTACAACCAACTTGTCAATAACTTCTTCATGAGCTACTATCCAGCCCAGGCGGAATCCGGGTACAAATATTTTCGACATTGTGCCAAGTAATATAACCTGTCCAGTACCATCCAGCTCATACATTGTGCGCTGTGGAGTTCCGCTGAACCGCACCTCACGGTATGGGCTGTCCTCAACTATTAAAACGTTGTACTTTCTAGCAATCTCAATTATTTCTAGTCTTCGCCTTTCAGGCATGCAGATTCCGGTTGGGTTCTGGAAGTCAGGTATAACGTAAATAAATTTGGGCTTTTGACCTTTCCGTTGCAATTCCTGCATTTTCTGTTCAAGCAAATCGGAGCGCATTCCATGGTCGTCGAGCTCAATGCCTACAAGATCGGCTCCGTATGTGGCAAATGCCGAAATCCCCCCTAAATAGCTGGGTAGCCCACAAATAACCTTGTCGCCAGGGTTAACAAATATTTTTGGAATAAGGTCAAGCGCCTGTTGCGATGCGGTGGAGATTATCAGGTTGTTTATATTGATGTTCAGCCCTTCTTTCCTATACTTTTCAACCAGAATCTCCCGAAGCCTTTTATCACCTTCGGTTTCGCTATACTGAAGGGCGCGAGCGCTATCGGTATCTAATACTTCTACCACTACCTGTTTTAGCTGTTCAACCGGAAAACTCTCAGGCGAAGGAAGACCTCCAGCAAAAGAGATAAGTTCAGGACGTTGAGTCATTTTTAGCAATTCCCTTATCACTGAACGCTTCATCCTTTTAGCGCTTGCCGATAGAATTTGATCTAGGTCGTTAATCATGGTGTTTTTCTTATAATATGTTATTAAACCAAGGCTATTACAAAATATCTATTACTAAATATTGCTGCTAAGTTAAAAAATGTAATTAGATATTTCAAAATTTTTAGACCGAGATTGTTCAGTTTACATACAAAAAATTAAATAACTTGTTTCTATTGGCTTATAGATGTAATCCCGACTCTAAAAACGTTACTGCGTTCATTATATTAATAGTTGAATTTGTTAATTGATGATGCTTCGCTTTTGCTTTTCACTTTTCACTATTCCTCTAACTTCCTCTAACTTCTTCTAACTTCTTCAAATTCTAACTCCATCATATTCTGTTTATTCCGACTCATTCCGGTTCATTCCTCTAAAATTAGCCTTGTTTAGTTCATGATGTTTGAGTTAAATAAAAAAGTCCCCAATAGGGACTAATTTTTATTGAGCAATATATTTATTAACTTTTCTACCGGGCTCCGCATTCCGCCACCACCATCTTGCAGGAGGTCATGTAACCCATTTGGCAAGCCTTACGAAAATCGGCGCAGGCTTTTTGGTTTTCATTCAGCTTAAGCAGGCTCATGCCCCTGTTGTAGTAGGGTAGTGGAGATGTTGGATCGAGGTCGATAGCGGTTGTGTAATCGGTAACGGCATCGATATAGTAGCCAAGCCTGAAGTTAACAAGCCCTCGGAAGTTGTAGGCATTAAAATTGCGCGGATCCAGTTCCACTACTTTGTTGTAGTCGGCAAGCGATTCTGCAAACTGTTCAATCTTAAAATGGGCCGAAGCCTTATTAAGCAGGATTTGAACCTTGAGCGACGTGTTAGGGTTTTGGCCGAGGGCGCTTTCAAAGTCCTCAATAGCTTTATCGTGGTAACCGTTTAAGTTCTGAATAATACCCCTACGAAACAGGAAATCGGGATTGTTAGGGTATGCCTCAAGCGCAATGGCAATCCATCGTTGAGCCTCCTTGTAATCCTCGAGCAGAGTATTTGCCCTGATAATACCATTTAAAGCTAGGGAGTCGTTAGGCGATACGTTGAGCGCATTCTTAAATTCAGCAAGGGCGCCCTTGAAATCCTTTTCCTTAATTTTTTGATTGCCGTTGGCAATAAGATCGCTAATGTTGGATTGGGCAACAGCAAAAAGCGAAATTGTTGCAGCTATTATAAGGGTTAAGCAATACTTGAACATGTTTGTATAGAATAATGATGTTTTAAAAATACAATCTTTTTGTTAAAGTTCAAAAATTATTCCACGGAGAAAGAATTGTCAAACCTTACCCGGTTAAGCAGGGCACGGCCAAGCGTGACCTCGTCGGTATACTCAAGCTCATTGCCAAAAGCCACACCTCGGGCAAGGGTGGAAACCATTACCGGGAAATTTTTAATCTTTTTGTAGATGAAGAAGTTGGTGGTATCGCCTTCGGTTGTGGCGCTTAAAGCCATTATCACCTCATTTACCTCGCTGGTCGACAGCCTTTCAACCAAGCTGTTAATGGTTAAATCGTTTGGGCCAATTCCCTCCATGGGGTTTATTACTCCACCCAGCACGTGGTAAACACCTTTGTACTGCATGGTATTTTCAATGCTCATCACATCCTTTATGGTTTCAACCACACAAATGGTTGTTTTATCGCGCGATGGCGATGAACATATTGAACAGATATCGGTATCGGAAATATTGTGACAAACGGAGCAGAAATGGATATTTGTTTTCATTTCGCCAATAGCAGTTAGGAATTGCTCAACATCGGCTTGGGGCTGCCTAAGTAAATGAAGGGCTAACCTTAGCGCAGTTCTATTCCCTATCCCGGGGAGTTTAGCCAATTCCTCAACAGCTCTCTCCAGCAGTTTTGATGGGTATGTATGGGTTTGCATGTTAATGTCGTTTGTTTGGCAAATCTAGTTAATAAGAGTAGATTATTGCGATGATACATTAAACGATTTTCGCTCAAATAGGTTTGCAGCCTTGCTTAGTTTTTGTAATGTGTAGATTTTTTCATACACTTGTTGGCTCAAATTTATTGCCGTATGTCAACAAGCCTGATTATTGCTGTAATCATTGGATATTTCGTTACTCTCTTTGTGATTTCCTATTTCACTTCGCGCAATTCCAATAACGATACTTTTTTTATTGGTAACCGTAAATCACCCTGGTATTTGGTATCCATTGCCATGATAGGAACCTCCATATCTGGTGTTACCTTCATTTCGGTTCCAGGATGGGTTTTAACCAGCCAATTTTCATACATGCAAATGGTGTTGGGCTACCTGCTGGGGTATTTTGTTGTGGCAAACGTGCTCTTACCCCTCTACTACCGGTTAAACCTAAAATCGATATACACCTATTTGGATGCACGCTTTGGTTTTTACTCCTACAAAACCGGGGCATTCCTCTTCTTGGTTTCAAGAGTTATTGGGTCTGCATTCAGGCTTTTCATCGTATCGAATGTATTGCAGCTCTCAATCTTTAATGCTTTGGGCGTTCCTTTCTGGGTTACAGTGTCCATAACGGTTTTACTGATTTGGCTCTACACGCGCAAAGGCGGTGTGCGCACGGTGCTATGGACCGATTCATTTCAAGCCATTGCAATGTTAACAGCCGTTTCGCTTTGTGTTTACTATATTTCAAGCGATTTAAATCTCAGCCTCCCAGGCATTGTAAAGGCGGTAAGCAGCAGTCCGCTTTCCAGGGTCTGGTTTTTCGACGATCCGAACCAGCGCTTCTACTTCTGGAAACAGTTTCTTGGTGGCGCATTTATAACCATTGTAATGACTGGGCTTGACCAGGACATGATGCAGAAAAACCTTAGCTGCCGGAACTACAAAGATGCCCGCAAAAACATGTACTGGTATGGTTTTGCATTTCTACCGGTAAACCTACTTTTTCTATCGCTTGGTGTGCTTTTGCACACTTTCGCTGTACAGAAAGGCATACCTCTTCCTGCATTGTCCGACGATTTGTTCCCTACCCTGGCCACTCAGGGATACCTGCCACAAATAGTTGGTGTTTTGTTCTTCCTAGGGTTAATTGCTGCCGCATACTCCAGCGCCGACTCAGCCTTAACCGCTTTAACCACATCGTTTACCATTGATGTCCTTAATACCAAAGGTATGGACGAGGATAGATTACGAAGGGTTAGGCAGTGGGTGCATGTTTTTATATCAATTCTGATGATAATTGTTATCATTGTTTTTAATGCATTCAACGACCGCTCAGTGATTGATGCCATTTTTACTATAGCCGGATATACCTATGGTCCTCTACTTGGGCTGTACGCGTTTGGTCTGTTTACTCGTTTTCAGGTGAACGATAAGCTTGTACCATTTATTGCGGTTTTCTCCCCATTGGCTTGCTATCTCCTGAATAAGTACTCTATCCTTTTGTTTAATGGATACAAATTTGGGTTTGAACTTTTAATTGTGAATGGGGCAATTGTTTTTCTCCTATTGCTCATTACCCGTAAACGCGGAGTTCTTGTACAAAAGGTTTAGAGTTTAAAAATAAGGTGTTTTAATTTCGCTTAGTTACGGATGCTTGTCATGTTGAGTCCCGAAATATCAGGATTGAATCCTGCGTCATATCTATCTGTACTCTGTGTTCGCCGAAGCATCTCTTTGTCCTCTTTCTTTTATCCCCTTTGATGAGATCCCTCCTGGTCCTCGGGATGACAAATGGAATTGTTCGTGAAACTATTGTCATGTTGAGCGCAAGCGAAACATCTCATAGTGTCGTTGAGAGATCCTTCGCTACGCTCAGGATGACGAATGAAGTAATTGCATATATTAACAAACGATATATTTTTGTGAGTTTTTAATTCGAGTAATTCTTATTGTTTTAAAATATTTTGGAATTGTATAAATAAATATCTTTCAAAATAATTAAATCTTGTTTTAATAATTGTTTAATAATCAATTTACTAAATCTTTTTTTATTATGAAATTTAAATGTTTTTATTTCGGGTTATTTATTATCCCCTCATTAACCCTAAATGCTCAAGAATCCATGTTTTTACAGAAGAATCATTCCGTTAGCATGGAGGTGCTTGGTTTAACCTATAATTACGAGAGCCCTATTGCTAAAAGGGTTACTTTGATTGGTAGATTGGGGATGCAAGGAGGTGCGGGTTACAGCAGCTCATTGGGTTCATACTATGCAATAAGCCCCGCAATTAGTTTTGAAACACGTTTCTACTACAATATTTTAAAGAGGGAAAGTAGTGGTAAGAATATTAAAGGAAACTCTGCTAATTTTTTATCGCTTAGCACATGGTACATTTCTAATCCGGTAATAGAACATAAATCTTCAGGTGCCGATTTTTTTGCAGTTACCCCACAGTGGGGAGTAAGAAGAGTTTATTGGAAACACTTTATGCTAGAGGCAGGGGCGGGGATTAGCTATTTTTTCAACTTAGAAGGCGATAGCAAAACAAATTTAATGTTAAACTTGAGATTAGGTTATATGTTTTAATGTTTCCAGTATTAGTTCATATAATATACTAACATTTTGATATGGATGAATTCATGAAAACACTTTCATTCATTATAGGGCTAATTTTTGTTAGTGTAAGTGCCAAAGGGCAAGAACTTTATCAAAAATCATGGCTGATTGATGTAGGCGCAGGATCTCCAATGTTAAAAAAAGGAGAAACAAACCCTATTCAAGCAAGAATATCAGTTGGATACGAAATTCAGTTCACTGAATCTGGATTATTGGGTCTTGCCATGCGTGGGGGTTATGCCATAACTGCAAGTCATGCATATAATATCAATGAAACAGGTTTGCCCAGTACTGACCATGAATTACTTTATAGTTATACCGGAAATAGTTTTTTTGCAGCGGTGTCTCCGATGCTAATATTTGAACAGTATGATAGCAACGTGGACAGGATATTTGCTGAATTAGAGTTGGGGTTGGCAAGCCATGGTGTAAATATTAAATTTTACGAACCTAATCCAGTTACCAGTTCTAACTGGGTTTATTTTAAAGGTTTTTTTGCACTTAAAATTGGATTAAGAGTAGCTTGGGAAAAAAACAGTAAAAGTAGAGCTATGTCAATATGGGGAGCCTTGCACAATCAGAGTCCTATAGATGCAATTGACAAGTCAATTCCTGTCGAATGGCCATATAAGTTTAATGAGGATTTGAACTCACAGTGGCAAGTAGGGATTTCGGTTTATTTGTAGTATTAATTAAAAGCAAAAGAGGCTGTTCTTAACAGCCTCTTTTATTTCATAAAATATACTTCATTATAATTCCTTGTTCACACCTCTTACCTCGGTTTGTTTGGCGTGGCCATAAATTTCCTCAAGTATTTTTTCGTAACGTTCGTACAGAACCTTACGTTTTAGCTTAAGGGTTGGAGATAGCTCGCCGGTTTGTGGTGTCCATTGCTCTGCTACTAAGCGGTAACGTTTAATTTGTTCATAATCGCTGAGCTGTTTATTAACGGTAGTAATTTCCTTTTGGTACCTTGCAATAACCTCAGGAATGGTAATCAGTTCCTCGTTGTTTTCAAAATGTATTTTATGTCGGCTGCACCAGTCGTGCAGGAAGCTGAAGTTTGGCGAAATTAATGCACTTACAAACTTTTCGTTTTCCCCTACTATCATACATTGCTCAATGAAGAACGATTCTTTCAGTTTATTCTCAATTAGTTGTGGTGCAACGTACTTCCCGTTTGAGAGTTTAAAGATTTCCTTTTTCCTATCGGTTATTGTTAGGAACTTACCATCGTCCAAATGGCCTATATCGCCGGTGTGGAACCAGCCCTCCTCGTCAATAGCCATTTGGGTTAAATCGGGGGCCTTATAGTAGCCTTTCATCAGGCTGGAGCCCTGCATTAATATTTCGCCGTCGTCGGCTATTTTTACCATTACATTAGGCACTACAGGGCCTACTGAACCTATCCTAATGTTGCCGGGTGAAGCAGGGTGGTTAACTGCAATTACAGGCGAGGTTTCGGTAAGTCCATATCCCTCAAAAACAGGAATGCCAGCAGCCCAGAATACCCTCATGAGTCGGGGTTGAAGAGCAGCTCCTCCACTAATGATAAGCTTGAGCCTTCCACCAAGTGCCTTTTGCCACTTTGAAAAGATTAACTTGCGGGCAAGGTTAAGCCTAATCCGGTAGTACCAGCTATTGCGTACCTCGTTATACTTGTAGCCAAGGTTAACTGCCCAAAAGAAAATCTGTTTCTTTAGCCCTGTTAAATCCTTTCCAACCGCAATTATCTTGTCGAATGTTTTCTCAAGCATGCGGGGAACAGTCATGAAAATATGGGGTTTAACTTCTTTAATTACATCGCCAATGGTGGCAAGGTTATCGGCATAGTAAATGCTTACCCCTATGCTTTGGTAGTAATAGTTCACCATGCGTTCAAATACATGGCTTAATGGAAGAAAGCTTACGGCAATGTCGCCGTTTTCAAGGGGGAATAGTCCTTTACAGGCTTCAACATTACTAAGGAAGTTGGAGTGTGAAAGCATTACCCCTTTTGAAACGCCTGTTGTGCCCGAAGTGTAAATAATTGTAGCAATATCATCGGGTTGAACCGATGCTTTTATCTTGAAAAGCTCCTCAACCCATTCATGTGCAGTCTGTTTGCCGCGCTCCAGCACTTCGTTCCAGCTGCGGATATCGCCATTTTCTACTGTTGAGAATATCCCAATAAAATTCTCGAGGTCGGCGGTAAGGGGTTGAAGCTTTTGGTACAAGGCCTTATCGCCTACAAAAATGGCTCTTACCTCTGCATGCTTTAGAATGTATTTGTACTCATCGGTGCTGATTGTTGGGTAAATGGGCACATGAACCATTCCGGCCTGGGTAATACCCATGTCAACAATATTCCATTCAGGCCGATTGCCGCTGATGTTAGCAACCTTATCGCCAGGCCTAAGTCCCATGGACAGCAATCCATAGCTGAGGTTGTGAGCCATTTGAGAGTATCGCTCAATGGTGTACTCATCCCAAACCCCATTTTTCTTAACAGCAATTACTGTTCTGTTCTCAAAGGTGTCCTTGCCTGCTTCAAGAATGTCAAAAGTTCTTTTAATTTCCATGCTTTATCAGATAAAGTTTTACTTATTTGAACTATTTGCTCAGAAAAAGGTTAATTTAGTCCCGGCGACAAATATAAACTAATTTCTATGAAACAAGTATCCTTTTGTTTAATCGTTTGTTTAATTTCCGTAAACGTTTTCGGACAGGACAAGCACGCCTACACCCTCTTCAATGGGAAAGGGGAAAAGGTTGTTTACCAGAGTGTTGTAAGTGCGGTAAAAAATTCTGACTTATTGTTATTTGGAGAGCTGCACGACAACCCTATAGCGCATTGGCTTGAGCTGGAATTAACGGTTGATGTTTTTGATGCCACAAAAGGGAATATAATACTGGGTGCAGAGATGTTTGAAGCAGATAATCAACTTATTCTGGATGAGTATCTTGGTGGCTTAATTAGCCAGCAACGGTTCGAAGCCGAAGTTCGCTTGTGGCCCAACTATAAAACTGACTATAAGCCACTGGTTGAATTTGCTAAAAGCAAAGGTTTAAAATTTATTGCCACAAATATTCCGCGCCGCTATGCTGCTATGGTTTCGGCAGGTGGTTTTGATACGCTACAATCTCTATCGGAAATGGCAAAATCGTTCATTGCCCCTTTGCCAGTAGAGTATGACCCAAACCTGGGATGCTATAAGGGAATGCTCAGTATGATGGGAATGCCCGGTAAAGGGAAATCGAACCCTGAATATTTCCCAATGGCACAGGCCATTAAGGATGCAACTATGGCATATAATATAACCCGAAACACTAGTAGCGGTAAGGTTTTTCTACATTTTCATGGTTCTTACCACTCTAACAACTACGAGGGAATATACTGGTATGTAAAGCGAAAAATGCCGAACCTGAAAATTGTGACAATTGCAACTGTAACCCAGGATGATGTCAATGCTTTGGCAAAGGAAAATATGGGCATTGCCGATTTTATCATAGTTGTACCCGAACGAATGACCCGAACATACTAATCCCTTACCTGAGCAGGAAGTTTTCAACACAAACTAACCCTAAAATAGCTGTAATAACTACAATTATCAGCAGGGTTGTTACTCTGTTCAGCAGGTTGTTCTCGTATTCAGAGTATCGATCCAGATTAGTTCTCATGGCTATAGTTTCTTTTACTTATACTACAACCATGAGGGGTTTTACCCTAACCGGCTATTCAGCCTTAATGTAAATAGTATCAATCCTAATTTGAGGATTACCAGTGGGATTGTAAAAGTACATTAGGTGAGTTTTCGGCACTTTGGGTGTTATGGTTATTGTTGTGTCGTGAGTAACCAATTGTTGGGTACATGGTTCACCATGATTCTCGTATGTGGCAGCTGCGCTGAAAAAGTATGCAGAATCGGATTTAACGTTCAGGTAAACCTTAACATTATACCAGCAGCCATTTGGCGCCGATGCCCTTATTTGAAGGTTGTATGGTTCATTTAATATCATTGTATCGGGCAGTAATCCTGCTTCCATGGTTACATAATCGTTAAACCTTACATAGTTATCGCCCTCAATACATCCAAAAAGGGTTGACAATCCTAACGCTGAAATGAGGAAAAATTTTGCTTTCATTGAGTTTTTCATTAGTATTTCTGCAAATTTATACAAAAATTGTACCGTTTGGCTATTTAACCTCTAATTTGTTGTATGGCGTTGGTGAGGTATGAAAATACTACTCAAAAATTTGTCATGCTGAGCTAGCCGAAGCATCACATTGCGTCTTCATTCTTTTATTCACTTTTTGCTCTTTGGAATGTTCTCCTTTTGTGATGCAACGTTTCAGTGTTGCTCTATGGAATGCCATAGCGTGCATCGCTATTCGTGTGTAAAGCTATGGTGTTACAAATATTACGCCCCTACGGGGCTGGGAACGTTGCTCGTTTTTCGTTGTTCGTGAATCGTTGCTCGTTGTTCGTGAATGCCTTTTTGTGAAACACTGTATTACACAGTGTAACTCTGTGATGCTTGTTTTTACTAAGCTCATTAGACGATTGTCATGCTGAGCTCGTCGAAGCATCCCTTTGCTCTATTGCCCTTCAATCCTTTAATGAGATCCCTCGACTAAGCTCGGGATGACAAAAACCCCATCATTCCATTTGCCCCCTTGTCTTGCTGAGTTAGCCGAAGCATCTCTTTGTACTTTCATTCCATTATATTTATGAGATTCCTCCACCAACACGGAATGACATAGGCAGTGGCATAAAAGTCTGACCCGACAATGGGTCGGGGGTGGAACATGGCGGTGGGTTTAGTAAGCGATACCACATGAGTCACGCCGTAGGCGTGGCGAATAGTATCGCGTAGCAGTTCCACCCACGGGGCACCCATCGGGTCGGGCTTTTCAGCCTTGATTTTCTTTGGTTCTTTCTTGTATCAAGACAAGAAAGAACATGTATGCCGCTCTTTGCTAGGCTTTTCCGCTGCGATGCAACGTTTGCTCCTTGCTCTTTGGATTATGTATTGCGTGCATCGCAACACTTGTGGGATTAGCCATAGTGTTACAAATATTACGCCCCTACAGGGCTGGAAACGTTGTTCGTTGTTCGTGAATCGTTGTTTGTTGCTCGTGAATGCCGCGCCACATACTCTGTGTAACTTCGTGTTACATAGTGTAACTCTGTGATGCTTGCTGTTGCTCGGTTCATGAGACGGTTGTCATGCTGAGCCTAGCCAAAGCATCTCTTTGTATCTTCATTCCCTTATTCACTTTTTGCTCTTTGGAATGTTCTCCTGTTGCGATGCAACTATTCAGCGTTGCTCTTTGGAGTATCATAGCGAGCATCGCTATACATACGGGAGTCCCATGGAGTTAAAAATATTTAGCCCCTACGGGACTGTCAGGGTAGGATTAAGATTTTAATCGTACAGTAGTGAAATGAAATATCAGTTAAAACGATTCTTTAATGCAAGGTTTCAGCTAATTCTTACTTACCAGTTTGTGTCGTAGTCCTTGGTAAGATTTTAGTCGTGCCTGTATGCTCCCAACACGTATGGGCGACTCAATGTAAACTGGTAGCTTATTTGCATCGTCGGTGACCCAAACCAGCAATTTTTGGTTTGTTGAGAAGATATCGCCTGCCACCAAATCGACCTGAAATTTCAGGCAGGCCATTTTCCCTATCCCTGTTACTTTCCTCACATCTTTGCCTAAGTACCTGTACTTGACGTTAAAAATCTCCTCGTCCATCAATACGTTTACCGGGAAAACAGTACCCTGCCTAATGCCGGAAAAATTTAAACATCGGGAGTAGTAAATAGCGGTAACCACATCAAAAAGGCAACCGGGCGATTTAACCGAAACAAATTTGTTAGGCCCGCCCTTGCGGCGTACCCGAATTTTTACGCTATCGCCGGGTTGGTTGAACCAGTACTCGTTTTCCTTAGTAAATCCGCCCTCGTAGATATTGCGGTTGTAGTAGTGTGGAGATAAACTCACAGGGTCAACCCACGATTCGTAAAGGTCTCGAACCTTGAAGAACCAATCGTAGAATGGGTAACTTTTACCTGTTGCTTTAAGGTGTAGCAATGTTTTACCAAATCGGTTGTCGGAATCCACAGTAAAACAGGCCTCGCCAACATCGGTCCAAATAAAAAACCAGGTGTAGCTTACCTCGTAACAAACCCTTTCGCCAGCCACAAAGGCCGTGTTGGTTACTCTGCAGCCATCCGGTTGCTGTGCAATGGCTTTAAGGGTAATAATTGGTGTTAAAAGAAGGATTAACCTGTAAAGTTTCATCCGTACGAAATATTTATATTGATAATTAATAACACGTTACAGTCTTGCTTTTAATAAACTTTATCGAGCGGATGGAACACCCATAGTTTGACTTCGTCGAGCTCGCAAATAAACGCTCGGTTGTTCATCTGTGTTTGTGCAAGCTGCCTTACATGGGTATTTCATGATATTCCGCTGTAATCGTTCCGATGAAACTCTAGCCTGCTGAGCTGTTCCTTCATGATGGAGTTTCGCGGGTTCTCCAGTAAGGGGTCGTGATCAAGAATCTCGCTGGCTACCTGTCGGGCGTGTTGAATGAGTTGTCCGTCGGTGGCAAGGTTGGCCATTTTGAGGTCGAAAGGCATTCCGCTTTGCATAGTTCCGGCAATATCGCCGGGGCCACGAAGGTGAAGGTCAACTTCGGCAATCTTAAACCCATTGTTTGTGGAAACCATGGTTTCCAGTCTTTTGCGCGATTCCTTGGTTAGCTTAACCTGCGAAACAAGTATGCAGTAGCTTTCATCGGCTCCCCGGCCAACCCGTCCGCGGAGCTGGTGCAGCTGCGACAGCCCAAATCGTTCAGCGCTCTCAATTACCATTACCGTGGCATTAGGAACATTAACTCCCACCTCAATCACGGTGGTTGCCACCATTATGTGGGCTTTGCCCTGCGCAAAGAGGTTCATGGAGTAGTCCTTGTCTTCGGGCTTCATTTGTCCGTGAACTACCACGGTTACATACTCTGGCGGTGGAAATGCCCGAACAATGCTCTCGTACCCATCCTCAAGATCTTTCAAATTCTCAAGTTTCTCCGATTCCTTAATTAACGGATAAACCACGTAAACCTGTCGGCCCCTTTTAATCTGCTCCTTCATAAGCGCAAAAACAAGGTTACGTTTGGCATCGGTGTAGTGTAATGTTTTAACGGGTTTACGACCCGGAGGTAACTCATCAATTACGCTCACCTCCAAATCGCCGTAAAGGGTCATGGCAAGCGTGCGGGGAATTGGGGTGGCTGTCATTACCAGCACATGGGGTGGGTCGTTGTTCTTTTCCCAGAGCTTAGCGCGCTGCATAACGCCAAAGCGTTGCTGCTCATCAATTACCACAAAACCAAGGTTCTTGAATTTAACCACATCCTCCAGTAGCGCATGGGTGCCAATAAGGATATTGAGTTCACCCGCCTCAAGCGACTGATGCAGGTTGTTGCGTTCTGAACGTCTGGTACTGCCGGTTAGCAAACCCACCTTTACCGGTAAATCGCCCATAAGTGCAGTGATTGATTCATAGTGCTGGTTGGCAAGTATCTCAGTGGGAGCCATAATGCAGGCTTGGTATCCGTTATCAACAGCAAGCAGCATACACATCAGCGCAACCACGGTTTTGCCGCTACCAACATCGCCTTGCAGCAACCTATTCATCTGCTTACCGCTTAGCATATCGCGGCGAATCTCCTTTATTACCCGTTTCTGGGCCTCGGTTAGCGGAAACGGGAGCCGTTCATGGTAGAACCGGTTAAACATCTCTCCCACATGGCTGAAAACATGACCGTTAACCCTGGTTTGGCGAACCTTTTGACGGCTAAGGATACTGAGCTGAATGTAAAAGTGTTCCTCAAACTTAAGCCGGTGCTGCGCCTTGTGGAGCAGTGTGGTGTTTGCCGGGAAATGAATGTTGCGTAAGGCTTCAGGTAGGGTCATTAGCTTGTTTTGCTCAATGATGAAGGGCGGCAGGGTTTCGGTGATTTTTCCAATCGCCATTGGGATTAGGGTTTGAACAAATCCCATTATGGTTTTGGATGTGATGTGGTTGTTTTTAAGCTTTTCCGTTGTGGAGTAAACCGGCTGTAGCGACCCGGTAATAACATCCTGCTGAGGATTATAAATTTCCATCTCGGGATGGGCAATGCTAAAGTGGGCGCCAAACCTTGTTGCCTTGCCAAATATCAGATAGTCGACGTTAGGTTTTAGCCGTTTAAGAACCCACGTTATGCCTTGGAACCAAACAAGTTCCATTCGGCCTGTGCCGTCGGTTACAATGGCTGTTAGCCTACGGTGCCGACCTACGCCCGCCTCTGAGATGCTGATAACTCGCCCAACAACCTGTACATAGGGTAACTCATCGGTAACCTCCGATATTTTGTTGATTTTTGTTCGGTCAATGTAACGGAACGGGTAAAAGGTGATTAAATCGCCAAAGGTGTATATGTTCAGCTCCTTTTGGAGCAGCTCGGCACGCTTGGGGCCAACACCCGGCAAGTACATTATTTCGGAGTCGAGAATGTTTCCCATACCTGAAATGCTTACCACAAAGTAAGCAAAAAATAAAAAAGGGGAAAACTTTCCCCTTAATACTATTTTGACTTGGATTACTATAGCGATTCTACCACTTGCTCCAGCTGCCGTTTAAGCCTCTCCTCAACATCGCGGTGGGTGGCCAAATACCTAACCTCCTCGGGGTTTAGTAGTGTGTATAAAAAGTTTTGGTCAATATCGATAAGGAATGAGATTACCTCGCGGAACGAATCCTTTTGGGTATCGAAACCAACCTGGTTTGAGTAGTCGTACAGGCGTTGGCGTAGTTCAGAACTATTGAGCGTTTCCATAAAATTTTTTGTTTACACTCAACCTACTAACAAAAGTTGGGCCAAAAAGTTTCTGGATTACTGTTTATTTTGTAAATAACTGTGGAATAGTAATGTACGGTTGATATGGAATGGTTTTACCAGACTCCCTTTTGTTGGTTACAAATCCGTGTGACCAAAAATTTAAAACAATCAATTAAAACCATCGCCAAACCAATAACATTATCAGAAAAACACCTCCGTAAAGTATTGGTATCAGATAGTAAGATTTTGATGACTTTTCTTTACCATTCTTCACATTTAAATGCTTTACAACCTTAATACTTAACCAAACTCCAATAAGCATAAAACCGATTAAAAGCAACGAGACCAGTGTATTTAACCAAGGTGGGGTTTGTTGTAAGGTAATATTGCCTTCAATTATCTTTTGCGCTGTAGAAACGCCTGTAAAATCATCAAAGAGGTATTCAAAATAAGGGATTCGTGATGTAGATTTTAAAACCGCTTTTGCCAAATGGGCGGCTGCAATAATGGGAATAAAAGCAATGCCGTAATTGACCAAATACGCTTTGAATTTGATTGCAACACCAGCCAACCGGGCAAAAAGAAATGGAAGTAACCATAAGATGAAAGGCACGAACGCAAATAGTATTGTACCTTTTAAAAATCCCGACCCGAATTTGTTTTCAATTGCTAAAGGCTTTACAACCAAATCGGGTAGAAAGGAAAGGTAAGCATCGGTTATTTTCCATTCCGACCAAATTTCGGAAATTACAAACCCCGAAACAACCAAAACAAAAATCAATTCTGCCATTTTCAAAGGTTTCATTTGAAAAAGGCCGTTGGCAAAACCAATGTATGTGAATTGTGGGTTAGGACGCTCAGCGTTGGGTTCCGATTGATATTTGCTGCACGTTTTAAGGCAACCAGCACATAAAATACAATCGGAATTATCAGTGATGTTGGCAGGGTACAAATCGACCCCGCAACTTTTATAGTTTAAATTGTACTGGTATTTCTTGTGGATGCACGATTTATCTTTACAGCTATTGCAAATATTCTTATCCTTAACACGCCAACCGAAAAATGAAAGCCTTGAATATAATCCCAACAAATAACCAACTGGGCAAACGTACCGACAAAATGTGTTTTTCTCATAAATACTTCCAATAATTACCGAAACCCCAACAATTGCCAAAAGATAGACAGCCATAAAAAACGGGTTGCGGTGAATTGCAAAACCTTGTATGCCAATAAACAGAATGATGATATAAAAAACTGTAATCGCCCAACCCGAAAGCAACCATGCAGGGCGTTTCCGTTTAAGCCCTATTTTAGCGAAGAAAGTTGTAATTAATTCTACGGGGCAAACCATGCACCATATACGCCCCAAAAATATAGCACTAATAACAATGGCTGGCCACCAGTACGACCAAACAATTAAATTACCAAGATTTGTATTCCGTAATTGCTTGAGAAAAGCGGAATCGGTTGAATACGCCATTAACCCTGTTACGATTAATATTATATATGCAATGAGTGATAGAAATTTCAACGAAATTGGTAAATACCATCTTTGTAATAAATTATTAATTATTTTCATTTCTCGTTAGTTTTTAAATTAATCCAGCACCAAGGGCAATTGATATTAAAATGAGCATTACTGCAACAACAAGTTGAATGCTTCGAAAGGTTACCTTTTTCAGTAACCTTTTTCCGAAATATGCCCCTGCAATTGCTGCAAGGGTTGCTGAAATTAAAAGTGTAAGGTTTTCGTGCAGGGTTGATGAAATAAAGCGTGAAGCATAAACCGAAAGCCTTGTAAAATCCACCAAGCATGCTATAACAACACCTGTAGCAATATAAACTTCTTTTGATAGTCCGATTTTTATGAGAAACGCACTGCGTATTGCACCCTGAATGCCCGATAATCCGCCAAAGAAACCGCTAAGGAGTCCACCCCATATTAATTTGTCCTTACCAAATTGAACCTTTTGAAAAGAAGGTGAAATTTCAAGTAACGAAAATACAATTAACAATATAGCAATTATAAGTTTTACTGGTGTAACCTCAAAAGTCCTGCCCCAAAGTTCGTATTGTAAAAGTGTGGGTAGAACTGTAATTTTCATTAACAACCAAGCTCCTGCAAACGAAGATAAAATAGCAGGTATTCCAAAACGAAGCAAAACAGTTTTGTCTGAATTTTTGCCGACCAGGGCTATTTTGAAAATGTTATTTGAAAAATGTACTACACCAGTGAGAGCAATAGCAATATCAATAGGGAAGAATATTGCAAAAACGGGAGCTAAGATAGTTCCTAGACCGAAACCCGAAAAGAACGTTAAAACGGCTGTGAAAAATGCCGCCAAACAAATTATTACTATTTCCATACAAACTTTTTTCTAAATGTATAGTGCAAAAATAGGATGTATGATTGACTTTGGATTGGTAAGTTTGAATGTTAATATGGTATTATTGAAAATATTTATCCCTGAATTGTATGGGTGTAATGCCTTCGTGTTTTTTGAAGAATTTTACAAAGTTAGAAGCATCGGAAAACGATAAGATTTCGGCTATTTCGTTAATCGTATTGTCGGTGTGGAGAATGTATCTTTTTGCTTCTAATAAGAGTTGGTTTGTAATGATTTCGCTTGCACTTTTGCCTGTCTGTTTACGGCAAATAATATTCAGGTTTTGGGGTGTAACGTTAAGCAAATCGGCAAACTCATTGACTTTGTGAAGCCGTGGACATTCTTTAACCAATAATTGTACGAACCGCTCATAAATGGGTTGGGGTTGGTTGGGGCTATTCGGGTTTTCAGCCTTTATTTGCAATAACTTCCCGAACAATGCTTTCAATAACCCGTGAATGATTTCTTTGGAGTATTGTGTATTGATTTGAAACTCGTTAAAAATCTCCTCTAATAAATAAGACGGATATTTGTCGGCCTGAAAAGTAAGCCTTGTAGTATCTTTTAATTTGCTGATTAAATCAAGCAATACATTCTCTTTTACGGCATTAAATTCAGTGTCCTTGAAAAGAATCACAAATCCTTTCGGGATTGAGGTAAATTGCCAATAGTGAAGTTGTCCAGGTTTAAGAAAATAAAAATCTGGCGAAGAAACCATAAATTTCTCCGACTCGATGCAGTGAAAACCTTCACCTTGCGACAGAAATATTAACTCGTAATAATCTTCGTGTTTGTGGGGCTTGGTTTTCTTAATCTGTTCCTTGAACCGTGAGATTTTGAATGTCAACCCACCATCAAGCTTATTTTTTATGTCTATCTTTCTTTCATTCATAGCGCAAAGTTATCAAATTTTAAGTGGTGTGATTGAAAAACTGCACTCTTTGACATTGCTTTAATTTGAGCGATTGTGTGGCTTTTACAACGTAGGGTATATGGGTGGTTTCTTTTTTTGCGGGTGGAAAGAAAAACAAATTAAATTTGGCTTCGCCGAGTTCCCTTTGTTCGATTACAAATCCGCGCGTGCAACCAGAAAGTTGATGGTTGTTGGTTGATGGTTGATAGTGAATGCAATGGATTTAACAATCGCTTTGCTGGTTTAGTGGGAATTGCGAATAAATTACAAATCCGAGCGAGTGAGGTTTTTTGGGAAGAAAAAAGCCATTACTTGCGTATTACCCATTCCAGTAATCCCTGGCAGTTAACAGTAATTTTACCTGTGTCCTGAAGGAACCGGATTACCCTTGCAACTCTGTCGGGGTTTGAGCCGGTTGAGTCAATCAGATTCTCAAGGGGTAGTGGTGTTTTGGTTAGTGTGGCTTTAATTTTTTCCAGTATGTTATCGAACTCGTACTTGCTCATGTCAAGCTCATTCCGGGCGGTGCAAACGTCGCATTTACCGCATCGGTAGCTGTCGGTTTGGCCAAAGTACTCGCTTAGGAATTGGCTCCTGCACTTGGCCTGGCTTTGGGCGTACTGAAGCATGGCGTTCATTCGGGCACGGTATCGCTCCCTCAGCGTTTGGTAGCGTTCGGGTTCAATGCGCAGGTTTTTATCGTCGAGCCTCTCCTCGATAAATATTACCAAGGGTGTGCGTTTTTTGGGGATGTAGTTAAGGATTTTCTGGCGCGATAAGGTTTTCAGGTTCTCATATACCTTATCGGCTGGCAGTCCGGTAGTTTTGGAAAGGAATTGCTCATCAATCCTTACGTACTGTGAAAAAACGCCTGGCAGCAGCCTTAGCAGCACCTTAATAAACTTATCCATTTCGGCATGGGCAACCTGATACCTGTATAGCTCCTGTTTGTTCACCAGGAACATGATGCGGCTTGGGTTGTCGAGCTCATCGGTGAGCTCAATGTATCCTTCCTGTTCAAGTATTTTTAGGGAGTTGTATGCAACCACCATGTTAAGCTTGTAGGTGGAGCAGAAATCGATAAGGTTAAAATCGTAAACCTCGCCTTTCCCGGCTCCGTAAGCTATGTTAAGGTACGAGCCCAGGGCCTGGTAAATCCTTTTAATTTCATCGGGTGGGGGAAAGTTTGCCTCGAGCCGTTGCTCAATCCTTAGCGAATCGGACTCATTGTAAAGCAAAACCGCGTAAGAGAGTTTTTGGTCTCTCCCGGCACGTCCGGCTTCCTGAAAGTAGGCTTCTGGGGAATCGGGCAGGTCAATGTGAACCACAAAGCGCACATCGGGTTTGTCAATTCCCATTCCAAAAGCATTGGTGGCTACAATTATGCGGGTTTTCCCGGTTTGCCAGTCGTTCTGTTTGGCGTTGCGCATCTCCATGGTAAGGCCTGCGTGGTAAAAATCGGCAGCATACCCTGCGCGCTGGAGCATTAAAGCAATTTCCTTGGTTTTGTTTCTGTTCCGTACGTAAACTATACCGCTTCCGGGTATGTTATCAACTATTTTGAACAGGTACTTTTCTTTATCCTCCACGTTACGCACCAGGTAAACCAGGTTATCGCGAGCAAAGCTCATGCGGAAAACCTTACCGTTACGGAAATGTAGCTTCTCCTGGATATCGTTTACAACCTCAGGTGTAGCAGTGGCTGTAACTGCCAAAAATGGGGCCTCGGTTAAAATGGAACGAAGTTCAGCAATTTTCAGGTACGATGGACGGAAATCGTAGCCCCACTGGGAAATGCAGTGCGCCTCATCGATAGCTACCATGCAAACCCGCATTTTGCGGATTCGTTCGCGGAATATGGCAGTGGATAATCGCTCGGGCGAAACGTATAGGAACTTCACTTCGCCATAAATGCAATTGTCGAGGGTAATGTCAATCTCGTGCTGGGTCATGCCTGAATAAATTGCTACAGCGCTTATGCCCCTTTTTTTCAGGTTTTCAACCTGATCTTTCATCAAGGCTATGAGGGGTGAAATAACCAAGCATATGCCTTCCATAGCAAGGGCGGGCACCTGAAAGGTGATGGATTTACCGCCGCCGGTTGGCATCAGGGCCAGGGTGTCGTTCCCATTGTAAACCGATTCAATGATATCGAGCTGAATGGAACGAAACGATGTGTAGCCCCAGTACTGCTTGAGTATATCCTCGAACTTTCCCATAGAAACAAAGATACGAAAAATAGTGTTTGGTGTTTAGTGTTTAGTGGATAGTGTTTGGTGTTTGGTGTTTAGTGGATAGTGTTTGGTGTTTAGTGGATAGTGTTTGGTGTTTGGTGTTTAGTGGATAGTGTTTGGTGTTTAGTGGATAGTGTTTGGTGTTTGGTGTTTAGTGGATAGTGTTTGGTGTTTGGTGTTTAGTGTTTAGTGGATAGTGTTTAGTGTTTGGTGTTTAGTGTTTAGTGTTTTGTATTGACCCCCTTTAAACTGGACTAATTTCCAAAGGGTTTAGAACTGAAGAATCAAAAATACTATTTTTGTTTGCCCAAATCAAGTCTTCAGGGGAGGAGCCAATCCCTGTAGGGGGGAAAGGCTTCTCTCTGAAGAAAAAAAAATCTTTATTTCTTTTATCTCTCCTGATGCCCACGATTCCGGCCTCCCAGAGCCTTAGGAACTTTCTGGGAGGGTAGCTAAGGAGCGATTTCATAGCCCTTGTCTCGTTGTAAGCGTAGTAGAACGCCCTGAAGATCTCCCTGGCGTGATCTATATCGCGGAATACGTTCCTGTTGCACACCAGCCTGGTAACCGTGCTGTGAAAGGACTCAATGTGGGCATTCTGCTGAGGCGTTCCGGGCATGGTAAACTCATGGGCAATACCGAGGGATTCCAGGATTTCGGCCAGGGCTCTGGCTATAAACTGTGGGCCATTGTCGGTCCTGATCACTATCTTTACCCGCTGGTTCCCCATGAACCGTTTAACCTCAGGGTCGTTTACCAGGTCAAGAACCAGCTCGGCGATATCCTTGCTTTTCATCGAGTACTGCAGGTCCCAAACAGGGGCATAGCGGCAGAACGTGCACAGGAAGGTAACCAGGTAGGCATTCCGGTTCTCCTCGTGGATATGCACGTACTTGATGTCGGCCTCCACCGTCCTGAAAGGGCCCTCCAGCGGGGGAACGGCGTATTTTATAAACGCTCGGCTCCGCGGAGCCCCCCGCCTCACGGGTGGGTTAAGCAGGTTGCCCTCCTCCATTAGCCGGTAGACCTTTTTCTTGTTGATCGTATAGCCCATCTGCCTGAGAAGCTCCGTTACCAGCTGGTACCCATAGTCATGGTACTCAGGCTCAACGAGCCTGGCTATCTCCTGCACAACGGCCTCGTTTGGAACCATCACGCCGCCTTTCACGGTGTGGGTCGAGGGGCGCTTACCCTTTCGGCTGCCCTTTCCCCGGTAGTAGTACGTGCTTCTCTTCATGCCTGCCATCCTTACCGCATTGGCCACCCTGATTCCCTGGGCAACATACCTGCCTATCACCTCCCGTTTCTGGTCTGCTGTCCAAACTTTTTTTTTAGGAGCTCATCCTTCAGCTTGGACTCGAGCTCCTTCTCTGCCAGCAGCTCCTTCAGCAGCCTGTTCTCCTTCTCAAGCCGCTTTATGCGGGCATCGACGCTCTTGCCCCGCCGATCCTCCAGGCCCTCAAGCCCTGAGGCCTGGTACCGGTTTAGCCAGTCGTAGTATAGCACCCTCGATATGCCATGCTTACGACAGCCTGCCGTAACCCCTAGGTGCTGGATATCCAGGAGAATCCTCTCCTTTTCCTGGGGTGTCCGTTTGTGAATTTGTTTTACCATCAGCATAAAAGTACAATTTTAGTTTGTACTTTTAGTCCAGTTTTATAGGGGGTCAAACCAGTTTAGTGTTTAGTGGTTAGTGGTTAGTGTTTGGTGGAGCTCAATGTTTCATATTCCTCTAACTTCCTCTAACTCCCTCTAACTTCCTCAGAATTCTTCCGTTTCACGTTTCACGTTTCACGGCTCACGGCTCACGTTTAACGAACATAAACTCTCTCTAACCCCCTTATATTCTCAATTCTTCTTTTCACTTTTCACTTTTAACTTTTCATGTCACTTAGGTTAAAAAAGAAGACATCCGGAACGTTTTAAGCGCCCCGGATGTCAACCACCTAACCTATTGTAAACCTAAACCAAAACCTAATTATATGAAAATTTCATTGTTTCAAGTATGGAGCATGCCTCAAACCTATCGGCACGCATAAGCTCGTTGTAGGTTTCCTCAAAATACCTCTGGTAAGCCTTTGATGTGTAAACCTCCATGTTTAAGGCATCCACGTTCAAGTTATTGCTAAGGTAAGTAGGCATCTTCTCGTTAATTATCATTTGCTCCGATATACAATCAATTCTTATGCCAGAACTTTTCTCAAAGTTTAAGATGTACTTACTATCGTTATTTAGGAAGGAACGCAACTTGAGCATTAGCTTGAGGTACGAAATGCTTTGGCGCCTAATGTCAAAATGGCGAATTAGCGCCGGAACAAGCTCGTCCGATGAATGCTCGGGGTTGTTTTGCAGGTGAACAGTAACTTCCTGCGAAACCTTCTCAAGCTGCACCAGCGAGTATGAAAGCTTCTCGTCAAGATTTCGAATCAAGCTATGTATTACCTCGTTGCTCATTAACCAATCCGTTTAATGTAAATTTATTTCATAAACGTTTAAAAGTCAATTTTGTTAGGGTGATTTTGGTCAACTTTAGTTAAAAAATGACTAAACAACTGTTAAAATTTATCAATTTGCAAAATGTTGATAGTCAAAATCATAAGCATAAATGGTGTGACAATCGATTGTTAAAAGCAAAAACCTTATTGGTTGTAAACGGAATTGATATAGATTTGTACGCTCGTTTGAATGTGTAACTGTTAAAAAAATAAAATATTTTGTAACTGGCATTAGGACAATTATATATGGCTGTTTTTAAAAATAAGAGGCTTGTTTATGCCAAGATTAGTTTAAATTTGTGGGTTTAAATAATTAAAAGGATTGCTAAATAGATGTTTAACTTATAAATAATCAGTACCAATGAAAATTCTTGTTTGTATTAGCCACGTACCCGATACCACAACCAAGGTGAAGTTTGTAGATGGCGATACTAAGCTCGACACTAATGGGATACAGTGGGTGATTAACCCCTGGGATGAACTATCGTTAACCCGGGCTTTGGAGTTAAAGGATGATGCCAGTACTGGCGTAAAAAGCGTTACCGTTGCACATGTTGGCAATGCCACTACTGAGCCTACCATTCGTAAGGCTTTGGCAATTGGTGCCGACGATGCCATCCGTGTAAATGCTGAACCTACCGATGCATACTATGCTGCGGCCCAACTGGCTGAGGTGGTTAAAAAGGAACAATTCGATATTGTTATGTGCGGGATTGAATCGAGCGACTATAACAACTCTGCGGTTGGTAGCATGCTTGCTGAATTCCTCGGTATTCCATCGGTTTCAGCTGTATCGAATATAAAGGTTGAGAATGGTCAAGCAATCATAACCCGTGAAATAGATGGTGGTAAGGAAGTTCTTACCGTGCCAACTCCTTTTGTTGCAATAGTGCAGAAGGGTATTGCCAAGGAACCCCGTATTGCTGCCATGCGCGGTATAATGATGGCTCGTACAAAGCCCATCAAACTGTATGAACCTGTTGCAGTTGATGCGCTAACGGAGTATGTTAAGTTTGAAATGCCCAAACCCAGGGCGGCATGTAAGTTTGTGGATCCCGAAAATCCCAAAGAACTTATTACGCTACTCCAAAACGAGACCAAACTCATTTAAGGTTTAACCAAAAAATTTGTAAAACATGTCAGTACTAGTATATACCGAGAATTGGGACGGTAAATTCAAAAAATTATCATTCGAACTTGTTTCGTACGCCGGCAAGTTAGCCGAAATGATGGGGACTACCACCACTGCAGTTACCATTGGTGAGGTGTCCAACGATGAGCTCAAACAACTTGGTAAGTATGGGGCCGATAAGGTTATTTGCCTAAAGAGCGATAACCTGAAAAACCTCGATAGCCAGCTATACACTAGCGCTATTGCTCAGGTTGCTCAGTCGGAAGGTAGCAAGGTGATTGTAATTGCTAACAATAACAGCGGTAAGGCCATTGCACCCCGTTTATCGGTAAGGCTTAAAGCTGCATTGGGTTCGGGAGTATCGCAACTTCCCCTAAGCCTATCGCCATTTACCGTTTACAAACGCGCTTTTTCAGGTGGTGCTTTTGCACAGGTAGTGCTTAAAACCGATATCAAAATTATTGCTCTTACACAAAACTCTTTCGATATTGTTGAGAACAGCAAAGATGTAAAGATTGAGAGGGTTGATATTCAGGTTGACGCACCAAAAACTGTGGTTAAGGATGTTCAGAAGCAAACCGGTAAGCTGCTTTTAACCGATGCCGAAATTGTTGTATCGGGTGGCCGCGGAATGAAATCGCCCGATAACTGGGGGCCAATAGTTGAGCTTGCCGAATTGCTTGGCGGAGCCACAGCATGTTCGCGCCCAGTTTCCGATGAAGGATGGCGCCCACACGATGAGCACACCGGACAAACCGGTAAAATTATTGCTCCTAACCTTTACATTGCAGTTGGTATTTCAGGAGCAACACAGCATATTGCAGGTGTTAGCGGTTCCAAGTACATAGTTGCCATTAACAACGATAAATCAGCACCAATTTTTGAGGTAGCCCAGTACGGTATTGTAGGCGATGCCCAAAAGGTTTTACCAAAGCTGGTTGAGGCTGTTAAAGAGATAAAAGGAAAGTAGTTCACCATTCTTACAAATCATAAGACATGAACCTGTTGCGTTTGCAGCAGGTTCTTAGGCAAAATAGAGGCACTTACTCCAGATGTTTGTTTTTACCAACAAACCATTGTAAACCAAAAACCAAAAACATGACCAAACAAATAGTATTTGCCATAGCCCTGCTGGTTACCATCGGTGTTTTTGCTTACACCATATCCCGAATTGTAAGGTTTTTCATGCTTACACGTAAGGGATTTGCGGTAAGTAAGCTGGGTAAAAGGCTATGGGTTACCCTTGAGGTAGCTTTTGGGCAAACCAAAATTTTTCGCAGGCCAGTTATTGGATTAATGCATGCCCTTGTGTTCTGGGGCTTTTGTGTGATCCTCTTTGGCAGTATCGAAATGGTAATCGACGGGTTATTTGGCGTTGAAAAGTCGCTAAGTGTTCTTGGCGCATTCTACAATTTCATGATGGCTACCGGCGATATTTTTGCCCTTCTGGTTGCCATTTCAATAGTGGTATTCCTTATCCGAAGGGTATTTCTTCATATCAAGCGTTTTGAGGGCATTGAAATGAAGAAGATTTCGCATATTGATGCGAATGTGGCTCTTTCAATTATCCTGGTTCTCATGCTCTCGCTAATGGGGATGAATGCTGCATACCTTAAGTGGGTTGAGCTGGCAGGGCATGAAGTGCATGGGGTTTACCCCGTTAGCCAACATCTCACCTGGTTATTCAATGGGATGTCAGTTGATACTGTATTCACCCATTACCAGATTTACTGGTGGACACATATTCTGTTAATCTTCCTGTTTGCAAACCTATTGCCTTATTCCAAGCATTTCCATGTATTCATGTCTGTACCCAACGTATTCCTCTCGCGGCTTGAGCCGCTTGGCAAATTGCCCAACATGGATAATGTAACCCGTGAGGTAAAGTTGATGATGGATCCCAATGCTGCATTTGCAGCACCTGCAACCGATGCTCCAATTGAGCGATTTGGTGTGAAAGATGCTGAGGATGTAGTATGGAAAAGCTATTTTGATGCCTTATCGTGCACCGAGTGTGGGCGCTGTACATCGGTATGCCCTGCTAACATTACAGGAAAGAAACTATCGCCCCGCAAGGTGATGATGGACCTGCGTGCCCGAATGAAGGAGAAAGGTCCTATGATGCTAAAAAATGGGCGCGATTACACTGATGGGAAATCGCTTGTACGCGATTACATTAGCGAGGAGGAGCTATGGGCATGTACCACATGCAATGCATGCGCACAGGAGTGCCCCATAAACATTGATCATCCCAAACTCATTGTTGATATGCGCAGGTACCTGGTGATGGAGGAAGGGTCGGCACCCGGTGAGCTCAAGGCCATGTTCAACAATATTGAGAACAATGGTGCTCCCTGGCAGTATTCGCCTGAGGATCGCTTGGTTTGGGCAAAAGATCTTGAGATTAACGTACAGTAGCATTGCGTTCCCTGCTATCAGTATCAACTTAAACTAATTGGAAAATGGAAACTCGCAAAATAGAAATCCCGGTTATGGCCGACCTCTTTGCCCGAGGCGAAAAGCCCGAATACCTTTTTTGGGTTGGCTGTGCCGGCGCTTACGATGACCGCTATAAGAAAGTGGCTCGTGCTTTTGCCAAAATACTGGTTCACCTAAACGTTAGCTTTGCCGTATTGGGCAAGGAGGAGACCTGCACGGGCGATCCTGCCCGTAGGGCTGGAAACGAGATGCTATTTCAGATGCAGGCCTTACAGAATATTGAACTTTTTAAGGCATACGAAGTAAAGAAGGTGATAACCATTTGCCCCCACTGCTATAATACCTTTAAGAATGAGTATCCCGATTTGGGTGCCGACTTTGAGGTTATCAGCTATATCGATATTCTGAATAAGTATATTGACGAGGGCAAATTGAGTATCGATACCGATAAATTCAAGAGTGCCAAAATCACATACCACGATCCTTGTTATTTAGGACGTGCCAATGGTATTTACGAGCAGCCACGTGCCATACTTAAAAAGTTGGGTGGCGAACTAGTAGAGATGGAGCGCAACAGGAGTTTTGCCCTGTGCTGTGGCGCTGGTGGTGCTCAAATGTTTAAGGAGGCCGAACACGGTAACAAGGAGGTTTTCCTGGAGCGTATGGATGATGTTTTAAAGGTTGACCCCAACATCATTGCAACGGCTTGCCCCTTCTGCATGACCATGATGACCGATGGTATCAAGTATAAGAATCAGGAAGAGAAGATGCGAAACCTCGATATTGCTGAACTTATTGCAGAATCGCTAAATCTATAACTAATCAATAAACCAAAAACAGCTATGAGCGAAAGAAAATTGCTAAAAAGTGGCGAATTTCTTGTAAATGAGATTGACGCTAACGATATTTTTATTCCCGAGGAATTCAATGAGGAACAGCGGATGATAGCCCAAACCTGTCGCGATTTCATGGAGGCTGAAGTTTTCCCTCGCCTGAACGATATCGACAAGGGCGACCGTGAGCTGATGAGGAGCATTTTGCAAAAATCGGGCGAGCTTGGTATGCTGGGCATTGCAGTGCCTGAGCAGTATAATGGTTTTGGGCAAAACTTTGTAACCCAAATGCTTGTTGCCGAAACTACAGGGGCTGGATATTCGTTTTCCGTGGCCTACATGTGCCATTGCGGAATTGGTACAATGCCCATTCTTTACTACGGCAACGAGGAGCAGCGCCAAAAATATGTATCGCGTCTTGCAACTGGTGAACTCATTGGTTCATACTGCCTAACAGAGCCCGGTGCAGGTAGCGATGCCAACTCCGGAAAAACCACAGCAAAGCTATCGGAAGATGGTAAGTACTACATCCTGAATGGTCAAAAAATGTGGATTACCAATGCCGGCTTTGCCGATACACAGGTTGTTTTTGCCAAGGTGGATAACGACCGAGTGCTGAGTGCATTTATAGTCGAAAGCAAGTGGCCAGGCGTTGTAATTGGCCCCGATGAGCATAAAATGGGTATCAAGGGCTCATCAACCGCTCAAATCTACTACAACGATGTAAAGGTACCTGTTGAAAATATGCTAGGTAACCGCGGCGAAGGTTTCCGTATTGCCCTTAGCATTTTGCACATGGGACGTATGAAGTTGGGTGCCAATGTGATTGGTGCTGCTAAAGAAACCATAACCCAGTCGGTTCAGTACGCCAATGAACGTAAGCAGTTCAATACCAAAATTGCAAACTTTGGGGCTATCAAGCATAAGTTAGCTGAAATGGTAATTAGAGCCTATGCTCACGAATCGGCCATTTACCGTGTAAGCCAAGATATTGATGACCTGATTGAAAAGTATAAGGCTGAGGGTTGTGAGTATGGCCGTGCTGCCATTGATGCCATTAGCCACTACGCCGTTGAGGATGCCATTCTGAAGGTAAACGGTTCCGAGATGCTCGACTTTGTGGTTGATGAGGGTGTTCAGATTCACGGCGGAATGGGCTACTCAGCTGAGATGAACGTTGAGCGCGGCTACCGCGATTCGCGTATTAACCGAATCTTTGAGGGTACCAATGAGATCAACCGCTTGCTGGTAATTGATACCGCCATTAAGCGCTCCCTCAAGGGCGATTACGATTTGATGGGGCCTGCTGAGCAGCTATACAATAGCCTCGATAGCATTGTGGCTGAAGCGGGTTCGAGCGATTACTATGACCAAAAAATGCAGACCATAAGGAACTTCAAAAAGGTTGCCATGCTGGGTATTTATGGAGCAAACAAAGCTTTTGGTAAGCAGTTTGCAACTGAGCAGGAGGTTCAGAACAACCTGAGCAATATCATCATGGATCTGTATGTGGCCGAGTCGCTTGCCCTAAGGGTTAAGAAGTTGGAAAGTAAGGGTCATCAAAATATCAATATCTATAAGGATATTGTTGATGTGTTTGTTTACGATGCTGCTGGCCGCATTCGTAAGAATGCCATGGATGCAGCAAACTCCTTTGCTGCTGAGCCCGAACTTAGTAAGTTAACTGCTGCAATTGACAGGCTTTGTAAGGCTCCATCGGTAAATGTAAAGGATGCCCGCCGTCGCATTGCCGATAAACTTATTGAAGACAACGAGTATAAGTTCTAGTAGACTTAGTAAAAGTTAAGAAGCTACCCAAGGGGTAGCTTCTTTCTTTTTTTAACTTTATCGTTTAATCGGGATTGCCTCGATAAGTCAGAAGTGAAGAGTATTTTATGTGCTTCTATTGGCTAATCCCCTCAAAATTTTTTCCATAGCCACATTTCAATTCATTGCATCGCAACATAAAAGCACCGCAAAGAGCGGTTTACATGTTCTTTCTTGTCTTGATACAAGAAAGAACCAAAGAAGATCAAGGCTGAAAAGCCCGACCCGATGGGTACCCCGCCGGTGGAACTGCCACGCGATACTATTCGCCACGCCTGCAGCGTGGCTCATATGGTATCGCTTACTAGGCCCACCGCCACGTTCCACCCCCGACCCATTGCCGGGTCAGGCTTTTATGCCTCTGCTTTCTTCTTCCGCTCCATTCCCTCTCAGGGAAAAGGGCAGGGTTAGGTCGTTTCCCACATTCAACCTAGATGACCCCTCTAAATCTCCCCTGAGAGGGGAGACTTTAGCCCTGCAATAAGGTTTCCTTATTGCTTCTCCCCTCTCCTGTCAGGAGAGGGGAGGGGTGAGGTCAATTTCATGAATAACGAGTTACTAACAACGTTTCCAGCCCCGTAGGGGCGTAATACTTGTAACAACATGATTATTCCCACATGTATAGCGATGCACGCATTAAATTTTCCAAAGAGCAAGGGGAAAGCGTTGCACCGCAACGGAAAAGCCCGGCTAACGAGAATGCCAATGGGCTGATCAGGCAGTTCTTTCCCAAGAAAACATCCTTTGAAAACATCACGGATGAACAGGTTAAATGGGTGGAAGAGATCCTAAACAACAGACCAAGAAAACGTTTGGGGTTTCTAACTCCCAAAGAAAAACTGGAAGAAATTTTGTTTAACAAAAAAGTTGCATTTGCAATGAAAATCTATGATATATTTATCTGCTCAATTCTCCTCTAACTTCCTCTGACTCCTTCATATTCTCAATTCTTCTTTTAACTTTTCACTTTTCACGTTTAACGAAGTCAAACATCTTCTAACTTCATCATATTCTGATTGTTCCGAATCATTCCGAATCATTCCCCTAAAGTTAGCCCAGTAGAATTAGTTAATACAAAGAACTTAGGATTAATACTTTTCGCTTTTCCCGAATCTATCGCAAAACTCTAAAATTATTTTTTTTAGCTGTTCAATATCTAAGGGTTTTGTGATATAGGCATCGAACACCTCCCTGTTCTTTTCAATATCGTCAAGGGTGGCATAAGCAGTTTGGGCTATTACGGGTAGAGTAGGTTTTAGCTCTTTAATGAGCTTAGTGGCCGATACTCCGTTGAGTTCCGGCATTTTAATATCCATGAGTACCAGGCAGATAGAATCTTCGTTTTGGCAAAGCTCTACAGCTTTGCGGCCATTATCGGCGTGTAGGAGCTGAAAGTCAAAATCTTTTAGCACCGCTTTTAGCAGCTTGAAGCTATTTATATCGTCCTCGGCCACAAGAATTGTTTTCATTTCGGAGTTGTTCGTTTGTGATTGGATACTAATATCTTTACTCTCTTTACTGGTTATTGGGTGATATGGTAGTGTAAAGTAAAAGGTTGCCCCTTGCCCTAGCTCTGATTCAACCCAAGTAGCACCGCCCATTAAGTTTAAAAAGCCCTTACATATTGATAAACCCAATCCGGTTCCCCCATACTCAGCATGGATATTTTCATCGGCCTGGGTAAAGCGTTCAAAAATCACATCTTGCTTTTTACCTTCAATTCCTATGCCAGTATCCTTGACGTAGAATTCCAGGTTGCTACTTTTAAGCCTATAACCAAATTCAATAGAGCCATTGTGGGTGAACTTCACTGCATTTAAAAGCAAGTGGTGTAGTACTTGTCTAAGCTTTAGGTCATCGACAAAAATTTCATCTTCATTATCGGAAAACTCCTTGTAAACCCTCAATTCAACTGGTTTATTGGCAAGTTTTGCAGAAAAAGTTTGGTAAAGCTCATCGAGCAGGGTATTCAGGTGTATGTTAGTGTTGGTTATTCGCTCCTGTCCGGTTTCAATGGATGAAATTGTTATGATATCGCTGATGATAGAAACTAATTGCTTGCTTGAGTCCTGTATGATTTGAATGAACTTCTTAGATTCGTCTGCTGAGATATCAATGTTATTGAGCATTTGCGAGAAACCATAAATTGCGTTTAAGGGTGTTCGCACTTCGTGACTTAGGTTATGAAGAAATGCTGTTTTGAGTCTGCTGGCCTCCTCGGCTTTTTCCTTAGCTCCGGTAAGCATAAGGTTGCTCTCACGTAACATTTCGGATGTTGCGAAAAGTTCCTCGTTGGTTGCCCGTAGCTCCTCTTCGGATGTTTGCAGTTCATAGTACATTTTTTGGAGTTCGCGCTCTTTCTGTTCAGCACTTTCCTTAGCTAATATGAGCTGATGCTCGTACCTTAGCCTGTCGAAAATGTTGTAAATCAAATAGGAAATAAGGATCAAGCCAGCAATTAAAAGGCCAAGGGCAATGTTATGGAGGGAAATTGAACGTAGAGTGGCCTCACGCTTATCCAATTGAACCATTATTGACCACTGGGTGTCGCTCTTACCAACACGAATGGGGTAGAATGTTCTAAAAACCTCACTTTTAGTAAAGTTGCAAACAGTTTCATAGTTCTGCTCCAGCCCCGATTTCACGATGTACCTGGCAAGGGTATCGTTAGTCCCAGCAAGCGAGAAAATATTTTTGCCAATGAATGCGGTGTCCGGATGAGTAACAATTTCGCCATCGGATGAAATTAGCGACACGTGACCTTTGGTTTGCAGTTTTATTTCCGATAATTTTCTTTGTAGGTAGTTAAGGTCGAGGTCAATACCATAAACTCCGCAGAACTTGTTGTTGATTATTATTGGTACTACAATTGATGTTTCGTAGAATTCAATTGGGTGTCCCTGATACTGATATAGGTATGGCTCTAAAACCATTTCGCTATTCCTCTCTTTGGGAACAGTATAGTAAAACTCATTGTATTCTTCGGGTTCAGTGTACTCAAACACAATGCTGTCGGCCATGCGGAAAAAAGTAACCGATAGATGTCCTTCCCTATCGTAGGGTGGGGTGTTTCGGTATTGCTTATCCTTTCCATCGAATGCGTTTGGCTCCCACATAGTCCAAACCGCTAAAAAATCGGGGTTATCCTTTGTGTAACTATGTATAAGACTCACAATCTCCGACCTGTCGGCTCTCTTTTCGTATAAAACCTTCGTTTGCTTTACTAGCGAACGGGCGGAGTGTATGGCATTGATGAAATACGATTCAACCTGACTCGCAGCATTTTTGGATTGCTGAATGGCAATCCACTTGGAGTCGTTGTAAATAAATCTACGTTGGCGAACACCAATGGTATAGTAAAGGAAAATAAAGATTATGGCAGTTAGAACCGCCGCCGAAACAGATAGAATGAAGTTGGACCGGTAATAGTTCCTTTTCATGATAGATTGTGAAAATAAGTATTGTTTATGGCTTTGGGATTATCTTTTCTATACTTTTCCCTTTTGCCAAATCATCAACCAACTTGTCCAGGTAGCGTATTTTTTGGGTTAAAGGATTCTTGATTTCCTCTACCTTTATTCCGCAAACCTTTCCGGTTATTAATCCCGCATTGGGGTTGATTGTTGCAAGCCGGAAAAACTCCTCAAAGGTTACATTTTGCTCAATGAGACTTTCCAGCGTAGCAGTGTCAAAACCCGTAAGCCATTTAATGATAACGTTTAGCTCCTCGCGAGTTCGCCCTTTCCTTTCAATCTTGGTAAGGTAAAGGGGGTAAACCCTTGCAAATGACATGCTTGCAATTTTGCTGTCGGAATCCATTTCCCTTTACAATGGTATTTGTATAACAAGCTAAATATATGGTGATAGTAATGCTTTTCAAAATATAAATCGAACTTTTTTGTTTTTTTTATCCTTTGGAGTGATTGGTTGTGTTATGTGTTGATAATGAGAGGTATGAATACTTTGTGTTGATGTTTATTTTTCGGTATTTAGTACTAATAGTGATAGTGAATTTGTAGCTTTTTGTTTACATAGCAGATGTATCCTGAATTTCAAATTGGTTTGCTTAATTGTTTGTTATGCCATTTGGGAATTCATTAGTATTAATGAATTTGATAAAGTTTCAAAGATATGTGACGAAAATAATTAAAAAAGCCCCGCCAGGGGGCTTTTAGGGATGGGTTTTAGTTATCCTTTAGAACGTATTCATCGTATTCCAACTCAAAACGTAGCTTATGGCGCGATTCTTCCTGTGCCAGCTGCTTGAATAGTTCCTTGTACTCAGTTTTATCAACTTTTTCAGAAAGGGCAAGGTATAGCTTAAAGGCCGCCTTTTCGCGTTTCATGGCCAGAACAAGTGCCTGCTCGTAGGTCATGTCGTCGCGTTCGGAGTCGAGCACAACGTAATCGGCAATCTTAAGGTCAACCACTTTCTCGGTTGGGAGGGTAATAACTCCCTCTTCCTTTATCTTGGCAAGTCGTGCCTTATGCATCATTTCCTCGCGGGCAAACTGTTCAAATATATGCCTCATATCGTTGTTCCGTGCTTTTGCGGCCAACCGGTTGTAAAAATCAACCGCATCCTGTTCACGGGCTATGGCAAAGTCCAAAATATCATTAATGTTGGAAAACTCTTTCATGGCTATGGGTTTTTGCGTTAATCAATTTGTTTTCAAATTCAACATCAAAGTTGTGCATCAAATAGCTGCAACCTGCATGGAATTGAAGGTGTTGCCCCTCGCTGGAGGTTTGTGTAAACTGTAGATGTTTGCCGGATTCAGTCTGCGGCAGAAGCGATAGTATTTCGGTTTGGATATCGTAAATATCGGTTGGGCTATTCACCCCAAACCTATTCAGCAGCTTGGTAAGTAAATCGGCAGTTGTTAACTCAACCTTAGGTTTTACACCTACCTCAAACTGCTGGATGGTATGGTTGGTGTTGGTGAACGAACCTCCACTCTCATACCAAAGCGAAGCAGGAAGGACTATATCGGCAATTTGGGCTGTTTCAGTTAAAAACGCATCGATTACCACCTTAAATCTTACTTTTTGTAGGTAATCCTTCACGGCCGCTTTATGCTTGGCAGTTCCAATTGGGTCTTCGCCTACAATGAGAATATTTGATAAACTTCCTTTTTCCAAAAGTTCAACCAGGTTGTATTTTTTGCTCGATAGACTTTCAACCCCCCATTTTCTCTTAAGTTTGTCGGCAAATTCCTGGTTAGTTATATCCTGTAAGCCTAATCCCCAATTGGGGTTTAATCCCATGTCCGATAGCCCATGTGAATTATTTTTGGGTTTCAAAGCTATTAAGCCACCAGCTGTTTTGCCCAATTTGCCAGTAATCAGCATTAAGTTCATAATTTCAGCAGCGGTATTATCGGAAACCTCGGCTTCGGCAAAAATTAACAGTGCGCCATAATCGTTATTGAATTCATCGGCAAAACGCTCAATAACACTCCGTTCGCAACCAGCCTGTTCGCAAAGGTTTGCGTAATCTTCCAGAAGTAAATTTGCACTGTAAGCGCCAAAACCTTCACAGTGGTCGCCAATAAACACCATATTTTGCTTGTTACCACTTAGTAGGTAATGGTTAACCGCTTTAATGAAATGGTAGTATGAGTCTACCTTTATAAACTCTTTTGACCTATTGGACAGGTTCGATTCTTCCTTGGCAATTACGGTCACCGGTTTTTTCGATGCGTTTACCATGTAACCAGCCACGGCGTTGTATCGGTTTATTTGAGTTGCAAATAGGTAGATATGGTTGGCTTTGCTTATATCGCCAAACATTGAACTCTGGATACTGTCAGACGTAAATCCGTTGCCTGTGCCAAGGTAATGGAAACTACCAACATTATTGGTTTTTGCGCCTGTCCGAGCAAGTTTCTGAACCAGGTATTGCTCCTCGTTGGTTAAAATTGCACCGGCAAAAAAGGCGTTCGCATCGGGGGCTACGGATTTAATCTTCTGGGTGATTATATCAAAAGCCTCTTGGTAGCTGATTTCAACAAATTTGTCTCCCTCTTTTTTTAGTGGCTTGGTTAAACGGTTGATGCTATTGAACTCCCTGTACCCAAACTTACCGTACATGCATAGGTTTGCATCGGTGTTCACTTGCCCATTAGCACCTGTTACACGCATTAGGTATCCGCTCTTATGGTGGAAGTTAAGCGTACAGCCCACAGAGCAGTATCCACAAATGGTTTCGAATTTATCGGTTTTAACGGGTCCGGGCTTAAAAGGTACATTCTCAGTGATAGCTCCAGTAGGGCAAGCAGAAATACACAAACCACACGATTCGCAAGTGGTGTCGGCCAGGTTGTCGCCAAAGGCGGGTGCTACAAATGTGTCGAATCCACGCTTAACAAGCGTAAGGGCGTTGGCTCCCACTATTTCCTTGCAAACGCGGACGCACCTTGAGCAAAGTATACACTTGTTATTATCAATTTCGATGAAAGGGTGGGTGAAGTTAACGTCAAACTCCTTATGGTCGCCCATGAACCGGAGTTGGTCGGCCTGATAGGTATCGGCGTGGCGTTTTAGGTCGCACTCAAAGTATTCAACACATCCACATTCTAAGCAGCGAGCAGTTTCGTGCATGGCTTGTTCATGGGTATAGCCAAGCTCAACTTCCTTGAAGTTGACACGCTGATTTGCGTCCATTACGGGCATTTCCTCGCGCTGCTGTTTTTGGTATCGGGTTACAAAATCGTTGCTGGACAGCTTGCGGAAATTATCCTTCTTGCTAAGGAACTCCTTGCGGGGTGGAACAACTGGCTGTCCCGTAAGGTACAAGTGGCAGCTATGCGAGGCAAGTTTAGCCTGTGCTATTGCCTCGATAATGGTTGCAGGACCGGTTACGCCATCGCCTGCAGCAAAAACCGATGGTATGCCTGTTTGGAGGGTTTGCCTATCAGCCTCAATATCGCCCCATTTGGTAACCTTCAGTTCACCATGCCGGGAGTGTTTGTTGATGTCGTCGAGGAAATCAACCTCGGTTTTTTGGCCAATGGCTGCCAGGATATAGTCGAACTCCATTTCAAACTCTGAGCCCTCAACCGGAACAGGGCGTCGACGCCCTGATGCATCGGGTTCGCCAAGCTCCATGCGGATAAGAGTCATCGATTTTACCTTGCCATCGGCGGTTTTGTTTACCCTAACCGGTGTGGTTAGGAACATGTACTTTACACCTTCGAGTTTTGACTCGTGTATTTCTATTGGGTTTGCAGGCATTTCGGCCTCAGTTCGGCGATAGATAACGGTTACATCGGTGCTACCGCATCGGATTGAGGTTCTGCAGCAGTCCATTGCTGTGTTACCACCGCCAACAACGGCAATGCGTTTACCTTTGAAGTCGTAACGCTGGCCAGTAACCTCCATGTTGCGTAGGAAATCGATGCCGGAAAAAACTCCATCGGCATCATCGCCTTCAGCGCCAAGCAACTGTCCCCTTTGGGAGCCAATGGTTAGTATGGTTGCATCATAGTTCTCGGCTATCGTTTTGTAGCTTAAATTCTTGCCAAGGCGCTGGTTGTAAAAGATTTTTACACCAAGTTCGGTAATGGTTGACACCTCTTTGTCCAGTATATCGTTAGGTAAACGATATTCCGGTATTCCATACCGGAGCCACCCCCCTGCGTGGGGTTGGGCTTCATATATGTCGCACTGATGACCTTTCTGCTGAAGGAAGTATGCTGCCGACAGTCCACCGGGACCAGCCCCAATAATTGCCACCTTTTTCCCTGTAGAGGGTGCAATGGTTGGTTTGTAGTGGTGCTCCGATTCCATATCGCGGTCGGCCGCAAAGCGTTTTAGGTAATCGATACCAACCCCGTTGCCCTCATCCATGTAATTCCTACGGCATGCAGCCTCACAAGGGCGAACGCATACTCTACCACAGATTGCAGGTAGGGGGTTAACCTGTTTGATTAAACCAATGGCCTCACTGTAAAGTCCTTTCTCAATCAGCGAGATATAGCCCTGAACATCAACACCAGCCGGGCAGCGTTCGCGACAGGGTGCAACACAGTCGGCGTAATGGTTGCTCATTATTAGGTCGAGCGCTGTCTTACGCGCCTTATAAACCCTCTCGTTGTCAGTGATTATTTTCATGCCTTCGGCCACCCTGGTGGAGCAAGAGGGCTGGAGATTCCGTTGACCCTCAATTTCAACCACGCAAACATAGCACGACGAGTAGGGCTCAAGCCTTGGGTCGTTGCAAAGGGTAGGGATTTCGATGCCATGACGGCGGGCAACATCAAGAATATACTCGCCTTTGCTTGCGGTTGTGTTTTTACCGTTTAGAACTATATTGACCAATTCGCTCATTTCAAATCAATTTAATGCGTTTAATCATCAACGTTTGGTTAACTCTTGGTAATAGCATCGAAACGGCAGCTGTTGTAGCAATCGCCGCATTTAATGCAAATATCCTGATTGATGTGGTGAACTTTTTTCCGTTCGCCATCAATGGCTTTAACCGGGCATTTTACGGCACAAACGGTACATCCGGTACACTTGTTGGGGTCAATCTCATAGGTAAGTAGTTTCTTGCAGCTGTGGGCTGGGCATTTCTTGTCGCGGATGTGAGCCTCATACTCGTGCCGGAAATACTTGATTGTGGTAAGTACAGGGTTAGGTGCTGTTTGACCCAAGCCGCACAGAGAACTCTCCCTTACCTGCAGGGCTAATTCCTCAAGTTTTTCAATATCGCCTTCCTGTCCTTCGCCTTCGGTGATGCGGGTGAGAATCTCCAGCATTCGTTTGGTACCAATGCGGCAGAAGGTGCACTTGCCACACGATTCCTTTTGGGTGAAATCAAGGAAGAACCTTGCCACATCAACCATGCAGGTGGTTTCGTCCATCACTACCATGCCCCCAGAACCCATGATGGCTCCGGTTGCGGTAACCTGTTCATAATCGACCTGAATGTCGATAAGATGTTCGGGAATACAACCGCCCGAAGGGCCTCCAAGCTGAACGGCCTTGAACTTTTTATCGTTTTGTATGCCACCGCCAAGCTTGTAGATAATATCGCGCAGCGGCGTTCCCATGGGTACTTCAACAAGTCCACCGTGTTTTATTTTGCCTGTTAGGGCAAATACCTTAGTTCCCTTGCTCTTTTCGGTGCCATACTTGTTGTACGACTCGGCTCCGTTTGCAACAATGTAAGGTACATTGGCGTAGGTCTCCACGTTGTTGATATTCGATGGTTTTTGCCAAAGACCTTTCTCAGCAGGGAAAGGAGGACGTTTTGATGGCATACCCCTTTTCCCTTCAATGGAAGCCATAAGGGCTGTTTCCTCGCCGCAAACAAAAGCTCCGGCACCCTCCTTAATGAAGATATCGAAATTGAAACCTTGGATTCCCATGATGTTTTTGCCCAGGTAGCCATGCTCACGAGCCTGAGCCAAAGCAATATTTAGCCTTTTAATGGCCAATGGATACTCTGCTCGGCAGTATATTACCCCCTCGGTGGCGCCTATAGCGTATGCGCCGATTATCATCCCTTCAAGCACAGCATGGGGGTCGCCTTCGAGCAGTGAACGATCCATGAATGCGCCTGGGTCGCCCTCATCGGCGTTGCAAATGATGTACTTCTCTTCCGACTGATTGGCGCGGGCAAAGCGCCATTTCATGCCGGTTGGAAAACCTCCACCACCACGGCCACGTAGGCCTGAGTCAATAATGGTTTGAATGATTTGCTCAGGCAAAAGGGCTTCGTTAGCAATCTTTCTTAAAGCCTGATAACCACCTCGTGCCTCGTATTCGTGGATATTCTCGGGGTCAATATAGCCACAATTCCTCAGCGCAATCTTGACCTGGCCGTCAAAATACGATTGATCAGGGGTGGGGAATAAATCGGTTTTTACCACATACTCCTTAATGGGATTGTGTCCCAAAACGTGTTGCTGTATAATTTCAATGGCCTTGTCCTCATCAACATCGCCATAAATCATTGATCCATTCTCATCTACCACCTCAACAAGTGGTTCGCGAAAACACATGCCAATACAGCTGGTTTTTGCCAGCTCAAAGTCCAAATTATCGGCTTCCTTTAGAGCTTTTAACCTATTGTATACCTTGTTGGCTCCGGCTGCAATTCCGCAACTACCTAAGCCAACAATAACTTTTGTTTCAGCCATTTTTATTACGCGTTATATTGTTTTTAAAGGTTGATGTAACTTGTGGGTTACTCACCTTTAGCTTGAGTTTCCTTTATCTTAATGTCCTTAACTATTTTCACAGCTGAGCTACCGGTAAGCTTTCCGTAGGTTTCTTCATCAATCATCATTACCGGTGCAAGCGAACAGCATCCTAAGCAGGCTACTGTTTCGAGCGTAAATAGCTTATCGGGCGTGGTTTCACCGTCGTTTACCTTAAGGGCCTCTTTCAGGGCTGTTGAAATGGCATTGGCGCCCTGAACGTGGCATGCAGTGCCATGACAAACCTTAATGATATGCTTACCAACCGGCGATAGGCGAAATTGTGCGTAGAATGTAGCCACTCCATACATATCGCTCAGGGTTAAGCCGGTTTCATGGGCAATTAGCTCAAAGGCAGAGCGGGGAATATAGCCGTAAATGGACTGTACCCCTTGTAGCAATGGGATTAAATTTCCTTTTTTCCCCTTATACTTTTTGATAAGTGGCTCAATCAGCGCTAAATCGACTTCATCGGCAGGAATGCTACTTGCTGGTTTTGTGAGTATACGTTGAACTCGCATGGTTAAGAATGATTAGATATTCAATGTTTTAGGTTGATATGAAAACATATTGATTACTCAATACAAAAAAAAGACTTTTTTGGTTTGATTGTTCTATTCATGGGCAATAAAAGGGGATGTTTTTCAAAGCGAAAAACGGAGCACAAGGCAATGGGCCTCATGCTCCGTTTGTTACAAAACTATAAGTTAGCGCAAATAGTTTTCATCTCAAATCATTTAAACTACACCCTGAGCAATCATGGCATCGGCAACTTTAACAAAACCACCGATGTTAGCGCCATCAACGTAGTTGATAAATCCATCCTCTTTGGTTCCGTATTTACGGCATGTTTCATGGATGTTTATCATGATTTGGTGCAGGCGTTGGTCAACCTCCTCGCGGGTCCATGACAAGCGAAGCGAGTTTTGCGACATCTCAAGCCCCGAGGTGGCTACACCACCAGCATTGGCGGCTTTACCCGGGCCGTAAAGAATTTTGGCGTTTAGGAAAACATCCACAGCCTCGGGGGTTGAAGGCATGTTGGCTCCTTCCGATACACAGAAGCAACCGTTACGAACAAGCGTTCTTGCCTCCTCGCCGTTAATTTCGTTCTGAGTGGCCGATGGCAATGCAATATCGCATTTAATACCCCATGGGCGTTCTGCTGGGAAATAGTCGCAGCCATACTTTTCGGCATACTCCTTAATACGTCCGCGTTTCTCATTCTTCAGCCACATCACAAATTTTAGTTTTTCGTTGTCAATTCCCTTAGGATCGTAGATAAATCCATCGGAATCGGAAAGGGTAACAACCTTGCCTCCAAGTTCGTTAACCTTTTCAACGGTATACTGGGCAACATTGCCTGAACCCGAAACGGCAACAATTTTATCCTTAAAGCTTTCGCCACGGGTTTTAAGCATTTCCTGGGCAAAGTAAACATTGCCGTAACCGGTAGCCTCAGGGCGAATGAGCGAACCGCCCCACTTTAAACCCTTGCCTGTGAGCACACCGGTAAACTCATTTACAATGCGCTTGTACTGGCCAAACAGGTAGCCAATTTCACGTCCACCTACGCCGATATCACCTGCAGGTACGTCGGTGTCGGGGCCAATGTGGCGGTATAGCTCGGTCATAAAGCTTTGGCAGAAACGCATTACTTCCTTGTCGCTCTTCCCCTTGGGGTCGAAATCGGAGCCACCCTTGCCGCCACCCATTGGTAACGATGTTAGGCTGTTCTTGAAAACCTGCTCAAATGCTAAAAACTTCAGAATACTCAAATTTACCGTGGGGTGGAAACGCAATCCGCCCTTGTAGGGGCCAATGGCGCTGTTCATCTCAATGCGGTAACCCCGGTTAACCTGAATGTTACCCTTGTCGTCAATCCAGGGAACCCTGAAAATTACTATGCGCTCTGGTTCGGTGATGCGCTCAAGGATTTTTTCATCCTGGTAAATTGGATTCTCATCAATGTAGGGCATTATGCTCTCAATTACCTCGCGGGCAGCCTGATGGAACTCGGGCTCATTAGGGTTGCGGGCAATTAGGCCTGCCATAAAGTTGTTCACTTTTTCCTGTAAAGCAACGTTTTTCATATTGTATTAGTTTGGTTGGTTAAACATGAAAATCTGAATGGAAAATTAAGACCTTTTTTAAGCGATGTAAATAGATGTGATTTAAAAACAGCGAATTACGGAAGTGTCTTCTACGTGAAACACGTAGGCCGATTACGAGTATTTCTTATTTTGCCTAAATAATTTGACTTTATTGCGTGGTATACCTAAATTACAGGTTGAATTTGAAGGATAAAGGCTAAAACGTGAATCGTGAACCGTGAACCGTTAAACGGGATAGAACGATATGCAATACCACCTGTATTTACGAAGGATAAAGGTTCGAGGTTAATAGTTCAAGGTTAAAGGATAAAGGGCAAAGGATAAAGGTTAAAGGATAAAGGTTAAAGGATAAAGGTTAAAGGATAAAGGTTAAAGGATAAAGATAAAAGTTGGATACGATGAATAACAGCAAGCCAAATCCCGAGGAGTTTTACCGCCTACTTGCTCAAAGCAAGGAACGGTTAAAGGAGTTGAATGCCATTAATAGCGTTATCAATATTACCAAGGAAAACAGACCAATTCCTGAGACCCTCCACAGGGTTTGCTTTGTTTTACCCGATGCCTGGCAGTATCCGGAACACACTGTTGCCCGAATAAAATACGGGCAGTATGAGTTCCAAACCTTTGGATTTAAGGAAACCCCATGGTGTCAACGTCAGGGTTTTGAAAGCATCGACGGTGTCTTTGGGGCAATTGAGATTTTTTATACTAAACAGTTCCCCGATGAGTTTGAAGGGCCTTTCCTGAAGGAAGAGCGCGACCTGCTTAATAATATTGCCAACATTATTGAAGGCTACATCAACAGTATAAAGGGGCGCGATGTTTTAAAGGAAAAAACACAGGCTAAACGCAAGCCCGATCTCGCTGAACCCCAAAGCAAAAGACTACTGCAACGGTTTATAAACCAGCATAATGCCGATAGGGATATTTACCACGACCTGATGCCCTTTAAGGTTCATGAGATATTGCTTATCTCCACCCTTTACGATGCATACAGCATTGAGCGCGAGGATAGGCTAACCGATAACATACTTGGCGAATATTCCAAGTTGAGCCTCTCAAGCGTGCCCCGTATTACAGGGGTATCAACACTCGACGAAGCCCTGGAGAAGCTCGAGGAGCGATACTTTAACCTTATCATTATCATGATGGGGGCCGATACGGTTACCCCCTTACGCATGGCTTCACGTATTAAGGGCGAGTACAAGCACATTCCCCTTTACCTGCTTGTTAACAACAGCATTATTGTTAATGAGATTGAGAAAAACCCCAACACCATTGAGGGGGTCGATAGGATTTTTGTATGGAATGGCGAGCCCAAGATATTCTTCTCAATGATAAAGCTGCTTGAGGATCGCGCCAATATTGAAAACGATACCCGAATAGCCTTAACGCGCGTTATTTTGCTGGTTGAGGATTCCCCAAAATACTACTCGCGATACTTACCACTACTGTATGGCTCGGTGTTAGACCAAACCAAGCGGGTTATTGAGGACGTAAGCACCGATGACCTTTACAAGGTGCTGCGTATCCGAATTCGTCCAAAAATTCTTTTGGCTGGCACATACGAGGAGGCCATTGACCTTTTCACCCGTTACAAGGATTACATGCTTTGCATGATTTCCGATGTAAAGTTTTTCCGCGATGGAAGACTCGACGAAAATGCTGGTGTCCGGTTGGTTGAGCATGCCCGTAAGATGCTCCCCGACTTACCAATAATCCTTCAATCGTTCGAAAAATCGAACGAAGCCATTGCCCATAAGCTAAAGGTTGCTTTTTTGGACAAAAACTCGGAGAGTTTGCTCAACGATATTAAAAGTTTTTTGAGCAACTATCTTGGTTTTGGCGATTTTGTTTTTAAGGACGAGGCTGGGAATCCCATTGCCATTGCAACAACCATGGAGGAGTTTGAGCGCGCGCTGCGTATCATACCCGATGAGAGCTTACTTTACCATGCCCAAAAAAACCACTTTTCCATGTGGCTCTCGGCACGAGGTGAGATACAGGTGGCCCGTATCATTCACCCGTCAAAGATTGACGATTTTTCCGGCCCGGCCGAGATCCGGGAGTACCTGCTTAGCACCCTGAAAAAATACCGCCAGGAGAAGCGAAGGGGCAAGATTGTAGGTTTTGATACCAACTGGGAGGTTGATTCCAGCAATATTGTTAGCCTTGCCGATGGTTCGGTTGGGGGCAAGGGTCGAGGGCTTGCTTTTATCAATACCCTGCTCTACACCTTCGATATTTCGCAGTATACGCCCAATATCAACCTGCTTACACCCCGAACTTCAATAATTGGCACCAACGAGTTTGAGTGCTTCATGGCACGCAATGGGCTATACGATAAGGTGTTTGCTTGCAAAAGCTTTGAGGAGCTGCAAAGGCATTTTATAAAGGCCGAGCTTTCGGATCAGCTAAAGCTTAGGCTCGACAGGCTCTTGCAGATTTACTACAGGCCGCTGGCTGTGCGTTCATCGGGTATGCTTGAGGATTCAATCATGCAGCCCTTTGCCGGGGTATTTGAAACCTACCTTATCCCAAATGCTCATCCCGACAGGAGCGTCAGGCTACAACGCCTGATGAACGCCATTAAGCTGGTTTACGCATCGGTATTTTCACCAACGGCAAGGGCTTACATTAAAGCCATGAACCTTAGGGTTGAGGATGAAAAAATGGCCGTTATCATTCAGGAGGTTGTGGGCAATAAGTTTGAGAACTACTACTATCCACACATCAGTGGGGTAGCCCAATCGCATAACTACTACCCGTTTGGGCATATCAACCCCGACGATGGATTTGCCAACATTGCCATAGGTTTGGGAAAACACGTGGTGGAGGGAGGTCGCTCATACCGGTTTTGCCCAAAATACCCAACGTTGGTCAACTATACCATGGAGGACCTTATTAAAAATTCACAGGTCGATTTTCTGGCAGTTGACCTCAGCAAGTGCGATTACGACTTGCTAACCGGCGATGAAGCAGGACTTGCCCGCCTCGACCTCTACGAGGCCGAAAGGCATGGAACCCTCAAGCATTGTGCATCGGTTTACAGCTCCGAGAACTCCTCGCTCATTCCGGGTATAGGGCAATCGGGGCCAAGAGTGGTAAACTTTGCCAATATCCTAAAGTATAACTACGTACCCCTTGCCCAAACCATCGATGTGATTCTCGATATTGTTGAGGAGGCTCTCGGCGCTCCTTGCGAAATTGAGTTTGCTGTTGACCTTAACCGCGACGCTAACTTTAGGTCATCGTTCTTCCTGCTTCAGATTAAGCCGCTAATGGCAAGCGCTCAGGAATATAGGCTCGATATTAACACTATTGATCGGGCTGAAGCCATTTTGCTCTCCAATAATGCAATGGGGAATGGACACCTAACCAACATTGAGGATGTAGTATATATTCGCCGCGAGGCATTCAATAAGGCAATGACTTTGGAAATGGCTAACGAGGTGGAATGGCTCAACAATACACTTGAGGACGAAGGGCGAAAGTATATCCTTATAGGGCCAGGTCGATGGGGAACTCGCGACAGGTGGATAGGTATTCCGGTTGCCTGGTCTCAAATTTGCAATGCCAAGGTTATTGTGGAGACCAGCTTTGAGGATTTCCCTCTCGATGCCTCTTACGGCTCACACTTCTTTCACAACGTTATCTCAATGAATGTGGGTTACTGCTCTGTTCCCAATGGCGACTCATTCTCACGAATCGATTGGGAACTGCTCGATAGCCTACCTGCAGTTAATGAAACAACATTTTTCCGGCATGTACGCTTCCCAAAACCTTTGGGTGTTAAAATGGATGGCACACAACGGTTGATTGTGGTGACTAAAGGATAGTAATAGCCGTTTTGCTCGGTGAAGCAGTTTGGCAAAAAACAAAATCCCCCTCTGAGGGGGATTTTGTTTGTGTTTACTTCAGTACATTTCCAAACTTTATTCCAAAGTAAACTGTTCGTGGCGATGTGGGGCCGTAAATGTACGATGGATCCCTATCAATACCCACATCAAAATCCTTTTGGTAGGAGTTGAAAATATTCTTTACCCCACCGAATAGCTGAAGCGTTTTACCCTCAAGCTTGAAGTTATAGGTTAGCTTAACCCCTACATCATAAAAGTCAGGAGTTGAGCGGAGTTCCCCTACATCGGGATTAGTGTTTGGCCCAAAGTAGGGGGCAAGCATTGGGCTTGTATATGTGCCCGAAACCGATAGACATAAATCCTTTACAAAGTCCCAGTCGAGCATTAGGTAGCCATATTGCTTGGGAGTACGAAAGAACTCACGCGTGCTAAACTCCTGGGGGGTATCGTAAAGCGATTCCTGTAGGGTAAAACCCGCGGTAAGTGAAAAGTCCTTAAACGATTTGATTTTGGTTTCAAGGTTTATCCCCTTAACCGCTGCACCATCGGTGGCATTGCGACGGGTGTAAATTACCGTTCCGTTTTCGTCGGGTGCGCCTATCTCGTTATAGAATGGATTTTGTAGGCGTGTATAAAAGATCTCAGCCAAAAAGCCGATAAAAAAGTTCCCCATTTCCCGGTTTGCGTCAGCTGAGAGCATAAAGCTGTGGCTGGTTTCCTGCTTTAGGTTAGGATCGTTCCTGTTGAATACCTGACGGGCACCGGAGGTTTCCACATGCAAGTCCTCATCAAAGATCTGTGGAGCACGGTAGCCCTGTGAGTACGATACTCTTGTCTGTATCCACGGAAGCGCATTGTACATTATGCTCAGCCGTGGCACAAGCACCAATCCTTTTTTTATTCCATTTTCCGGATGGGCAAAATCTTCAATACGGTACTGTTCAGCCCTCAAGCCAACCGAAGTTTTCCATTTCCCAATACCCATGTCGTGCTGGGCAAAAACACCAGTTGTTAATAGCGATTGGTCCGAAACGGTTGTGTTTTTAACCTGTGGGAAACTTACTCCTAACGTATCGCCCGTTATTGGATCAATATCAAAAATGGGACTGTTTAAATCGCGGTAAGCCAGCTTGGTGTCGTTAAGGTTGCTGCCGGTAAGTTCAACTCCAGCGGTCAGGGTCGATAGCCCAATAATTGCTTTGTACTGTGCCCCGGTGTTATAGGTAAAATCGAATGAGTTGCCGTAACTGCTCAGCGACTGGTTTGCCCCATAGTATGAGTCGCGGTTCAGGTACTGTGCCGAGGCAAAGATCGAGAGTAAGTCGAATTGCCTGAAGTAACGCTCAAAGATTAGCGAACCTGCACGCATGTCGTGTTTAACAGCTTCGGCTACATCGCGTTCGTGCAACGGGTAATCCTGTTTGTTTCCACCATCGCGTTTCTCCCGAATAGTGAAAATGTCGGCGCTAATTTTACCTCTCTC
>Ga0116186_1000457_pt1 | contig 49305 bp, 31 predicted proteins | sample AD_JPNNA4_MetaG_FD_89806 | JGI IMG/M metagenome (GOLD analysis project Ga0116186, IMG submission 89806) | Active sludge microbial communities of municipal wastewater-treating anaerobic digesters from Japan - AD_JPNNA4_MetaG | ecosystem: Engineered > Bioreactor > Anaerobic > Digestate | place...
CCACCGTGCAGGCCTGCCCCTTCGTGGGCCAGTCCTCGTCCACCTGTCCGTCGCAGTTGTCGTCCAGCCCGTTGCACCGCTCCGTCCCAGGCGTCCCCGGCACCGCGTCGCACTGCACCCCGGACCCATCCCCCCGGCAGACGTTGGTCCCAAGCCGCAGACAGACTCCCTGCCCCACCGTGCAGGCCTGCCCCTTCGTGGGCCAGTCCTCGTCCACCTGCCCGTCGCAGTCGTCGTCCAACCCGTTGCACGACTCCGTCCCGGGCGTCCCGGGGCTGACATTGCACTCCAATCCCGTGCCATCACCGCGGCAGGCCAGCACGCCGTTCCGCTGGCAGACCCCTTGCCCCACCGAGCAGAACTGCCCCTTCGTGGGCCAGTTCTCGTCGATCTGCCCGTCGCAATTGTCGTCGCGGTCGTTGCACCGCTCCTCGGCGGGGAGGATTTCTTCCGCATCGCATCGCAGGCCCAGGCCGTCGCTCGTGCAGACGTAGACCCCGGCGGACCGGCACTCCCCCTGGCCCAGGAAACAGGGCTTCCCGAGGTCCACCCAGGCCTCGTCGGTCCGTCCGTTGCAATCGTCGTCGATGCTGTTGCATCGCTCGGGAGTGGGCAGCCGGGGAACCGCGTTGCAGACCACCCCGGTCAGCGACTCGTCGCACTGCCATGTCCCGTTCGCCGCGCAGGCCCCCTGTCCGACCGAGCAGACCCCTCCCAGGGCCGGCCAGTTCTCGTCCGTCAGGCCGTTGCAGTCGTCGTCCACGCCGTTGCAGGCCTCCGCCGCGGGGACCCGGGCGGTGCATCCGCCCCAGCCACGGGCCGGATCGCAGGTCTCCACGCCGACGCATCGCCCGAAGGCATTGGATGCCTCGCAGAGCCGACTCTCGCCGCGGTTCCGTTCCAGGCAGGAGCAGTCCCCCGACTCGGGAACGCACTTGTAGAAGGGGTTGCCCCCGGCATCGGTCGCCGCGCATCGATACCCCTGGGGACAGGGGCCCCGAACCGGGTCCTGCACCGGGTGCAGCGACGACGGGGAGCAGTCCCACAGGCAATGGGAGTCGCCCCGAGGCTGCAGGGCCAGGCAGACATCCCCGGGGACCTGGCAGGCGGCATCGGAGGAGCAGGGAAGGCACTGGGTGTCCGGCAGTGGGCTGCACGACAGCGGCGAGGACTTCCAGTAGCCGGGGTCGCAGGAGGCCACCTCGCAGACCGGTCGCTCGGGCACCGTGTTGCAGGTCATCGTCCCATGGGGCACCAGCCCCTCGCACGAAATCCCGCACCCGCCGCAATGGCCCAGCATTCCGTACTTGTCCGTCCCCGGGACCTTGAAGTCCTCGTCGGTCTGCCCGTCGCAGTTGTCGTCGAGGCCGTTGCAGGTCTCGGGCGCCGGGGTCGCGGCCTTGCAGTTCCAGCGGACCCCGGACGGCGTCGCCTCGCAGACCCACGGGGCGGAGCAGGTGTAGGTCCGGCCGCTTCCAGGGTCGGTCCAGGACTTCTGGCAGGGCTGGGACGGCGCCACGACCCCATCGTCGGTGAGGCCATTGCAGTCGTCGTCCAGGCCGTTGCAGACCTCCGGCGCCGGGGTCCGGGCGGTGCAGTTCACCCACCCCACCGCCGGGTCGCAGGTCTCGGTCCCACTGCAGGCCCCGAAGGAATTGCGCACCTGGCACACCCGCAGGGCCCCGGTGTTGGCCAGCGTGCAGTCGCAGGTCCGGGAAACGGGGATGCACTGCTGGATGTCCCCGCCAAAGGACTCGCACTCGTAGCCGTCCGGGCACTCGGTGCCCATCGGGGCCGTGGGCGAGCAGTCCCTGCCGCAGAACGATCGGTCGCCCATCTGGACGCAGCGGTCGGTCCCGAAGCCGCAGTTGGCGTCCTCGGTGCAGGGCAGGCACAGATTGCTGATGGCCGGGGAGCAGACCGACGGGGCCACTTTGATGTAGCCGTCCTGACAGCGTTCCACCTCGCAGGTGGGGGTTCCGCCCTGGACGGAGCAGGACACCTCCGTGGCGAAGGGAATGCGCCCCTCGCAGGACACCCCACAGACCCCACAGTTCTCCAGGGACACGTAGCGTCCCTCACCATCCACAAAGTCCTCGTCCGTCAGCCCGTCGCAGTCGTCATCGACGTAGTTGCAGGTCTCGGGAGCCGGTGTGGGCCCCACGCAGACCCATCCCGCCTCCCCCCGGCAGACCGGCGTGCCGGAACAGGCCCCGACGCCGGGAACCTCGTTCTGGCAGGTCTCCCCGGGACGGGCCGGATTGTCGTCCGCCACGCCGTTGCAGTCGTCGTCCACGCCGTTGCAGACCTCCGTCATGGGTTCCCGAGCCGTGCAGCCCACCCATCCGAGGGCCACGTTGCAGGTCTCGTATCCGAAGCATGTTCCCACTTCGTTTTCCCGGACGCAGGTCCGTTCCTGGCCCTCCGAGGACACGCGGCAGGAGCAGGTCCCGTTGGCGGGGCGGCACTGGCGCGATGGCTGGCCGTCCTCCCGGGTCATGTCCACGCACTGGTAGCCGTCGGGGCACTTGCCGCCGGTGCAGTCCCGACCGCAGAATCGCCCCTCGGGCAGTTCCATGCAGACGCCGTCGCCGCACTGGAGGTCGTTCTTGCAGGGCTTGCAGAGGTTCGCCCCCGCCGGGGTGCACAGAGAACGCACGTCGGGTCCCACCTGATAGGCCCGACAGTACCAGCCCTCCGGGCACTCGGTCTCGCAGGTGATCGTGCAGACGAACCCATCGACGCCCTCGATGCAGGCGTTGCTCAGGCAGTCCCCATTGGACTCGCAGGGATAGTCCAGCCCGCCGGGAGTCGGAGGGACATCCTCGATGTCCGCTCCCAGGTCCGGCAGGGCGTCGGGCCAGAGATCCGGCCGGGGCCCCCAATCCCCAAGGTCCTCGGCATCCCCCGGGCCAATGACGTCCACCGGGAGGTCCGAGGGCGTCCCGTGGTCCGACAGACACCACAACTCCAGGGACAGAGGGCCCTGCCCCCCCTGGCACCCTGCCATCACGAGAGTCCCCAACAGCACCAGAGCGGAAGTCCTGGCCCTCATGCTTCCCCCTTTCCGGCGAGGCGCCGGTCCATGTCCCTTGGTTCTCGTCTTCGATGTTACTCCCGCCATCCAGCAATGCAACCAAGGCCTCTGAAGACCGCAGCGGAAAGCAGTCGCCACTGGGGTGCGTTTCGACTTCCGAGGACTTCCCAGGAAGGTCCGCTCTGGCTGTGGGACTGGTGGAACAGCCTCCGGGACTCCCTCAGCGGTTGTCCCCGGCCGATCCCAGCAGTTCGGCCGCGTGGGCCAGCACCGCCGGGGTCATCTCCCGCCCCCCGATCAGGCGGGCGATCTCCCGGAGGCGATCCGGGCCCTCGAGCCTCCGAACACGGGCGGTCGTTGTCCCGTTGACAACCTCCTTCTCGACGCCGAAATGGGCGTCGGCCCGGGCCGCGACCTGTCCGTGGTGGGTCACCACCAGCACCTGCCGCCGCCGGGCCGTCCGGGAAAGGACCTCCGCCATGCGTTCGGCAACGGCTCCGGACAGCCCCGCGTCGATCTCGTCATAGACCACCACCGGGGTCCCCACCGAAGACCGGAGCACCGAGTCGAAGGCCAGCATCAGCCGGGAAAGTTCCCCCCCCGACGCCACGTCCGCCAGGTCCCCGAACCCCATCCCGGGATTCGTCTGCACCTGGAACTCGACCCGGTCCAGTCCCCGTTCGCCCGGTTCCTGGGAATCGACCCGAATCTGCACGGAGGCCGCCGGCATGGCCAGTTGCCGCACCGCCTCGGTGACCCGTCGCTCCATCTCGGCGGCCGCCGCTCGCCTCCGCCCGGAGAGGGCCTCGCCCAGGCGATCCCGTTCCCGTCGCAGCCCCTCCAGTTCCCGCTCCCACTCGGGCAATCGGGACCCCACGGCCTCCAGTTCCGCCATCTCCCGCCGGGCCTCCTCCCGGGCGGCCAGCACCGCCTCCAGGCTGCCCCCGTGGCGTCGGGCCAGCGTCCGCAGGCCGTCCAGGCGGTCCTCGAGGCGGGCCAGTTCCCCGGGGTCCGACGCCAGCGCCGCTGCACGACGGGCCGCCTCCCGAGCCAGTTCACGGGCCTCGATCTGCATCGCCTCCAGGCGGTCCAGGACCTCCCGACTGCCCTCGTCCAGGCGCACCATCTCGCGGGCATCGGCCGTCAGGCGCCCCACCTGCTCGAAGACCGATCCGGCCCCCTCGTAGAGCCGCTCCTCGATGCGTCCCGCGGCCTCCCGGTACTTCTCGACGCCCCGAAGCAGCCGGATCCGGTCCTCGACCTCCCGGTCCTCCCCCACCCGGGGTTCCCACCGGGCCACCTGGTCCACCAGGTAGCGCAGGTCCTCCAGTCGCCGCTCCCGGTCCGCCTCGGAGGCCCTCCCCTGGGCCACCTGCCGATCGAGTTCCCGCCACCGTTCCCAGGCCTGCCGGTATTCCTGGACCAGGGGCAGACACTCCCCGAAGACATCCACCATCGCCAGGCGTTCCCGGGACGACGACAGGGTCAAGAAGGCGTGCTGGCCCGCCACCGAAACCAGCCTTCCCCCCAGTTCCCGCAGTTCCTTCAGCGTCGCCATGCGTCCCTGGATCCAGGCCCGGCTGCGTCCGTCGGCCCCCACGGTCCTCCGGAGGTGCACCTCGCCCTCCTCGGGCCCGTATCCTGCCTCCTCGAAATCGGAACGAGCCGCCTCTGGCACCTCCAGGAACGCCTCGACCAGGGCCTCCCGGGCCCCGGGCCGCACGGTGCCCTCCTCGGCCCGCCCCCCCAGCAGCAGTTCGATGGCATCCACCAGCAGGGACTTCCCGGCCCCCGTCTCCCCGGTGAGGCAGATCAGGCCCCGGGGGAACTCGACCTCCAGGTCCTCGAAGACCCCGAGGTTCGCCACGTGCAGCCTGGACAGCATTCCTCACCTCTCCCGGGCAGGCCCGCCGGCGAGCCGATTGTAGCCGAAGCGATGCCCCAGGTCCCAGGCGACCTCCCTCCCCGATTTCCCCGTCCACCGCGACACTGTTCCCGCAACGCCCCTCGACAGGAGTGACAAGGGGTCCCCGGGTTCAGCCCCCCACATCGATGGATTCGACAGGATCGTTCCAGCGTTCCGGGAGGATGGCGGAGTTCCGGGGAGATGCCGGCCGAAGAGGCCGTCCCCGGTCAATCCTCGCCCTGTCCCGCGCCCCGAGCCAGGGCCTGGGCGGCGAAGGAGGCCTGGAGGGCGGCGATCATCTCGTCCAGCTCCCCCTCCATGACCCGGTCCAGTTTGTAGAGCGTCAGGCCAATCCGGTGATCCGTGAGGCGATTCTGGGGAAAGTTGTAGGTCCGGATGCGCTCGCTGCGGTCCCCGGTGCCCACCATCGAACGGCGGGCATCCTGTTCCTTCTTCTCCTGCTCCTGCCGGGCCAGGTCTGCCAGGCGCGTCTTCAGGACCCGGATCGCCTTGGATCGGTTCTTCTGCTGGCTCCGCTCGTCCTGGCACACCACGACGATCCCCGTGGGCAGGTGGGTCAGGCGCACCGCCGAGTCGGTCTTGTTCACATGCTGCCCCCCGGCCCCCCCGGCCCGGAAGAGGTCGATCCGCAGGTCCGACTCGTCCACCCGGACGTCCAGGTCCTCGGCCTCCGGGAGCACGGCCACCGTCACCGCCGAGGTGTGGATGCGCCCCTGGGCCTCGGTGGCCGGGACGCGCTGCACCCGGTGCACCCCCCCCTCGTACTTCAGGGCGCTGTAGACCCGGTGCCCCCGGATCATCGCCACGACCTCCTTGAGCCCCCCCAGTTCGGTGTCGTTCTGCTCCACCACCTCGACCTGCCACCGCTTCGCCTCGGCGTACCGGACGTACATCCGGAACAGGTCCGCCGCGAAGAGGGCCGCCTCCTCGCCGCCGGTCCCCGCCCGGATCTCCAGCACCACGTCGCGCCGGTCCAGGGGGTCCTCGGGAACCAGCAACTCGAAGAGCCGCTTCTCGACCTCGGCCATCCGGGCCCGGATGCGTTCGATTTCCTCCTGGGCCAGGTCCCGGAGGTCCGCGTCGTGGCGCACCAGTTCCTCGTTTTCCGCCAGGGCCTTCTGCAACCCCACGTATTCCCGGTAGACCTGGACTCGCTCCTCCAGGTCCGAGCGCTCCTGGGAGACCTCCCTCAGGCGATCCGGTTTCAGGTAGACCTCCGGGCGGCCCATCTCCTCCTCGAGGTGGCGATACCGCTCCTCGACCACCTGGAGCCGCCGAAGGGCGTCCGAGATCTCCATCAGGACTCCCCCTGGAATGACGCGATCCAGTGATCGAAGTCCCCGTAGTCCGCAAAGGCGCGAATCGCCTCCTCCCCCGTTCCGAAGGCCATGGGCTGCAACGCGGACCGCAGGGCCACGAGGGCCACCTCCTGCTGGTCCAGGGCCGGGGGCTTCGTCGTGATGCGCTGCACGAAGACTCCGGGGCCCGACACGATGCGCCCGAAGACCCCGTTGCGCTGCCGCCAGGCCCAGCGAATCACCTCGTAGGACAGCGCCGCGATGGGGATCACCATGGGCACCTTGATGGCGACGTAGATCGCCTGGTTCCAGGCCACCGATTCGGACAGGGAGGGCAGGAGGGGGAACAGGGCCGTGAAAACGAGGATGCTGACGGCGATCACCGTGACGATGAAGGCCGTTCCGCAGCGCTCGTGGGCGGTGGGGAACTGCCCCAGGGACTCGGGAGTCAAGGGGCGCCCCTCCTCGAAGGCATGGACCGCCTGATGCTCCGCGCCGTGGTACTGGAAGACGCGCCGCATCTCGGGCAAGCGTCCCGTCAGCCAGACGAAGGCCAGGAACAGTCCAAACTTCAACAGGCCGTCCACCAGGTGAAAGGACCAGGCACGACCCCCGCTGAGGGCCTCGCTGCCCAGCAGCCGCCCCAGTCCCCAGGTCAGGCCGTGGGGCAGCACCGCGAAGAGCACCAGGGCAAACAGGATGCTGGTGGCCATCGAGGCCGCCAGGGCGAAGGGCCCGGCCTTCTTCCGGTCCTCCTCGGGCATCGCCTGGTCCGCCGAAAAGGACAGGGCCGACATCCCGTCGGAGAGCGTCTCCCACAGCACCGCCGCCCCCCGGATGCCCGGCTTCCCGACCCAGGGCCGCCTGTCCGCGAGCCGGGACGCCCTTCGCACCCGCACCACCAGGGACCCGTCGGGGCGCCGGACCGCCACGCTGGTCGCCCCGGGGGCCCGCATCATGACCCCTTCCACGACGGCCTGACCACCGACCGAGACCGGCTGTGAGGCAGGATTCGCGGGACGGCCCAGGGCAGCGGTGCAGCCCTGCCCGAGGCAGGCCGGACCGCGACGGGACGCGATGCCCAGCACGCTGCTAGTTCCCCCGGATCACCGTGCGGCCCGCGTACTTCCGGTTGAACCGGTCCACGCGGCCCTCGGTGTCCACGATCTTCTGCTTGCCCGTAAAGAAGGGGTGGCAGGCCGAGCAGATTTCCACGGTGTAGTCCCCGCGGGTCGACGAGGTCTCGATGACGTTGCCGCAGGCGCAGACGATCTTCGCGGGAACGTACTTCGGATGGATGTCCTTCTTCATGGCGTCCTCCAGTACTCGGTCGGCATTCCCGACCGGGGCGCCGTATTGTAGGCGCCGTCCCTTGCCCCGTCAACCATGGTCCCAACGGACGGTCCTGGCTCCCGAACGCGACGGGGGACCCGAGGCCGCCGACCGGCAGGGTCCAGCAAAACCATCGTCAAAACGTCGGGTTGGTGCCGGCAATTCGGTGACCGTCCCTCATTTTGATCTTGCGTCCGGGACGCAACGGGGAAATAACAGCCGCAGGAACCGGGCAGCACCCGCCAGAGGAGGTCCCGATGAAGTGCTTTTCCTTCCAGGTCGATCCGGTCACGGGAGAGGAGTTCTACGAGGTCCAGATCACCGGCCAGGCCCTGTTGAACCACCCGATCCTGAACAAGGGCCACGCCTTCTCCCGGGAGGAGCGCCACCTCCTGGGCCTCGATGGGCTCCTGGCCAACCGGGTGGCCACCCTGGAGTCCCAGACCCAGGTGAACTACGAGCACTACCAGCGTAAGACCGAGGACCTGGAGCGCTACATCTACCTGATGGAACTCCAGAACCGCAACGAGACCCTCTACTACGCCCTGCTGCTTCGGCATCTGGAGGAGATGATCCCCATCGTCTATACCCCCACCGTGGGCCAGGCCTGCCAGCAGATGAGCCACATCCAGCGCCGCGCCCGGGGCATCTACATCCACCCGGACAACCTCGCCTACGTGGACCAGATCTTCGACCAGGTGCCCAACCCCGACGTCCGCCTGCTGGTCGCCACCGACGGCGAGCGGATCCTGGGTCTCGGGGACCTGGGGGCCGACGGGATGGGCATCAGCATCGGCAAGGTCACCCTCTACGTCGCCGCCGGCTGCCTCCACCCGGCCTGCTGCCTGCCGGTCTGCCTCGACGTGGGGACCAACAACGAGAGACTGCTCAACGACCCCTACTACACCGGCTGGCGCCACCCCCGGCTGACCGGGAGCGACTACGACCAGTTCGTGGAGCGGTTCGTCGTCGCCGTGAAGCGGGCCTTCCCCCGGGCCCTGCTCCAGTGGGAGGACTTCGCCAAGCACCACGCCTTCGACCTCCTGACGCGCTACCGGGACCGCATCCTCTCCTTCAACGACGACATCCAGGGCACCGGGGCGACGGCCCTGGCGGCGCTGGTCTCCGCCGCCCGCATCCGGGGCCGGAAGATGCGTGACATGACCTACGTGATGACCGGCTTCGGGGAGGCGGGGCGGGGGATCGCCGACAACATCCGCACCGCAATGGAGGTCGAGGGCCTCACCGAGGCCGAGGCCCGGGCCCGGATTTTCCCGGTGGACCAGCAGGGGCTCCTGTTCCTGGACGACCCCCGGCTGGAGCCCCAGCAGCGCCCCTATGCCCGGGACCGGGCGACCGTGGCCGGGTGGGTCCTGGAGAATCCCGACCGGGTCACCCTGCTGGACGTCGTCCGCAACGTCCACCCGGATGTCCTGATCGGGGTCACGGCCCGCCGAGGGCTCTTCGACCAGGCGATCCTCTCGGAGATGGCCGCGGGCTGCGACCGTCCGACCATCCTGGCCCTCTCGAACCCGACCTCCAAGGTGGAGTGCACCCCCGAGGAGGTGGTCCAGGCCACCGGAGGGCGCTTCCTGATGGCCACCGGCAGCCCGTTCCCCCCGGTGTCGGTCGGGGACCACACCCAGGCCATCGCCCAGTGCAACAACCTCTTCATCTTCCCGGGAGTGGGCCTCGGGGCCATCATCTCCGAGAGCCCCAGGGTCACCGACCGGATGTTCACCGCCGGGTCCCACGCCCTGGCGGACCTCGTGACCGCCGAGGACCGGGCGGAGGGCCGCCTGCTGCCCAGGATGTCCGACATCCGGGAGGTCTCGGCCCGGGTCGCCCTGGCCGTGGCCCGGGAGGCCCGGGACTCGGGACTCGGGCGCATCCTGGACGATGAGGGCCTCGATCGCCTGGTGCGCCGGGCCCAGTGGACCCCCCACTACGTCCCCTACCGCAAGGCCCCCTGCCCTCGCTGAGCCCCCGGTCCCAGCCGCGCCCCCACGACCGCCTCCTCCGAAACACGATCGTGGCTACGGAGTCGTGAGCCTTGGCGATGATCTGGCGAACCGATAACGGAGGAAAGGCAGAGGAGGCAGGTCGGCAGGCGGGAGGATCGGCCTAGAAGATCATGTCCAGGGCGCTGCGGTCCTGGGTCTTCATGGCCTCGATGCGGCCCTTGCCCTGGGGCAGCACGTAGTTGCAGAAGAACTGCGTGGTCAGGACCTTCCCGTAGTAGAACTTGGCCTCCAGGTTGTCCTGGCACAGTTTCCGCTTGTCGGTCACGCTGGTGGCGCCGTTCTGGGCGTAGATCTGGTTCAGGGCCGCCTCGGCCACCAGGGCCTGCTGGCAGAGCCCCCAGGCCACGATCAGGTCACCGAAGCACTCCAGGAACGGGGTGGCCTGCAGGGCCATGTAGGCCGGGTCCTGCATCGCCACCGTCAGCACCTTCATGCCGATCTCCGCAAGCCCGTTCTTGGCCTCGCCGACCTTCTGGACGAACTTGCCGATGGTCGGGTGCCCCTTGTACTTGTCCACGAACTGGCCGATCTCCTTCAGGTAGCCCATGAAGACCTGGGTGCCCTTCATCGGCAGCTTCCGGCCCATCAGGTCCAGGGCCTGGATCCCGTTGGTCCCCTCGTAGATCGGGGAGATGCGGACGTCCCGGTAGTTCTGCTCCACCGGGTACTCGCTGCAGTAGCCGTAGCCGCCATAGACCTGGATCGCCTCGTCGCAGGCCCGGCAGCCCATCAGGGACCCGTAGGCCTTGCAGATCGGCGTCAGCAGCTCGACGAAGCCCTGGTACTTCTCCTTCTCGGCCGGGTCCGAGGTCCCCCGGGCGATGTCGGCGTACATTGCCGTGGAATAGAGCAGGTAGCGCAGGCCCTCCACCACGGCCTTCTGGTACATCAGCATCCGGCGCACGTCCGGGTGCTCGATGATCGGCACCTTGGGGGCCTTCGGGTCCTTCATGGCCAGGATCGAGGTGCCCTGGAGGCGCTCCTGGGCGTAGGCCTTCGCCGCCTCGTAGGAGGCGCCGGCCGCGCCGAGGCCCTGCACGCCGACCATGATCCGGGCCTCGTTCATCATGTGGAACATGATCTTGATGCCGTCGAGCTCCTGCCCGAGCAGCTCGCCCTCGCACTGGCCGTCCTCGCCGAAGTTCAGCACGCAGGTGGGGGACCCCTTGATGCCCATCTTGTGCTCGATGCGGCCCACCTTCACGTCGTTGAACCCGACGATGTTCCCGTTCTCGTCCACCTTGTGCTTCGGGACGATGAACAGCGACAGGCCCTTGGTCCCGGGAGGCGCCCCGGGGGTGCGGGCCAGCACCGCGTGGACCACGTTCTCCACGATGTCGTGGTCACCGCCGGTGATGAAGATCTTGGTCCCGTTGATGCGGTAGCGCCCGTTGCCGATGGGCTCGGCGGTGGCCTTGTTGGCCCCGACGTCGGACCCGGCGCCCGCCTCGGTCAGGCACATCGTGCCGGACCAGGTGCCGTCCAGCAGTTTCGGGATGTACTTCTTCTTCATCTCCTCGGTGCCGAAGTCGTTGAGCAGGCTGACCACGCCCTCGGTCAGGCCCGCCGACAGCGAGAAGGCCACGCAGGCGCCGATGAAGAACTCGTGGACCACCTGGCCGATGATCCACGGAAGGCCCTGGCCCCCAACTTCCATGTCCTGGATCGTGCCGATGTAGCCCCCGGCCGCCAGACGCTTCCAGGCCGCCTTGAAGGGCTCCGGCAGGATGACCTGGCCGTTCTCGAAGCGCGCCCCGACCTGGTCCGAGACCTCGTTCATCGGGGCCAGGACCTCCCGGGCGAACTTGTAGGCCTCGCTGATCACCGCCTCGTACTCGTCCTTCCCGTAGTCCTGGAACCGCGGGAACTTCTGCAGGTCCTGGATCTTCAGGACCTCGAACAACTGGAACCGGATGTCTCGCATGTCAGCACGGTAGTCGGCCATTCGTCCCTCCAAGTTGGCAAAAGCCTGCCGCAAGCGTAGGTGCCTGCTTCCGGTCTTGTCAAGAGAGATTGTTGCGGCAAGACGCGGTGTGTCACGGCCCTGGAAATGCTATATTGTGTCGCCTGTTCCTTGCCCGGAGGTCCGTCGATGCGCCGTGCCCTCGTGCTGGTCCTGGTGCTGGGAATGCCCGCCGTCCTCCGGGCCGAGATCACCCCCGAGGACGTTGCCGTCGTGGTGGACACCGACGGGTCCATCGAGGAGTCGGCGACGGCGCCGGACACCTACCTGATGAAGGTCGCCTGCGCCTTCTACAAGAGCCATCCCGATGCCTACGACGCCATCTTCGTCTTCACGACCCTGCCGGGCAACTTCTTCACCAACGTCCAGCAGGGCTGGCCGGTCCAGCAGCGCAACAAGGGCATCGGCCGGGAGCCCCTCTACAACAACGCCCCGAAGTTCTGCGCCCGCCAGGGCCGGCTGCGCCACGCCGTGAAGATGGGGGACCTGAAGGCCCTGCCGAACAACCCCGACGACTACTACACCGGAATCCTGATGTACGGCCTGAGCGGGATCGAACTGATGGGCCACGAGTTCGGCCACCAGTGGCTCGCCTCCATCGAGTACCGGCGGCCCGAGGACAGCGAGAACCACTGCGCCCTCCGGGGATGGGAGGGGAGCAGCGAGCCCCAGCCCGGGGAACTGATGTGCGACGGGTGGGCCCGGAACGGCTACAACCAGCACTGGTCCTACTACCTGCACAACCCCTCGGTCATGTACGGCAGCGAGATCACGGACCTCGGCGGCGGCAAGTTCCGGATTCGCACCGCCAAGCCCTTCAAGTTCAGCCCCCTGGACCAGTACCTGATGGGCCTGCGGCTGCCCGGGGAGGTGCCTCCCTTCTTCCACGTGCTGGACCCCCAGGGCTACCCCCCCGGCGGTTCGGCGTCCCTGCCCTCCCGCCAGAACGAGAAGGGCACCGAGTTCACCGGCATCCGGGTGGACGTCACGATCGAGGACGTCCGGCGCGTCCACGGCGAACGGGAGCCTCCCCTGGAGAAGTGCCACTGGAAGGGGGCCCTGATCCTGGTCACCAACGCCCAGTGGCCCCAGCATCCCGCGGCGCTCCAGAAGGTCGCCGACTACGGCAACCGGTGGGAGGCCTGGTACGACGAGGCCACCGACCATCGGGGGTCCTTCGACCTGACCCTCGACGGCCGGGGATACGGCACTCCGACCTGCCCGTCGGGGCTGGTCCCGCCGCCGCCCGACGAGGGAGCCGAGGAGACGATCCCCGATGCCCCCCGAGACGTCCAGGAGCCCACCGAGACGGTCCCCGAGGACCTTCCCGGACCTCCCGACTGGTCCCACCTGGACTTCGGCCAGGGGTCCGACCCGTCCTCCGATCCCGGCCAGGGCGCTCCGGACCGGGGCGTGGCGTCGCCCGACCTCTCGGAGGGCGTCGCCGGCGAGTGCGTCCCGATGACCCGCAAGTGCCTGGGACAGGCCGTCCTCCTGTGCGCCCAGGACGGGAGATGGGCCTTCCTGCGAAACTGCGACGACGGCGAGCAGTGCATCGAGGACGGGGTCTGTGCCTCCGGCAGCGGCAAGTCCAGCGGTTGCGACGCCGGGTCTTCCACGGGAGGCCCCGTCACCCTCCTCGGGTCCCTGGCCCTGCTGGCCCTCTGGCGTCTCGGCCGGCGGCGGCGTCCTGCCACCGGCCTCCCCTGAGAGCGCCGGACCGGTTCCGTGCTTGCGGATTCCCGCGCCTTCCGCTATCACGCCTGCGATGGAAGGCGCCTCCCCCGAACCCTTCTCTCCCGACGCCGAGCCCTCCCAGGTCGTGCTGCGCCGGGGCCTGCTGGCCGGTCGGACCTTCGCCTCCCTGCGCCACCCGGCCTACCGCCTCTACTTCTTCGGCCAGATGGTCTCCCTGGTGGGCCTCTGGATGCAGTCGGCGGCCCAGTCCTGGCTGGTCTATGACCTGACTCACTCCAAGGCCTTCCTGGGCATCGTCGGCATCGCCGGGTCCCTGCCCATCGTGCTGCTGTCGGCCTGGGGCGGCATCCTCGCGGATCGCTTCCCCAAGCGCCGCATCCTGATGATCACCTCCGTGATCGCCGCCCTGCTGGCCTTGACGCTCGGCCTGCTGACCCTCACGGGCATCACCCGCCCCGGGCATATCCTGGTCCTGGCGGCCCTGCTGGGCGTCGTGTCAGGGCTCGAGATGCCCGCCCGGCAGGCCTTCGCCGCCGAACTGGTGGGACGGAGCGATCTGGCCAACGCCATCGCCCTGAATGCCTCGGTCTTCCATGCCGCCCGCATCGTGGGTCCGGCCCTCGCCGGCGTCCTCATCGCCCAGGTCGGGACCGGCTGGGCCTTTGTCGGCAATGGGCTGAGTTTCGGGGCGATCCTGTTGGCCCTGGCTCGAATGCGCCTGGTGGACGTCGTTCCGTCCGCCTGCCGATCGGGCGACGGAGGGCTCTGGAAGGGCGTCGCCGTGGTCCGGGAGACCCCCGGGCTCCGGGCACTGCTGTTGATGATGCTGGTCGTCGGGGTCTTCGGCTGGTCCTACGTCGTGCTGATGCCGGCCCTGGCCCGTGACGGCCTGGACTCCGGTCCCCAAGGCTATGGACTCCTGATGTCGGCCATCGGGATCGGGTCGGTGGCCGGGGCCCTCACCCTGGCCTCCCTGGGGCAAATTCGCCGTCCCCGAGCGGTCCTCTGTGGGGTGGTCGGCGGCCTGGGCGCGGCGTTGCTGGTGCTGTCCCTGGCACGAGTCCCCTGGGTCGCGGCGACGGCACTGGCCCCGGCGGGATTCAGCCTGACGATCTTCTTCAGCCTGACCAACACCTGGCTCCAGATGGCCGTCCAGGACGACGTCCGGGGCCGCGTGATGGGGGTGTACACCGCCATCTTCGGCACCCTGATCCCCCTGGGGGCCCTCTGGGCCGGCATGATGGCCGAGTGGATCGGGGTCCAGTGGACCATCGCCGCCGGGGCGGTCCTCTGCCTGCTGGCGGTCCCGGTCCTGCTGCCCGGTCTGCCCGAGGCCATGGACCGCTAGTCCTCAAGCGACGCGAATGGAGGACACCGTCCGGCAGCCCCGACGGTTCAGAGGTCCGGCGACAGGGTCTCGATGTTCATTCCGCCGGCATAGGCATAGGACACGTAGAAGTCCCACCCATAGACCGTGATGCCGACCCGCTTGTCGGCGCTCAGGGTGTGGCTCCCGGGCTGCATGGGCAGGCGCGAGACCATGTACTGTCCCCCCGGCAGGTTCTGGAACTGGGACGCCGACAGGACCGATCCGTCCAGCGTGACCTTCGCCCCGACGGGAGCGACGATGTTCACGAAGTTGCTGCGATACTTGATGGGGACCAGGAACACGTACTCCGACCGGAACTGCTCGATGGGCACCCCGACCAGGAAGGCCGGGTCCCCGATGTTGGCGTCGTCGGGGCTGCACTGGGCCTGCTTCGTGCACGAATTGAAGTTCGAATCGCAGACGCACGACCCCGGAGACTCCTCGCACCACTCGCCTGTGAACTCGTTGTAGCATCCGCTGTGGGCCGAGTAGGGGGCGTTCTGTCCCTCCAGGTACTGTCCCACCAGGAAGGGCTGGTCCCCGGTCAGCAAGGTGTGGTCGCTGATCTCGAACTCGAACCACTCCCCGGCGTTCAGGGCCGGGATGGTGATGTTCTGGGGACTGGCCGTGATGTGCGTGCCGTCGTAGGCCGCCAGCACCCGGACCACGTCCGGGGCCTTGCCCCGGGGCATCGTCTTGCTGACGACGTAGGTCTTGCCCCAGGTGCTGATGGGCTGGATCTGCTCCTCCAGGTGGTCGCAGGCCGCGATGGAGGGACAATCGGTATCGAGCGTGCAGGAGAACAGCGGGTCATAGGAGCACCGCCCCCCTTTGCAGGTCGAGTAGGGGGCATTGGCGCAGACATGTCCGCCAAACACCGCCACCTTGCGGTTCGCCTCCACCAGGCTCCCGGTGAAGTCGTCGGGCACCCCGGCAGCCTCCAGATTCAGCACCTGCCCCTTTTGCATCCGGAAGGTCTGGGTGGACCCCCGGGCCATCGACGGCACCCCCGGCCCCGACTGGACCGGGGCGGTGGTCGTGATCGTCACCTCCGTCTCCCCTTCCTCCACCGCCACCACCGTGAGCGTCGATGCCAGCAGTTGATAGTCACTGTTTTGCCCGATGGTCGGCCAGGACAGCACCCGGTAGTGCTTGCCCAGGGCGGTGGTGGGGAACAGCAGAGACGCGTCGTTCGAATAGACCTTCGCGTTCTCCAACGGGTTGAACTGGTAGGCCACCACCGGCAGGTTCGAGGTCAGGTGCCAGGCATTGGTCGTCAGGCCCGACCCCGAGATGTTGTTGGCCGGCAGGCTGATGATCGTCGCGGTCTTTGGCGGCGCCTCATAGGTCCGCTCATAGCCCGAGGCGTTGGTGACCCGCACCGTGGCCTTGAAACTGGCGTTGATGTTCGACACCACGATGGCGTAGGGGGCGTTGGCCCCCCCGCCGTACTGGGTATCCTCCGAGTCCACGTACTGGTCCAGGTCCGTGGCCCAGTACTCGCAGCCCTGATTGGTCTTGAACTTCGCGTTGAACTCGCAGAGGTTCATGCAGATGCCCAGGTGGCAGAGCCGGCCCGTGTTCTCGGTGTCGCAGTCCTCCGTGAAGGCGAAGCCCGCTCCGTCCAGCGTGCAGGTCATCACGGACGACCCCTGGCAGATGCGGTATCCCGGCACGCACTCGACACACTGGCCGTTCACGCACCGCTGGCTTCCGCAGTCCTTCTCCTCCCAGCCGGATCCATCCAGGCGGCAGAGCCGGGCCACGTTGATCTGGGGGCAGTCCACGGACCCGGGGATGCAGGCGAGGCAGTCCCCTTCCCAGCAGACCAGGTCCCCGCACTCGTGCTCGTCCATCGCCGTGCCCTGCTCGTTGCAGATGCGGGCCTTGTTCCGAGTGCAGGACTTCGACCCCGGCATGCAGAACAGGTCATTGCGGCAGGAGCCATTGACGCAGTAGCCCTGTCCCCGGCAGTCGGCCAGGTCGCGGCACTCCACGCAGACTCCGACCCTCGGGTCGCAGTAGGGGGTATCCCCTGAGCAGTCGTTCTCGTTCTGGCAGCGGGTCGCATCGGGGCCCGGGTCCCAGGGGACCTGCCCATCGCCGCCTCCAAAGTCCACGTGCACGACCGGGATGTCCCTCGGTCCGAGGTCGGTCGTTCCCTCGCCTCCCCCGCAGGAGGCCATCCCGAGGGCCGTTCCCGCCACCGCCATTCCCGCCAGCCAGACCTTCATCCTGACACCTCGCCACGGCGCCGAACGGTTGATTGTAGCGGAAATGTCACGGAGGGAAAGCCCATGGCCGCAGGCTGAAATCACCTTGACAACCAGCGTGGTCCTGGATAGCATCGGTCTGCCAGCCGAAGGAAGAGACGCAGGTGGAACGGTCATGTCCCAGGTCGGTGGTAGCGTGGCAACATCACGGGACTGGACTCCCGTGAGGAAGGCAATGGCTGGGCCATCCCGGGTTCCGAAGGAACGATGGCCCGAGGTTGCAACGGCGTCAGGCAAGGAAGGGAAGGAGGAATCATGCCGCAGGAGTTGACTCTTCAGACGTTGCAGGACCTTCTGTCGGGGGATGCGGTGGCCATCCGGCGCGTCCAGCAATTGCTGCCGGCCGGCGGCCCTGGGGACAAGGTCTTTCCCCCCACCTACGAGGGAAGCCAGTACGCGGAAGAGAACAGGATCCTCGATGGACGCGAGATCCCCTGCGTCCTGCTGGACAGCGTCCAGTCCCAGGCCAATCGCATGGAACAGGCCCTCAGGGAGACCTTCTATCGGGGACAGGACCAGGAGGCGGACATCCCCATTGTCCTGGTCGATTTCGTTTCGGCCGGCCTCCCCGAGGTGGGGGAACTGACCTCCCTGGATGTCCCGCATCGCCTGGCGGACGCGATCCTGCGGGACAGCGAGTACGAAGGGCAGCCGTTCCCTCAGAGCCCCATCGGAAGGGCTCTCACAGAGGCTTCCACATCCAATGCGACTGGTCTGTTCCAGTTCTCCCCCACCTCCCTGGTCTTTGGCGTCTGGGACTCGACGGGAAAGTCTGGGGGACTGGGAACCAAGTTCCAGCGGGTTCTTGTCGGAGAGGTCATCGCGTTCTTTGCAACGAAAGGGGTTCGCCCGACCAGCCGAATCGACCCGCTTGGAATCGAACTCGACGCCGCGACGATCTACGAGGCCGCCGACGGATCGGTCTGGTCCTTGGACGCCAACCTCGCGGCAAAGGACGAAAAAGGCAATCCGAAGAAGATCAAACCTTCGGAAACCAACCATGGCAATGTGACCCCGACCCTAGAGAATCACAAGACGAAGCAACGCAACCATGGTGGGATCTCCTTCGAATTCGCGAAGCAGATGATCGTGATCAGCCTCCCGGCCATCCGCAGACTGCATTTCCCGGTCGGTGGTAGGGAAGACCAACGACGAAACGCCGCCGCCTGGACGGCCCTCACCGCCCTGGGAATCGCGGCAGCCGACCTGTCGATTCGCAAGGGCTGTGACCTCCGGAGCCGTTGTCTCCTGGTCCCGGACTCCTCTCGTCCTGTCGCCTGGGAATGCATCCGTGGGGATGGTTCCGTCGAGTCCTTCTCCATTGGCGACTCGACGCGGCTGCTCCGCGAGGCCGCCTCGGCTGCCGAGGCGCTGGGCCTTCCTTCCTGGCGACGCAAGCCCTGGGTGCTCCGTCCGTCCGGGAAACTGGTGGAACTGGTTCGCCGAAACCGAAAGAGCGGCCCCGTGGTGGAGGACTGACGATGTTTGCGATTGCCTGGCAGTACCTGACTGGCCGGGCGGTGGCGACGAGTCCCTCCGATCGGACGGCTCCAGAATGGCCACCGCACCCGGATCGGGTGTTCATGGCCCTGGTGGCCTCTTGGGCGGACTCCGGAGCGCCACCGGCCGGACGAGCGGCACTGGAGTGGCTCGAGGCGCAGACTCCACCGTCTCTGGTCCTCCCCCAGAGCGTCAGCCTGGACGTCCAGGATCCGACCGCCAGCGTGATCAAGGTCTTCGTCCCGGTGAACGACATCGAGCCGCCGAAACGCGGTCGGGAGTATGGCGACACCTACCTGGGTCTGCTGCCATCGAGGCGAGAAAAGAAGGAACGCCATTTCCCCTCCGTCCTGCCGGGGGAAGAGGTCTGCATGCTGGTGTTTCGGGAGCCTCCCCCTCTGGAGCATCGGGCGGCACTGGCCTCGCTGTGCTCACATGTGGTCCGAATTGGCCACTCCCGATCCCTGGTCCGTGTCTGGCTCGAGGACAATCCACCCGATCCCCTGTGGATCCCCAACAGCCCTGCCGGCGCGGACTTCCACCTGAGGGTCCCATACAAGGGTCGTCTGGCGGATCTGCAGGATGATTTCAACATGGGCGTCCGCCCGAGGGCCGCCCGCTGGATCGCCTATGGATCGGTGCAGAGTCCAGACCTCCCCAGAGGGGAATTCGATGGACGCATGTTCGTCTTTCGTCGCACCGGGGGAGCCCAGTCCACCATTTCGCGAACTCTGGCGTGGACCGATGCCCTCCGAGGGGTCTTTCTGAAAGCGGCAGATGGCAATCGCGACTGGATGCAACTGGTGAGCGGACACTCCCCGGACGGGGGGCGCCTGAACGCTCCACACGTCGCCTTCGTACCCTTGGCGAATACCGGGCATTCCAACGCCACCGGCCTTCTGATGGGATTCGGTCTGCTCCTTCCCGCAACGCTGTCCCCCGATCAACAAAACGCGTTCCTGTACGATGTCCTGCCACGGGCGTTCCAGGATGCCGATCCTCCCACGATTCGTCTGGTGGCCGGTGCCCTGGGAGAGATGTTCCTGGAGCGGGAGTCACAGCCCGTCCCGGCCTTCAACCTTCGATCGACTACCTGGACGCGTCAGGGCCCACGATGGGCCACCGTGACACCCATCGTCCTTGATCGCCAGCCCCCGCGGCGTCATGAAGATCAGGACCAGTGGGCGATGGACCAGATCGCGGACGCATGCCGACGTCAGGGGCTGCCGGAGCCCCTCGACATCGCGGTCTCGGGGTTCTCTTCGGTGCCCGGGGTTCCTCCCGCCAGGGCCTTCCCTCCCCTTCCGCGTCGCAGCGACGGCGGCAGGCGTTGGCATCTCCACGCCACGATTCGCTTTCCCCGAAAAATCGCAGGGCCCCTGTTGCTTGGCGCCGGGCGTTACCGGGGATACGGCCTGCTCCGTCCTTGGGAGGTGCCATGAACCTTCAAACGGGTCATTTCGAGGAGTTCTTCCACGCCATCCATGGCAAGGAGCCCTTCCCCTGGCAGACAAGGTTGCTGCACCATGTCCTGGAGCAGGGGTGGCCTGAGACACTGTCCCTTCCGACGGCCACAGGCAAGACGGCGATTCTGGACGTGGCCGTGTTTGCGCTGGCTCTCCAGGCAGACCTTTCTCCTACGGAACGGGTCGCCTGCAGGAGAATCGCCCTGATCGTGGATCGCCGCGTCGTCGTGGACGAGGCCTCCAACCGGGCCAGACGCATCGAGCGTGCCATTCGGGAGGCGGCTTCCTCCGAAACGGCCAATCCCATCGTCACCGAGGTTGGGAACGCCCTGAAGCGACTCGGCGGAAATCCCCCTCTCCGCAGCACCACGCTTCGGGGGGGCATGTATCTCGAAGAACTCTGGGCCGAATCCCCCTTGCAGCCGGTGATTCTGTGTTCCACCGTGGACCAGATCGGCTCCAGGCTCCTTCATCGAGGGTATGGACTGTCTTGCAGGTCACAACCCCTTCATGCAGGACTTCTCTCCCACGATACCTTGATCGTCCTGGACGAGGCCCACTGCAGCGATCCGTTCCTTCAGACCCTCCAGGCCATCCACCAACTTCGCCTGGTGGCCGAGGTGCAGGTCCCCGGACCTTTTCACGTCGTGGCCATGACCGCGACGCCGAAGAACGTGAAGGAACCATTCCGTCTGAACAGGGAGGACTACCAGCATCCTGTGTTGTCCCGGCGGCTCCAGACTCAAAAGCCGGCTCAACTGGTCGAGGCTAAGAAGGGACAGGACTCGGGACTGGTCGAAACCTTCGTCCAACAGGTGAGAAACGTCTTGGATTGGACATCCGACGGGTATTCGACCCCCGTGGTCCCACCTTCTGCAGAAAACCTTGCCACCTCCGAACTCCCTCTGGAGGGTCTTTGGAAGCGATCCGAACCACCTCCTGTCCTCCCAGTGAACACGGTTCTGGTGGTGACGAACCGTGTGGCGACCGCCCGTCTGCTCTACGAACATCTAGTGAAGGAAGCGTCTTCAGGAACGGGAAAGAAATCCCGGAGGGCCTTCACAACGGAACTTCTGACCGGACGAACGCGTCCGCTGGATCGTGAGCGAATCCTGGAACGCTTGAAGCAGCGGATCTCGGCCGATCGTTCGCCCCGCAACCCCGAGGGAGCCATCCCCCTGGTCGTCGTTGCAACCCAATGCGTCGAAGTGGGAGCGGACTTCGATTTCGACGCCCTGGTCACCGAGGCCTGTCCCCTGGATGCCCTACGCCAACGACTGGGTCGTATCGACCGCATGGGAGATCGAGGGATCTCCCCTGTCGTGGTGATATGCCGCAAGGAAGGCGTCGGAACCTCGACCAGCCCTGCAGACGACCCCGTGTATGGACAGGCGCTGTCCAGGACCTGGCACTGGCTGCAATCACTCCCCCAAGGTCCCGACGGCTGCGTGGATCTTGGGCAGATCGCCTTGGAAGCCCATTTGCCGAAGGATCAGACGCCGCTTCAGACACCTTCCTCCGATGCGCCCCTGCTCTTCCCGGTGTACTGTGATCTCCTGGTGCAGACCGGGCCCCAACCGAGTGTCTCACCGGATCCCTCCTTGTTTCTTCATGGTCCCGATCGGGGTGTCCCGGAGGTCCAGATCGTGTGGCGTTCGGACCTCGATCCGGAGTCCACGGAACACTGGGCCTCGACCATTTCTCTCTGTCCTCCCTTGGCCATTGAAGCACTGCCTGTTCCTCTGTATCTTGCCAGGGCCTGGCTTGCCGAGGATTCGAAGCGCCTTTCCCAAGATGAAGGAGGAGATCTCCCCGATCCCCGGGAGGACGAAGACAACCGCGTCGATGGTCATTCAAGGCCTTTTCTGAAGTGGGCCGGGCCAAAAGAGTCGGAAGTCATCACCGATCCGAGGCTCCTGAGTCCCGGGGACGTCCTTGTTGTCCCTTGTTCCTACGGGGGCTGCGACCAGCATGGCTGGAATCCTGAGTTCCAGGTTCCGGTGAGCGATCTGGCAGAAACCGCCATGATCCGTGTTCGTAGGCGACCCGTGCTTCGGGTCACGCCCGCCTTGTGGACTCGCCCTGGCCTCGAGGCGTTCGAGTCACCCTTCCAGGAACTGGCCCACCTGAAGTCCGATGAAGAATCCGAATGGCCAGACGACCTGAAGGACCGTGTCCGCTCGTCTCTTCGCAGCATCGACGAGCAACACCTTTCGGACGACTTTCGACAGATGCTGGATCATTTTCGCCATAAGAAATGGGAGGTTCAGCCTCATCCATCTGGCGTCGGAGTCGTGATTCTCTCCAGTCACCACATCGCCAGTGTTTCTTCCAGTGACGACGACTCCTCGTTGCTTCACGAAGGAACCGTCCCATTGTTTTCCCACATGGAACAGGTCGGCCGGCTGGCCAGGGTGTTGGCCGAAAGGGTTGGGCTTGATTCAAGTCTCGTGGAGGACGTTTCTCTGGCAGCCCGTCTCCATGACCTCGGAAAGGCTGATCCCCGTTTTCAGGCATGGATGGCCGGAGGAGATTTCGTGCGGGCCAGGCGCCTTGGCCTGCTGGCGAAATCCGATGGAATCCTGATTGGGAGTCGCCAATCTGCCGAGGCCCAGAGACTGGCCGGCTATCCGGAAGGAGGGCGACACGAAATCCTTTCCGTCCGTTTGTTGGAGTCCTGTCCCCCCTTGATGGAACGGGCCCACGACCGTGATCTGCTTCTCCACCTGGTGGCCGCACATCATGGCCATGCTCGTCCCCTGGCCCCCGTAGTTCGTGACGATAGGCCCGTTCATGTCCAGGTGACCCTTGACGCCCACACGCTGATTGCTCCAAGTGACACCTCCCTGGAGCACATCGCGAGCGGTGTCGCAGAGAGATTCTTCCGGCTGATTCGCCGATACGGTTGGTGGGGTCTTTCGTTTCTGGAATCCATCGTGAAACTGGCCGACTACCAGGCCAGTAGACTGCCCGAGGTGTCTGGAGGCGACCATGGATGAATTGCGATGCAAGGGACTGGATGGCAGGAATCCTTTGCACTTCCTGGCAGCACTGGGCGCCCTGCTCCTCTCCGACCGGATTTCACCCGGTATGCGACTTTCCTGGGAGCAGCGTGGCGCCGCATGGAACCCCATCTTGTCCCCCGTTTCCGATCCCCAGAAATTGTTCGGTCATCTTGCTGCCTGGTTGAATCGGCTGGGAGAAGTGGGTTCCTCGGACCCGTTTCTCCAAAAACGATTGAAGGAACTCCAACAAAGACTGAAAGCCAGGCAAGAATCCCTGAAATCGAAGAAGAAGGAACAGGGAAGAAAGCGTGGGAAGGGGTCCGCCTCCAATGCATCGGAGCCTTCCGCGGAGGAGGAGGAGATCCGTCGGATTCAGGAAGAGATTGCTTCCTTGGAGGGCCGCCGAGCCTCGGAACTCGGATACGGAATCGCACACTGGGGAGACCTCATCGCGGTCAATGCCGAAACGGTCCGCCATTACGGCAAGAGGGCCCTTCGGGATTGGCTGATTGCGGCGCTGACAGAAAAGGGTTCAGGGACTATTGAACCGTTCACCGAGGACCCTCGGTTACGGATCTGTCTGGTTCCTGCTCTCGCCAGCGATGTTATTCGGAAGCGGGGAAAGGATTCGGGGTCCCTCGTGGAACCGACGCCCCTGAGTTTCAGCAACGGGGCCAGCAATCAGTACTTACTGAAGGATTTCCGGAACTGCACCCATCATGTCAATCCGGAACGTGTTGAAGCCACCCTCCTTGGATTCAATTCGCGTTTCGTGGAGGGAATCACCGGACTCAACTGGGATCCCTCTGACTATCGTCCATACGCGATGTCCTGGAGCGATCCAGATGGAACCCCGAAGAACACTGACGTTGCCGCCAATGCATTGGCCTACATTGGGCTTTCTTTTTATCCGGTCCTTCCCGCGAACCGTCGCGTCCACCTGTTTGGCATTCGCTCTTCGGGGAGGGCGTTCGCGTGGCCTCTGTGGGAATCCCCTCTGGACCCGACTCTGGTCCAACTGGTGATTTCCAGTTCCAGACTCGAGTTGGAGGAGGTTTCTCCGGAAGAACTATCTCATCGTGGAATTTCTGAAGTCCGGCAATCAAGCATCATCAACCCAAGCGGCAAACGCAACTATTTTTCGCCTTCCAGGCCCATCTTCACGCGGATGCCTTAGTACCTGTTGCGCCTCGTGGCAACGTCCGCCAGTCATCGCCTTTTCATTTTGGCCGCGTTCCTGGGAACGCGGAAACGGTCTGCCACTGCCGGGGTGCTCGCGCAGCAGGTGAGCTTCAATTTGGCCGCGTTCCTGGGAACGCGGAAACGGTTGATGATGCCGCCCGGCTCGGAGATTGCCATCGGCTTCAATTTGGCCGCGTTCCTGGGAACGCGGAAACCCTCCTCCCAGTCTGAGAAGCAGGAGGGGTAGGCATGCTTCAATTTGGCCGCGTTCCTGGGAACGCGGAAACGGTGACTATCGCCGGCGGGGCCCTGGCAGATCTGCTGCTTCAATTTGGCCGCGTTCCTGGGAACGCGGAAACGATGCAAGCGCGCGCGAAAGCGCCGCACTCCGCGGGCTTCAATTTGGCCGCGTTCCTGGGAACGCGGAAACCAGGATAGCCAATGCGCCCCAACGATGGAAGCACGGCTTCAATTTGGCCGCGTTCCTGGGAACGCGGAAACCGCGATCCGCGCCGCGTCACGCGCTTTGTCCGACCGGCTTCAATTTGGCCGCGTTCCTGGGAACGCGGAAACCCCACTCCCTTGCCACCAGGCCCGCATCGTCCGGGATGCTTCAATTTGGCCGCGTTCCTGGGAACGCGGAAACACGATTCTGACTAAGATGACCGACCTGGCCGTTCGTGCTTCAATTTGGCCGCGTTCCTGGGAACGCGGAAACTCATGCAGCGGCCTGGAAGATGGTTCTCCTGGCGTGGCTTCAATTTGGCCGCGTTCCTGGGAACGCGGAAACCGGCCCTGATCTGCTCTCCGTGATCGACGGTCGCCCGGCTTCAATTTGGCCGCGTTCCTGGGAACGCGGAAACCGCATTCCTCCGCTTTTTCCGCCGCCATTTCGGCCGTGCTTCAATTTGGCCGCGTTCCTGGGAACGCGGAAACCCACAGGCTGCGTTGGCCTCGCTGGTCCGATACCAGGCTTCAATTTGGCCGCGTTCCTGGGAACGCGGAAACACGGCAGAACCGTGCGGTGCCATGGCCCCCGCTGGTAGGCTTCAATTTGGCCGCGTTCCTGGGAACGCGGAAACATTCTTCCTCTGCGACGATCCTTTCTGCGATCGCGCGCGCTTCAATTTGGCCGCGTTCCTGGGAACGCGGAAACCCGCGTCCGCCGCCACCGACACCGTCACCGCCAGCAACGCTTCAATTTGGCCGCGTTCCTGGGAACGCGGAAACCCCTGATATCGACGTGGACGAAGGAATCATACAGCCCGCTTCAATTTGGCCGCGTTCCTGGGAACGCGGAAACGGCTGGAAGGGTTGGTCCTTCAAGCCAGCGGGGGTGCTTCAATTTGGCCGCGTTCCTGGGAACGCGGAAACGAGCATGACGCCAGCGCCGAGCACGAGCCCCAGCCCGCTTCAATTTGGCCGCGTTCCTGGGAACGCGGAAACTCGACTCCGATCATGCTGCGCGATCGGCGCGGCATCATGCTTCAATTTGGCCGCGTTCCTGGGAACGCGGAAACCGACTGGACCTCCAGGGGCCCGCGCGCCAGAGTGGCGCTTCAATTTGGCCGCGTTCCTGGGAACGCGGAAACTGGCGAAGAAACGCAAATCAGAGGTGACGATGGACGCTTCAATTTGGCCGCGTTCCTGGGAACGCGGAAACCTTCCCACGACGGGGGCGGCAAATAATCCGTGAAAGGCTTCAATTTGGCCGCGTTCCTGGGAACGCGGAAACGTGGTTGAAGAAAAGGTGAAGGCGGGGGGCGAAAATGCTTCAATTTGGCCGCGTTCCTGGGAACGCGGAAACGGATGTTGCTATCACGAATCCAACCGGATCGGATGTGCTTCAATTTGGCCGCGTTCCTGGGAACGCGGAAACATGCATCCGGCACCTATGTTTCCGGCGTGTCTTTGGCTTCAATTTGGCCGCGTTCCTGGGAACGCGGAAACGTTCCCTGAGCCACGCCGCCAGGTCCGGGAGGATCGCTTCAATTTGGCCGCGTTCCTGGGAACGCGGAAACCTGCGGGCTGTGGCAGGTCCGCCCCGAGGTCCACGGGACGCTTCAATTTGGCCGCGTTCCTGGGAACGCGGAAACAGGTATGGGCATCCGGTGACGATTCTGACGAAGATGCTTCAATTTGGCCGCGTTCCTGGGAACGCGGAAACAGGTATGGGCATCCGGTGACGATTCTGACGAAGATGCTTCAATTTGGCCGCGTTCCTGGGAACGCGGAAACGAGGTTGCCCAGGGCACGAGCCACTGCCTCGGCCAGCTTCAATTTGGCCGCGTTCCTGGGAACGCGGAAACCGTAGCAGGAGCGCCACGCGGACTCCCAGCGCTCAGCTTCAATTTGGCCGCGTTCCTGGGAACGCGGAAACGCCATCCCTGTCGCGATCCGTGGCGTCTCCGACGCGACGCTTCAATTTGGCCGCGTTCCTGGGAACGCGGAAACCCCAGGACCCCGCCGCGGCCCGCAAGCGCATCCTCGCTTCAATTTGGCCGCGTTCCTGGGAACGCGGAAACTCGATCTCCTCCCTGGATCGGCCGGGCGCGAGGTAGGCTTCAATTTGGCCGCGTTCCTGGGAACGCGGAAACCTCCCCGGAGCATGACCCGCTGCCAGTCCAGTGGCCTGCTTCAATTTGGCCGCGTTCCTGGGAACGCGGAAACGGCCTGCCTCCGCTCCAGCTCCAGCTGATCGAGGCCGCTTCAATTTGGCCGCGTTCCTGGGAACGCGGAAACATCCAGCACCAGAGCCGGTGCAGCGGGACGCGTAGCGGGCTTCAATTTGGCCGCGTTCCTGGGAACGCGGAAACCTGCCCGAGCCCCGGGCGGCAGCTTGCGCCGCTCGATGCTTCAATTTGGCCGCGTTCCTGGGAACGCGGAAACAGCACGCCCCAACAATATCGTCTTTATCGGAACTTTCAAGAGGCGTTTCGAGAAGTCCCGCTTCTCCTTCCGATGGCCAGCATTGACCCACCTTCCTACGCGTCTTCAACCTTCGGTTATCACGAGCCTTCGAGCGGTTCCAGGGAGATCCGAGCCATTGAACCTCTCGCGGGGCATGTCATACCACAACCGGTCGGCGCTCCCGAGGGCGATATGGAAGCCCCAAGGAACTGATCGAAACCGATCCCCTCCCTTCTACAGGACCAAGATCAACAATCAGAATCTGGTCCACGTCGTGCTTCAGAAGAGGATCCAGCGACGACTTCATCAGGGCCAATTCCCTGGGCGAAAGGTCACATTGAAACACGGAGTACTGAACGTGAACCCCGAATGCCCCCGTCTTCTTGAAGACCCTGCGAAGCCTCTTCTCATCGCATATGTCATAGGTCACCAGGTATCTGTTTCTCATCTGGTCCCCTCACCTGGGCTGAATCGACGGGAATTCCGGAATCTCCTCCAGTACGTACCTTGCGAGAAGCCGTGACTGGATCTCCATGATCTTCCGGTAGGAGACCTGGTACCCAAACACGGGATGAGTGATGACCTGTTCCAGTCGTCTCTCGTATGCCTCAATGACCCTCCTTCGCGCATGGGGTTTCAACGAAACTGCTCCAGCAGACCTCACGAAGTCGTCCGGTCGCACCTCCCCGTTATTGATCACGGCAACGACGACAGAATCGGCAAGAATCGGACGAAATTCCTCCATCATGTCCAGGGCAAGCGACTGACGCCCATGATGCGCTGTATGATAGAACCCCATGAAGGAATCGAACCCAACGGCCGCCAGCACGACACCAAAATCCTTTGCCAGCAAGGAATAGCAGAGAGACAGCATCGCATTGACCGGATCTCTGGGTGGCCTGCGATTTCTCCCGTTCATATCGAACGAGAAAGTCGCGTCCTGGACTCGTGGTCTGATCATTCGGGGGAAATGCTCGAAGTAGATTCGAGCAGCCATTCCTTCGATGCCCAGAATGCTCTCCAAGGAATCGGCCGAGACAGCCTCATTGGCCAGGTCAGCGAGTCGATCCAACACCGCATCAGGCACGTCATCTCCATTTCGGCGAAGCATGGTCCGCTGGTTCCGGATCTTCGCGTTCACGATACGGCGAGCCAGCCTAGTCCGAAAACCTTCGTCTTCCGCCTTCCGGAATTGTTGGCGACGTAGCATCACGTTGCGGCTTCCGAAGCCATGGGTGTAACCATAGAACCAACCGCCTGTCGTGAAATAGCAGATCGGGATGTCACGCATGCAGAGTTCATGGATCGTCTGGCTGCTGACTTGGGCGTTTCCGAACAGACAGACCTGACTGACCTGAATCAGTGGAACCGCAAGAATCTCCTGCCCCTTCACTCTGATGATCAATTGTTCGTCGCGTTTCCCAATACTGCTGCCCTGCTCCTGGCAGTACACTGGAAGTCCATCGCTCAGAATGGGGTAGAGTCGCCGTACCTCCTCTCCGGCAGGAGTCAGTTCGGTCAGTTCCCGGCGAAGCGCAAGGACCTCGTCGGGAAGGCAGATGCCTACAATGGAACATCCGGCGCACTTCGGACTGTCTTCCAGTGGAGCCGGTGCCTGAGGCCGAGACGCCATCTCCCGGATCTGGCGACAAAGGTCCTGGACTTCGCGGATCAAGTCGTCAGTAATGGCGAATTCGACGCGTTCCCGACTCCCTGCGTAGTAGATGACAGCCTTCTCGCATCGGTACCCGTTTGCACGCAGACACAGGGCCTGGGCTCCCAATTGGATGCGATCCGTGTCCCAGACACCGTCTCCGTGATCCGGCTTCCGACCATGTTTGTAGTCCACTGGCGTCACGGTCGAACCTTCGGCCTCAACCAGGTCCATCTTGGCGATGATCCCCGGATGTTCGGCCGACAGGGTGACCGAGCGCGCATGAAGAACAGGCATTGGCTCACCCTCTTCGAGGGCATCCGGATCCGGCAGGAGTGGGCCGGCAACGTCCACCCGGCGATGGAGGGTCCGTCCTTCCACGGTGTCCGTCGATTCGGCCCACTCCTGCTGGACCCATTCCAGGTAGCAACGGCGAGGACAGTAGACGTAGTCGTTGATTCGACGTGCCGGGATCAGATCGCCCCAGGCGTCACCAGTCTGACCGCCAGCAGGAACCACGGATGGGCCAGGTCCCCTGTCCATCGACGCCTCCTTCGACTGATTCGATTATCAAGGAACCCAGTCGCTCTGTCATCGCCCTGGATGATAGCAGGATTCGTGGACGCAGTTCCTCATCTCATCAGCCGCCAGCCTGCACCCTCCCCCGGGGCTCGAGGACCTCGACCTGGTCGCCGAGGCGGAGGATCCAGCACCAGACGGCCTCGGGGGCCCGGGTCTTGAAGGACAGCCGGATGCGGCCGTCGGGCAACGGGACCCGTTCCTCCCGGGGATGCCACGGCTCCCGAGCCAGGTAGTCCCGGAGGTCCTCGTCGGGACGGAGGACCAGGATAAAACGCACCGGCTCCCGGGTTGGATCGCCATAGCCGAAGTGACGTTCGGCCAGCCGCTCAGGCCGATAGACGACCTCGGAGGGATAGTAGAAGGTGTCCCCGGTACGCTTCACCGCCGTGATGCGATGGACCGCGATGGGCCGATACTGGGAATGGTCTGGCAGCCGAAACACCAGGAAGAGGTCCGACCCATGAAGCACCAGGGACAGGGGGTCCACCACGCCGCTCCAGGGCCCGTCAGGCAGGCGACACTCGATCCTCACCCGGTGCTGAAACTCGATGGCCCGGGTCAGTTCCTTCATGCACTCGGGCCGAGGAGCAGGCACCGGAGGCGCCAGGGGCAGCACGGCAAACTTGCGGTCCAGATGCCGCAGTTCCGTGCTGTCCATCTCGTGCAGATTCCTCACGTGCTCCCGGTATTCCTGGGCGATCTCCCGAAACCGGCAAAAGGGTTCCATGTCCAGAAGCCCTTCCAGGGCCCCCTCGGCAAACCGCAAGGCGGCCATCCGCTTGAAGAACAGGACGGCGTCCGTGCCCGTCGGCCGGGCATGCCTGCTCGCCCAGGCCAGCCGCAGGACCTTCCGGTTCCCATCGGTATGCAACTCGACCCGCCCGGCCCCGTCCTCCCGGTCCTTCCAGGGAAACCGAAACTGCTTCAGCCGTTGGATGTAGGCATACAGTGTGCTCGTGCTGACCCCCAGTTCCTCCTGGAGTTCCCGGAGATCGCAGCCCTTGGGCTCGGTCAACAGCCGAGCCACGATCCACACCATGCGCAGCCCTGGACTCCCACTCTCGGACACCGGATGAGACAGGAACCTCCGAGTCATGCAACCTCCTTCGGGGACGACCCGTTCGTCCCCTTTCCTCAACATCTGGATTGTCTCAGGGGGGTGGGACATGGCTGGGGACATGGCCCCTGCCCCCCCACTTCCGGACGTGCCCCCCCGGGGGCCCGATCCCGCCAGATTCCTCCGGCACCGACAGGCCTCCTCCATTTTCCCGACATCCGCTCCCCCGGGCCGGCCCAACTATCCGGCTTCCCTTCATTTTTTGGCCGACGACCACCCGGAGAATCCGGAAAGGGGGGTGCCATGATCCCATTGCGGTCAGCGGGGTGCCGGCCGGCGTTCGGGCCGGGCCCCCGAAAGACAGGAGGTGCAGGATGAAAGAGAGACGGATTCCGGACAAGGGGCAATGGGCCCCAGGGGTGCTGAGGCAACTGGGGGTCCACGGGCTGGACGACCTGGAGGACGGGTACCTGGCGGGACTCGCCCTGGGCGACCCGGTGCTGCTCCTCGGGGGCATCGGCCAGGCCAAGACGTTGCTGGCGGAACGGACCGCCCTGGCGATGAGGCTTCGATTCATCGCCTACTCGGCCGAGAAGGCCCTCTTCGAGGACATCCTGGGGCCCTTCGACCCCAGGGCCTTGATGAATGGCCAGGTGGACTACCTGCAGACCGAGGTCACCATCTGGGACAAGGAGTTCGTGCTGATCGATGAACTGTCCCGGGCCAATCCCTCGATGCAGAACAAGTGGCTGGAGGTGATCCGGTCCCGGCGGGTGATGGGCAAGCACCTGTCATCGCTGCGCTACGTCCTGGCGGCGATGAACCCGCCGGGGCTCCTGGGCACCCATCCCCTCGACGAGGCGCTGGCGGGCCGCTTCCAGTTCCTGCTGACCTTCCCGGAGGTGCTGTCGATGAGCCCGTCGGACCAACGACGGGTGGTCGAGACGCGGTCCGAGTCCGATGCGCCGGGACTCGGGGGGGCCGCCAACCGACCTCTGCTGGACCTGGAAGGACTGCTGAAGGCCATCCGGGATCACTTCCCGGCGGTGCAGGACAACCTGGGGGAGATGACCTCCGCCTATGTCCTGAAGGTCGCCGAGTATCTGAAGACCAGGGATCACCTGTTGGACGGCCGGCGTCTGGCGATGATGCGCCGAGGCCTCCTGGGCCTGGTGGCCGCCCACCAGGTGCAGGAACCGGACGGCACCTGGGCTCCGGAATCGGCCCGGTTCACCGAGCGGGTGCTGGACCTCTACCGCCATGGGCTCGACATGCTGCTGCCGGGAGAGGCCATCGGGAAGATCGTCCCGGTGTCCGTCCGGAACGGGGCCCACGACCACGCGGTGCTGGCCATCCAGGGCAGACCGCGACAGGTCATCTCGTTCCGGAACCTGGTCCAGGCGACCCGGCAGATTCTCGACGGGCCCACGCTGGACCCGGAACTGGGCGCCATGCTGGTCAGCCGGATCACCCAGGTTGTGGAACGCCCGACACGGGAAGACCTGGCCATCCAGGCCGGGGCCGCCATGATCCTGCTGGTGCTGAAACCGGAGGCCCTGAAACGGTTCCCGGTCGAGTCCAGGCATCGACTGCTGACCTGCTGGCGGGATGCCTGCTCCGTTCCGGTGGACCGGCAGCAGAACTTCCTGGACGAGTCCAGGAACGTGCTGCCCGAGACAACGCTGCCGCCGGAGGTGATCCCGAGCCTGCTCCGGTGCGCCTACGTCCTGTCGATCCGTGTCGATCAAATGCCCGCGGTCTCGTCGGACTTCGAGCGGGTGGTGCTGGGCCTCATCAGAACCCTGGAAGAAGGAGGTGTCCCATGAAGACGGAAGTGCTGCGGGTCGCGATGCGACAGCATGGGGTGACGGTACTGGCTCTGGACCGGCGGGAGATTCCTTTGAAGGGCCTCCTGGCCCATGGCCTCGCGGCCTTCCGGAAGGTCCGCCTGGACCCGGCCCTGCTGGGAACGCCGCTCGACGAGGCCGACGCCATGAACGGCCTGTTCCCGCTGCACCTGGACCAGGGGCCCGCCTGGGCCAGGGGCCGCCGGGGACTCGTCGTCGCCGACAACGTGGCCCGGGGACTGGAATTCCTGCTGGAACACTGGGTGCCCCGGGGGCGCCAGGACCCGGACGAGGCGATCCGGGAGGTCCGGACACTCCGGCGGTCCCGGGCTGCCCGGGTGGAGGCCCTCCTCGATCGGCTGTCCCCGGGTGAGGAAGTGGAAGTGGACGAGGATGCCTGGTTCCATGCTCCGCGTCGCCGACGGGACCGGGACGCAAGCCGTTCGTGCCGGTTCGTGTTGACGCAGGCTGCCTTCGGGTCGCGCTACACCACCGTGTCCACACCCCAGGGGCCCTGCTTCCTTCCGAAGGCAGCCGACGACGATGTGTTCGCCAGCGAGGGTTCGGACATGGCGGTGATCCTGGAACGCACCGAGGAGGTCCGGGGCCATCCGATTCCCCGATGGGACGTGATGCGCTACGTCGCCCGATCCCGACCTGCACCGATCGTCCAGGGCTGCTGGCGGGGTCACCGGTTCCACGGCCCCCTGGCGCGCCAGGACGCCCGGATGCTGGACCAGTTCGAGGCGCATGGCCGCGTCGTTTCGGTCACCGAGGGCGACCTGCTGGCCGCGGAGACGCTCCGGGCCCGTTTCCTGGTGAAGGTGCCGCCGATGTCCCAGGGCCGGGCCTTCGACAGGGTCCCGGACCTGATCGGGGACCTGCCCGGGGCCCTCATGTCCGACAGCCGGAACCCGGTCCTGATCCCGGACGACGTCCCGGTCATCGACGACCCTGCAGAGGCGAAGGAGGTCGTGGCGCGGATCAACGGCGGGGTCTTCCTGCCCGACGCGTCGCCGGAGCCCATCCCGAGTTCCTTCGCCGGGCTGGAGGGGGCCTGGCTGGTCGGGTCCCTGCCGGCGGGGAGGCTCCCATGAAGAGGACCGCCTCGCGAACCATCGAACGGGTGCTGGGGGAGGACCTGGCCATCCGACTTCGGGAGGCGATGACCGCAACGTCCTGCCCGGAGGATGCGGTCCGGGCGCTGGACCACCTGCTGCCAGAGGCCACGATCCAGGTCCGGGACGATGTCCCCACGGCCCGGATCGTCATGGCCGGGGACCGCTTCCGGATCGAGTTCGGGAGGGCCTTTCTGGACAAGGAACTCCAGGACCCCCGGGACCTGGCCTTCGTGTTCCTTCACGAGGTGTATCACCACGTGCTGGGCCACCTCTCGCGGCTGCCGGCCCGCTGGCGCGACCCGGGCCTGAATCTGGTCGTCAACCTGGCGGGCGACATGATGGTGAACCGCCACGTGCTGGATCACTATTTCGAAGGCCGCGCGGTGCCGCTGCTGGAGCGCCTCTATTCCAGTCGGGGCTTTCCCGACTTCCTGCTGCGCCCCCCGGCGTCCCTGGCCTCGAATCCGAGGATGGGGGAGGCGATTGTCGAGAGGCTCCGGTCCACCCAGGGAACTCCCCGTCGCAAGAGCCTGTTGTACCGCATCATGCGCCTGTGCGGGGTCCCCCCGACGCGGATCAGCGCCGCGATCCAGGCCTATCGGGCCGCCTGGGTGGGCCAGACCCCCTTCGAGAAGATCCTGGACCTGGTCGGTGCCCTGTTCCCCCCAGACGAGATGCCGATCTTGTGTCTGTTCCCGTTCCTGGGCAACCATGATCCCTGCCAGTCCGGTTGTCCGGGCCTTCCCTGGGAGAGTCCGAGCAGGAGTGACTGCGACGACGCATCGTGGGGACCCGGCGGAGACCTGGAAGAGGGAGATCTGGACGAAACCGTGGAACCTTCCCTGTCGCCGGTCCTGGCCCGGGCCATCCGGGAGGCCCTGGTCCAGGACCCCCAGAACCCCCTGCGCCAGTGGACGGCCCTCCGCCTTCCCGGGGTCCGCTTCGAACCCGGGCGCCAGGACTGGCTCATGATCGCCGCGGGGATCTGGCCGGGGATCTTCCACGGCGGACTCTACCGGGTGATGGACGAGAACGACCTGCGGGCCCACCTCTACATCGACGTCTCGAATTCCGTGAAGGACTATATCGGGCGCATCTACAGCCTGGTCCTGGCCCTCCAAGACGAGATCGGGTCCCCGGTGCACCTCTTCAGCACCGAGGTCCACGACATCTCGATCCAGGACCTGGCCCGAGGGCGCTTCCTCACCACCCATGGCACCGACTTCACGTGTGTCTTCCGCCACGCCCGAGAGCACGGCTATCGGCGCTTCCTGATGGTGACCGACGGCCTCGGGGAGATCGCGGCCGAGGAGGAACAGGCCTTTCGGAATTCCGGTGCCTCCCTCTACCTGTTGCGAATCGGCTTCGCTGGAATCGGGCGATCCCTGTCCGATCCCCTGGAGCCCCTCGCCCGGGCCTCCTGGGACCTCGACCTCGCATGAGACAGGGGGCCGGTCCAAACCGGGTCAATCCGTGACAGGTCAGCCCGGGCAGATGGTTGACACCTTAGGGTGTACCGCACCCGGTTCCCTGGAGACTCCTATATACCTGACGACGTCCCCATCGTTGCGCCCAGCAGGACCGTTCGGTTCCTGCGTTCCACGGTCGGAATCACCGCCGCCCTTGCGGGCCAAGAGGTCGGCTTGATCGAACTCGACGACGTCTGGCTTTTCCATTTCTGCGGACAGGACCTGGGGCTGTTCGAGGTCGGTGAGGCTGCCATCTCACCCCTTGACACACATCACCGCGAGGGTGAACGCCTTCCGGCGAAGGGGCATCTGGGGATATCGCTGGATATCCGCCAGCATCCTGAGGGCGTCCACTGCCGTCATGGGTCCCTTTTCTTCCAAGAGAAGTCAATCCTCACGGAAAAACGTGTTTGTCCCAACCAGCCGCCCTCGTCAACCGCATCCTTCCCATGAGTGATGCTCCAGGAACAGGCCCGGTACAGTCCTTTGAAGGGATGGGATCGCAGGAGGTGGCCATGCTGGTGCTGGTGACCGACGACATCACGGACCCCCAGCGACTGCGGCGAGTAGCCAAGGTCTTGGAGGGCTTCGGCCGCCGGACTATCATCGACACATCGTCGTCGAGGAGTCTGGCATGGAATGGCAGGATGCCCTTGGGGCCGGGTCCGAAGTGGGCACCGATGCGCTGGTCCGGCTGGTGGCGGAGGGCCGACTGGAGGAGGCCCGGGCCCTGGTGCGATCCCGTGCCGACGGCACCTCCGAGGCCCGGCAGCACCAGGCCCTGGCCGAGGCGGCCGAGGCGGCCGGCAACGTCGCCCTGGCCATCACCGAGTACAACCTCTGTCTGCGTGAGGACCGGAACCAGCCACCGGTGCTGCTCCGACTGGCTCGGTTGCGGGCCGACATGGGGGACCTGGACCGGGCCATGCGGGCCTACCGCAAGTACCTGGAAGAGAGACCTGAGGACATGGCCGTGCGTCAGGAAGCGGCCGAGTGCGTCAGCGAGATGGGCCGACCGGACCTGGCCGTCGGTTTCCTGGTCCACGATGCCACCGGAGCGGCCTGCGAGGTCCCGAAGGCCTCCGCCAGCGTTGCCATCGGCGAGGTCCGTTCCCGGGCAGCCAGGCCTCCGGCAACCGATGACGACCCGTCCTTCCTGCCATCGGACAGCGACTGCGTGACCTTTGCCACGATCTTCGCCGGGCGGGAGGGTGTCCATGCCCGACAATGGGCCAGCGCCACCGGACGCACCGGCTACAGCCCCGTTCGGGAGCCCTTCACCGCGGAGGTCGCCCGCCAGCACCTGCTGGGGACCTACACCGTCGGCATCTACCCGGTGCGCATGGACCAGACGGTCCTCTTCGCCGCGCTGGACTTCGACGTCAGCGCCGCTGGCAGGACTTCGCCCGACCCAGGGCGGGCCTTCGCCGATCGCATGCGCCGGGCCCATGAAGCGGCCCTTCGGGCGGTGGACGCGGCGGCATCGCTGGGCCTGTCGGTGCTGCTGGAGGACTCCGGTCACAAGGGGCGACATGTGTGGCTGCTGTTCGCCCAGCCGGTTCCTGCAGCCGCCGCTCGCCGGCTCATGGCCATCCTGATCGAGACCGCCGCCGTCCACGACCGGGAGGTGTCCATCGAGGCCTTCCCCAAGCAGTCCCGAGTCGCCCCGGGAGGGCTCGGCAACCTGATCAAACTCCCCCTGGGGATTCACCGCCTGACCGGCCGGCGAGGCCTGTTGCTGGACCCTGCCACCGGCTTGCCCTTGACGCATCCCTTCGAGGCCCTGGAGGCCTGCCCCCGCATTCCCCGCAGCCGAGTCCAGCAGATCCTGGAGGCCCAGGATGACGGGGGCATGCCGGCCGGACCGCCGCCGACCCTTCGGGTCCTGGCCGGAGGCGATGAGGAATTTTCGGCGAAGGGTTGTGAGGCGGAGGCGGAAGACCGGGATCTTGCCGAGTCGGTTCCCGCTCCCAGAGTCCATTCCCCCCCGGACCCGCGCCCACCCCTCCCGGTGGCACCAACCCCGGCACCATTGCCCGAACGGGAGCCCTATGACCCCATGTCGGACGTCGAGGTGCTGGTGATCCTGGATCGCTGTCCCGTCCTGGCCGAGGTGGTCCGGCGCATCGGCCAGGGCGGCGTGCTGTCCACCGACGAGCGGGTGGTCCTGACCCACACATTCGGGCACCTGACACGGGGTCCGGAGGCCGTCAACCACTGGTTGTCCCGGGCTCTGAACCTCGACCCCTGTCTGCTGCTGAAGTCCCGCCTGCGAGGCCACCCGGTCAGTTGCGCGCGGATCCGCGCTCGCCTGCCCCTGGTCACCGCGGCGGTGGACTGCGCATGCACCTTCGACCCGGGTGCGGGCCTCTACCCCACCCCCCTGCTGCACCTGGGCAGTCTCCGGGCCACGGACCGGTACGGGGCAGACCCGATCCAGATGAGCCGCCTGGACGCCGATCGGATGGTGGCCGACCTGGTCCAGGCCCGCGCCCAGGCTGCCCGGGCACTTGAACTGGCGCGCCAGATCGAGGCGCACCTGAAGGCCATCCTGGAGGCGCAGCAGGTGGACCGTCTCCAGGTCACCCGGGGGACGGTGCGGCTGGTGGCCGATGGCCTGGTGCTGGACCTGTCCGATTCTCTTTCACCGGAGAAAGGCCCATGCCCGTCCTCTACGTGACCGAGCAGGGAGCCGAGGTGGGCGTGCGGGGGCCCCGGCTGGTGGTTCGCAAGGGGCGGACGGTCCTGGGGGATGTCCGACTGGAGGACTGCCCCCAGGTGGTGCTGATGGGCAACGTCCAGGTATCCACCCAGGCCGTCCGGGCGATGCTGCTGGCCGGCGTCGAGGTCCTCTATCTGACCCTGGGGGGACGGTTCCTGGGCCGCCTCTCCGGCGGCCTGTCCGGCCACATTGCCCTGCGGCAGCGCCAGTTCCAGCAACTCGGGGACGCCGCGTTTGCCCGCGACCTGGCCTCGGTCGTGGTGGACGGCAAGATCCACAATCAACAGACCCTGTTGCGACGCCATCAGAAGGACATCCAGGACGAGCGGTTGGCCGCGGCCCTGACCCGCATGAGGGCCGCACGGGCGGCCCTGGAGGGTGCCGGGACGCTCGACCAGGTTCGGGGACTGGAGGGGATCGCGTCCCGAGAGTTCTTTGGGGCCTTCGGGCGACTGATCCGGGCCGAGGGCATCGAGTTCAGCCGGCGACTGCGCAGGCCGCCTCCCGACCCCGTCAACCTGTTGCTGTCGTTCGGCTACACCCTGCTGGCCGGGTCGATTCACGGCATGGTCGAGCAGGCCGGCATGGACCCCTACCTCGGGGCTCTGCACGCCGCCGAGCGCGGCCGCCCGTCCCTGGTCCTGGACCTCATGGAGGAATTCCGACCGGTGCTGGTCGATGCCACCGTCCTGCGGGTGCTGAACACCCGGGCGATGAGTCGGAGGGACTTCATCTGGCTGGCCGAGGGAGAGGAGACCGAGGTAGAGGACGAGTGGGAGCGGGAGGAATGGGAGGCGCGGCAGGCGGGGGAGGACCTATTGGGCTCCGACGAGGATCCGGAACCTCCCGCCGGGCGGCGGCGCCTCCTGCTGACCCCCATGGGCAGTCGGAAGTGGGTGACCGCCTACGAGCGTCGATTGGCCGAGACGGTCGAGTATCCTCGGGCCGGTTGTCGGCTGACCTATCGCCAGGTCCTGCGGGAGCAGGTATACTGCCTGGCGAGGCATTTCCTGGGCCAGGAGCGGTACCAGTGCTTCCGTTACTCCTGGTGACTGGGGGGTCTTTGACAACTGGATCGGTGACATCATGAACGAGCCGAAAAACCTCGCACCTCCCCAGTACCCCCCCGATCGGCGCCAACCCCTGGAAATTCCTACCAGTGGCCCGAAGGGGTCCGCGGTTTCCGATTACTCTGCAATTTCCGTGACTTGCGCCATTCCGGTCGGTCGTTGGTTGTCATGGGGGGGAGGGGGGTGGGGGGGTCCGTGGAAACGTGCTATGCTCCCCCTGTTGGGAAGCGGGGCCCCGATGGGTAGGGTCCGAAGAACCACCCCGATGAAGAGGGGATTGAGACATGACCTTTTCCTCCACCGAGGTGGAAGACTCGGTGTCCGAAGAACCACCCCGATGAAGAGGGGATTGAGACCAGGACTCGTTCATGATCACCTCGCCGGCGTCCGGGATCGTCCGAAGAACCACCCCGATGAAGAGGGGATTGAGACGTCTCGATTCCTAAAACGACGTTGTACATGCTCGGTGTCCGAAGAACCACCCCGATGAAGAGGGGATTGAGACTGTGCACCATGCTCGTTAGCCCAGTGACGTCGGGCCGTCCGAAGAACCACCCCGATGAAGAGGGGATTGAGACGCTATCGCGAGGAGGATTTTCTGCGAAGCGGCCATGTGTCCGAAGAACCACCCCGATGAAGAGGGGATTGAGACGTAAGACCTCCAGTGGCGGCGGGGCAAGGCCCCAGGTCCGAAGAACCACCCCGATGAAGAGGGGATTGAGACCCCCCAGGCCCGGAGATGCGCATCCCGGAGATTGCCGTCCGAAGAACCACCCCGATGAAGAGGGGATTGAGACGGCACTTTGTCCTGCTCTTCCATCAGGGCTACGACGGTCCGAAGAACCACCCCGATGAAGAGGGGATTGAGACAGATCCAGGGTGCCTCCCCTGCTGTCAGTCAGGGGAGTCCGAAGAACCACCCCGATGAAGAGGGGATTGAGACTCCACAGAATACTCCCCCCCGACATCCACACGGATGTGTCCGAAGAACCACCCCGATGAAGAGGGGATTGAGACCATGGCAGCGGAGGTATCGGCGGTGCAGAAACACTGGTCCGAAGAACCACCCCGATGAAGAGGGGATTGAGACACTGGAGGTGGAGCATGTACTCTACGTCGCAGATGTGTCCGAAGAACCACCCCGATGAAGAGGGGATTGAGACTCCTCGGCGGCCTCACATGATACACATTCGTCCTTGTCCGAAGAACCACCCCGATGAAGAGGGGATTGAGACTGATCGCACCGACGACGGCCTCATAGCTGGACGCAGTCCGAAGAACCACCCCGATGAAGAGGGGATTGAGACCCTCCACCCGCAGCTGAGCGCAATCCCGACACGGGAGTCCGAAGAACCACCCCGATGAAGAGGGGATTGAGACAAGGAAGATTACGGCAGAAATCATAGCCAGAGAGAAGTCCGAAGAACCACCCCGATGAAGAGGGGATTGAGACAAGAAGGTCTTCGCGAACTCGTACGGCTGGTCCGGGTGTCCGAAGAACCACCCCACCCCACACCCCCCAACCCAGCACCCATGCTATCCTCGGCCCATCTCAATCTGGCTGGAGGCAGCGTGCCCCCGATCACCCTCGAGACCCTGGCCGACCGGAATCGCCTCCGACGGGCCTTCGACGAGGTACTGGCACGGCGAGGCATGGCAGGAACGGACCGAGTCACCGTGCAGGACTTCGCCGCGAACCTCGAGGCCCACATCGCGCAACTGGCCAAGGAACTGGCCTCCGAGACCTACCGTTCCCTGCCGGTGCTGCGGGTCCTCATCCCCGAACAGGACAAGACCCGCCCTCTGGCGGTCCCGACGGTCCGGGACCGGGTCGTGCAGCGGGCACTCGCGGACCTGCTGCAACCTGTCCTGGAACCCTACCTGTCCCCGGCAGCCTTCGCCTTCCGCCCCGGAAAGGGAGCCCTCGCCGCCGTGAAGGCCGTCACGAACGCCCTGGAGGAAGGGCACCGTTTCGTGCTGAAGGCCGATATCCAGCGATTCTTCGAGCACATCGATCACGGACTGCTGCTGACCTCCCTGGGGACACACGTCACGGACCCCCGCCTGCTTCGCCTGATCCTGGGCATCGTGCGGGCACAGGTCCTCGACCACATGACCCTCCATGACTCCATGGTGGGTGTCCACCAGGGGTCTCCCCTCTCCCCGCTGCTGTCGAACCTCTACCTGCTGCCCTTCGACCAGGCGGTCACGAATGCCGGTTTCCAGCTGATCCGCTACTGCGACGACTTCGTCGTGCCATGCTCCGAACCCCAGCAGGCCAGGCAATGCCTGGAACTCTGCCGCCGGTGCCTCGCGGACCTGCGGCTCGCGCTCCATCCGGTCAAGACGCGCCTGTGCACGCCGGAGGAGCCCTTCACCTTCCTGGGCTTCCAATTCCTGGAGAACCGGGCCGAACCAAGCCCCGACGCGATCGCCTTCCTTCAAAGTCGTCTGGGTGACGTGGCCGCCCGTGGAGGCCAGGCCTCTGAACTCGGAGAGGTCCTCCGGGGATGGCTCCAGTATTTCGGGACCGTCCCGGAGGCCGTGGTCAGGACCCCCGAAGGAAGACTGGCATGTCAGGGTGCCGGATTGCCCGTCCCCGTGGAGGCCGAGGCGGCTCCCACTTCCCCTGCGATCACGGATCCCATCGCCACAACTCCCCTCGATGTCACCGATCACCGCTCTGACCAGAAGGCGCCCCCGAACCCCCTGGGAACCCCTGTTGATTTGGGGCCGTCGGGTCCTTGCCTGCTGGCTCCCGACCACCAGGAGCGGTTTCTGTTCCTCTTTTCGGGCCGCGAGGACTGCCATGCCCGGGAAATCCTCGATTCCCGGGGACAGCGACGGTTCCAGGTCATCCCCCGCCCCCTGGCTGCGGAGGACCTCGTGGACCACCTGGCAGGGCGCTGCTGCCTGGGCATCCTGCCGCTGCGCACCAACGGCACGATCCGCATGCTGGTCTTCAACCTCAACGCTCGTCGGGTCCCGTTGGACGCGGACCCGTCGGAGTGGGAGGCCCGTATCCAGGCAACCCACCGCCATGCCATCGAGATCCGCCAGGCTGCGGCAACCCTGGGACTGGATGCGCTGGTCGAAGACTCGGGCGCCAAGGGCCGCCACGTCTGGTTGTTCTTCCAGGAGGCCGTCCAGCCGGCCGTGGCCCGGAGGCTGGCAGCGGAGATCCTGCAGACCGTGAAGGCTGCCGACTGGGACGAGGTGATCCAGTGCTTCCCCGACCGGGACCGATGGCGACCGGGCTTGGAGGGGCCGATCCTGAAACTGCCTCTGGGCATCCACGGTCGGACGGCCCGGCGGTGCTGGCTCCTGGATGACGAGGGTCGCCCGTTGCCTGACCCCGGCGAGGCCCTCCTGCGCGTTCAAGCCATTCCTCGAGAGCGCCTGATCCAGTGGATGGAGGACGGAGAGACCTCCCAGGCCGGCGACCCCGCACCGGAGGGATCCAGACCGGCCGACCGCCGGGAACCCCCGTGGTCTCTGAATGACGAGGCGCCCATGGCGGCGTTCCCCAATGTCTGCCGAGTCCTGGCAGGCTGTGCCGTCGTTCGCCATCTCTACCGGAAGGCCCGAGCGACCGGGTGGCTGTCCCATGGCGAGCGCCTGCTGATGCTCTATTCCCTGGGCCACCTGGGGTCCGAGTCCGAGGCGGCGATCCACCAGGTCATGTCCTTCACGATGAACTACAACCGCAAGGTGACCCAGCGATGGTTCGAGTCCCGGAAGGATCACCCGATTTCCTGCATTCGGGTGCAGGAGAGTTTTTCGGGTCTCAGTGCCGGCGTGGTCTGTGACTGCCGGCTCCGGTCTCCCCGTGGTGGCTATCCATCCCCGGTGCTGCATGCCCTGGCGGCCAGCGAGGTCGATGCCTTTCGCCGGACCGCGGAGGAACAGGGACGCCAGCGCATGAAGGGCCATCCGGTGGAACGGGCCGAGGCAGAGAGGCTCCTGGGACGGCTGGCTGAACTACGGAGGCAGCAACGGGGCATCGAGCAGGCCATTGCTGAGGTACACTCGCTGCTGGCGGCCTTGATGGATGCCACGGGCGGGGATCGCCTGGACCTGTCCAGCGGAACGCTGGTTCGGGAGCGACAGGAGGGCGGCTGGGCGTTCCGGATGGAGTTGTAGGGTCCGAAGGTCTGTACCGCACCCGGTTCCCAACGTTACCTGACCACCCATGGCACCGACCCCATATGGGTCTTCCGCCATTCCCGGAAGCACGGCCATCGGCGCTTCCTGATGGTAACCGATGGCATCGGGGACCTCATCGCCGAAGAGGAACAGACCTTCCGAACTCGGCTGCTTCCCTCAACCTCTTGCGAATCGGCCTCTGGGATGCGGCCGTCCCGGTCCGAGCCCCAGGAGGCCCTCGCCCGCACGTCCTGGGACCTCACTTGAGACGGGGGGCCGGTTCCCGGAACACCGCCACCTCAGTAGGGGTAAAAACGCCAGACCATGTCTTCAAACGGGCGTCCCATCGCCTTGGCAAACGCCTCCAGGTTTCGCATGAGGCCCGGCGTAACTGCCCGTAATGCCTGGAGTTGCACCCTCACACCTCCTCTGTCTCCCTGCTCGATGGCGAGCCACAGGCCCAACAGAGCCCGATTGCAGGTCACGGACCCGTCCTGATCGTGCAGGCTTCCGGTCAGCCCATCGAACCGCTTCAACCCTTCCTCCGCCTCCCGCTTCCGTCCCGACTTCCACAGCCATGTCACGCGCCATCGCAAGGCCGACCATCCAATATGCGCAGGGACCCCACTCTCGGGGTCAAGGCCTTCCAGTAACTGGAAAGCCTCGTCATCCAAATCGCCCAGCAGCACCTTTCCGCTGGCGTAGGCCAGTGCCACGAAAGGGTTCTCCCGGATCAGGTCCCTGATGACTTGCTGCTCCAGGGTCCTGCGAAATCTGTCGGCACGTTTCCATTCACGGCGGTCTTCCAGGGCAGCCGCCAGATGGTACCAGAGGCACAGCGGATGCGCCGACTGGTCGTCCAGGAACCGGCTTGTCCAGCCCGTTGCGGCCTCCCGAGCCAACGCGATCGCTTCCACGGGATCGCCTGCCACCGCTTCATACCGCGCCAGGGCGCCCAGTACCCGGAGGTGATCCGGATGGGCCTCGCGACCACGGACCAGGCAACGCCTGGTGACCCGCAAGACCTCGGCCCGATCGGCACAGCCCGTATCAGCCGCCTGCTGGACCCAGTGGGCGATGTAGGCCAGCCTGACGGTGACGGGCACGGATCGAAGCATGTCCCCTCGGGGCACAGAGAGGAGGACATCCTCCCTGCCCAGATGACGAGACGCAATGGCCTGGGCGCACTGGAGTTTCCATCGCTGGGTCGCGGAGATCGAAGTCCAGACCTCCAGTGCCCGGCCGGCCATGTTCCTGACAGGTTCCCATGTCGAAAGGCCAAGGCTATCGTGCATCGCCAATCGAAACAGCCCATCCACGATGGCGCGACGTTCCCCAGGGCTGTTAAACCTGTTCTCGACCAGCCTCCAGATATCACTGCCAAAGACCAGGGCCAGGGCCTGGTCGAATCGATCCACCGGGATGACCTCCATCGACCCTTTCGATGCTTCCCGTGCCTCTTGGGCGTTGTCCGGAGCCACCAGAATGCGGCGCACCCTGGGTGCCATCTCCCGCAATGCGCGGACCTTGCGCCCAATCGCATCCACCGGCAGGACCTCCCCCATGGCATTCACCGCGGCGGAGGCTGCCAGGTCATCCGGCACACACACCCCCAACAGGTCGGATGTCAGGGCCAGTCCGAAGGACAGCCCGAATGAGCGCCCATCCAGCGCCACAGGGAAAGATGGACTCTCCGTTGCTCCCCCATCATGACGGGCCTCTATCTCCAAGGCCTGTCGATGCAGACTTCGACGGTGGGACAGCGAGGTCCAGATGACCGGCAAGTGCCGTGGCAACGCTGCGAGGACATCCTTCCAGGCCTCCTGGGCCTGCTCGATGAAATGGCGCCCCTCATTGCCAAAAGGGTTCCGATCATCGACAGAGAAGACCCAAAGGGAGACGTCGCCCCTCCCAACCGCGATCAAGGCAACCAGGCCCGGTCGCTGGGGTGGGCCGTCCAGGCCGGATATCTGGCGGGCTCGATCCATCGCCTGAACATCCTCGGATCGAGGCCATGACCAGGGCGAACTCCGCAGGGCCAGCCGGGCCCTTTCCAGGTCATCAGGTTCCAGTTCGTCGTGCGTGAACCACCGTCGCATCAGAACTCCCAGACGTCTCCGACATGGGAATCCCGGGCCCACCATGCACCGGGGTCCAGACTGGCCACCTCCCGAAGGCGTGTGACCTCGGTTGTGATTCGGCGCGGCAGACCAACCCGGAAGTTGTCCCCCTGCTCGTCCAGCGATCGCAGTTCCGCATCGAGTCGTGGACTCCCGCCGCGCAAATCGACCAGAACCCGAAGGGCCTCCAGGTCATCCCGTGACTCGCACCAGGCGATCCAGCGACGAATCCAGGCCGGTTCCTCAGGGTCCAGTGTCTCTTCCACTTCGTGGAGCAGGTCCCGGAGGCGTCGCACTTCCTCCAGCGCCAGCGACTCAATGCGCCGCACCTCCTCCATCGACTGGCTCTGAATCCAGTCATCGATGAAATCACTGAGAACCGTGGCATCTTGGGCCATGGCCCGCTCGATGGCGATCCGCACCTCGTCTGCAGTCGTGCACAGGCAACGGAATCGTCTGAACACCGCAAGGGCCATGACCTGTGACAGCGCATCCATGCCATCCAGGTGACGGAGGACGGCTGAACGCAACCACTCTGGGGACTTTTCGTCCAGGCGCGCCCTCAGGACCTCCAGCACCTGCTCGAAGCGGTCCTGCCGATCGCCCGCTTCCGTTGCCAGGCAACGATGAAAATCCCCACGGGCGTCCCGGAGGATCGCAAGCACCGTTTCTTCATCCAGGCGAATGGAGAACGCCGATTCCGGGGCCAGCGAAGCCTTCAAGAGACCAGAACGGTTGACATCAAACCGTACTCCCCCGATGGTCCCCCTCACCTCGAAAGCCCGCATGGTCTCATCGAAGGACAGTCGCACGAGGCCATCTGCAGGGCGATATTCCTCCGTCAACCCGCACCGCAACGGCGTGACCACCATCCATGCGTCCACGGGCTGCTGCATCACCATTTTCCCGTGGTGAATCACGTCCGCCGTGGCTCGCACCGGGTGCCAACGCAAGGGCGCCCCTGCCGGCAGGCCCAGCGCATCCCTCTCCCTTGGCTCAAGTCTGATCCCTTCCGTTTCGTCGATCATCGTGCCTCCCCCACTAGGAAACGGAGGTCTTCGCCGGATCTGAGCGCTCACCATCGATCCGGGGTGACCGCTGATAGACGCGAAGGTCCTCGATCCACTTCCGAGCGGTCAGCAGCCCCTTGAGCGTGGGACCTCCTGGCCGGGGACCCGCCTGCCTCACAGCGGCCTCAAGTTGCTTCCGGGATTCCTCGAGCCTTTTCAGGAAATCGCAGACCCGGCGGTACAGACGATTTCTCATCTTCGTGAAATCCTGGTCCTCCCGTGTCCTTCCTTCGTGAGCAAGTTCCTCTTCTGCCCGCTTCGTCACGGTGGTCCGGTCCAGGCGAATGTCCACCAGGAGTCGGTAGGTCGCCACGAACAGTTCCATGCGATCGGGCTGGATGACGTCATCCATGCAATTCCGCAGCACACAACCATAGGCCTTGACACTCTGGATCAGTGTTTCCCATCCTGCCTGGGGGCCACCGTCTGGCAAGTCCCAGTATTTCGGTTCAGTCAGAAGTTCCATGAGGGGTGCCACGCGGGGTTCCAGGTGTTCCTGCATTGCCCTGAAGACCTCCCCCCCGAACCCTCCTTGGCCCGCCCTGGCCCATGTCTCCATATCGCCAAAGCGTCGCCGTTCCTCTTCCATCAGGGTGACCAACCTCTGTTTCGCTCTTTCCAGGTCCTGTTGTAGCCGCGATAGAACATGTGAGAGGCGTCCGTCTTGACCCAAGAACTCCTCAGGAATGCCAGCCCCCTTCGCCTGGAGGCCACCATGCGCCTCATCGGCCTGATTGGAACGCGCGTGGACCTCGAGGGCACTCTTCGAGTCGTCTGGCAATGGCACATGCCGGAGTGATCTTTGATGGTCTTTGATTCTGTTTCGGATGGCCGTCATCAGGTAGGCGATCGCGTGATCATCGGTCACCAGCTCCTGACAAAGATCGAACCCATTGTCAAGCCAGAACATCAGAGAAATATGGAGGCATTCCACCTCCTCAGGAACCTGTGCTGTGATATTCGCGCCATCGTAGTGGAGGCGCTTGCAGACGGCCTGGAAAAGGACAGTGAACGCCTTCCAGCGAAGAGGCATCTGGGGATATCGCTGGATATCCGCCAGAATCCTGAGGGCATCCACTGCCGTCATGGAACCGTTTCCGGCCGTCATGGGTCCTTTTCCATCCAAGAAAAGTCAATCCTCAAGGGGGCAGAGTCTGTCCCAACCGGCCGCCCTTGTCAACGCATCCCTTCCATGAGTTATGCTCAATGGACAGGCCCGGTGCAGTCTTTTGGAAGGATGGGATCGCAGGAGGTGGCCATGCTGGTGCTGGTGACCTACGACATCACGGACCCCCAACGACTGCGGCGGGTGGCCAAGGTCTCGGAGGGCTTCGGCCGCCGGGTCCAGAAGAGCGTCTTCGAGTGCGAGATGGACGAAAAGGGGATCGTGCAGTTGCGTCGGGCCCTGGAGGACGTGATGGACCCTCAGGTGGACTCGGTCCGCTTCTATCGCCTCTGTGGTCGTTGTCGCGGGTCCGTGGAGGTGATGGGGATCGGCACCCTTCCCCGGGAGGATGACCTGGTCGTGTTGTAGGGGCCTCCTCATGTCCCGGCAGCCGGACCATCACCCACTCCTGGCTGGCCCGGGCCCAGGCTGCCCGGGCTCTTGAACTGGCGCGCCAGATCGAGGCGCACCTGAAGGCCATCCTGGAGGCGCGGCAGGCGGGGGAGGACCCATTGGGCTCCGACGAGGATCCGGAACCTCCCGCCGGGCGGCGGCGCCTCCTGATGACCCCCATGGGCAGTCGGAAGTGGGTGACGGCCTACGAGCGTCGGTTGGCCGAGACGGTCGAGTATCCTCGGGCCGGTTGTCGGCTGACCTATCGCCAGGTCCTGCGGGAGCAGGTATACTGCCTCGCGAGGCATTTCCTGGGCCAGGAGCGGTACCAGTGCTTCCGTTGCTCCTGGTGACTGGGGGGTCTTTGACAACTGGATCGGTGACATCATGAACGAGCCGAAAAACCTCGCACCTCCCCAGCACCCCCCCGATCGGCGCCAACCCCTGGAAATTCCTACCAGTGACCCGAGGGGGTCCGCGGTTTCCGATTACTCTGCAATTTCCGTGACTTGCGCCACTCCGGCCGGTCGCTGGTTGTCATGGGGGGGAGGGGGGTGGGGGGGTCCGTGGAAACGTGCTATGCTCCCCCTGTTGGGAAGCGGGGCCCCGATGGGTAGGGGTCCGAAGAACCACCCCGATGAAGAGGGGATTGAGACCAACCAGCACCACAAAGGGTGCTAGTACCTGCGGCATGTCCGAAGAACCACCCCGATGAAGAGGGGATTGAGACTTTTTGACCGTGTCCCTGGCCAACACCACTCCCAGGGGTCCGAAGAACCACCCCGATGAAGAGGGGATTGAGACAGTCTCATGGCCCCCTTCTTGGTCGCCGCCCCGCAGATGTCCGAAGAACCACCCCGATGAAGAGGGGATTGAGACTTCCAGGATCCTTTTCGCCTCCAGGGGCACTCCGTCTCGTCCGAAGAACCACCCCGATGAAGAGGGGATTGAGACTCTCTTTTTGTCATTTGTTCTCCTCCACAATAGCGTAGTCCGAAGAACCACCCCGATGAAGAGGGGATTGAGACTTCACCGCCCACAAGACGTAGACCACTCGAAGAACCGGGTCCGAAGAACCACCCCGATGAAGAGGGGATTGAGACAGAACCTCCGGCAGCTCCCGCCCTGTATGCTCAATCCGTCCGAAGAACCACCCCGATGAAGAGGGGATTGAGACCTCCTCCTGGAGGCTCCTGACCAACTCTTCTTTCAAGTCCGAAGAACCACCCCGATGAAGAGGGGATTGAGACAGCATGCAACCAATAATTAATAGCCCACCTCCCGGCGTGTCCGAAGAACCACCCCGATGAAGAGGGGATTGAGACCAAGAACTTCGGGCAGCTCCTGCCCCGTGTGCTCAAGTCCGAAGAACCACCCCGATGAAGAGGGGATTGAGACCTCAGAGGGGAAGACGACGTACAGGATATCCCGGACGTCCGAAGAACCACCCCGATGAAGAGGGGATTGAGACAAGCCCTTCCAGTAGTCCGACTCTCCACCTGACCGGGTCCGAAGAACCACCCCGATGAAGAGGGGATTGAGACGCCCAACTCGCTCTGCTTCATGACCAAGCCTTTCATGTCCGAAGAACCACCCCGATGAAGAGGGGATTGAGACTTCACGAACAAATCTAATGATCAAATCAAGATCGCGGTCCGAAGAACCACCCCGATGAAGAGGGGATTGAGACTCCTCATTGTGGGAGACCTGGAGGGCCTCCCACAATGTCCGAAGAACCACCCCGATGAAGAGGGGATTGAGACATGAGGGACGGGAAGTAGAACACCATCTTGACCTCCTTGGTCCGAAGAACCACCCCGATGAAGAGGGGATTGAGACTCCACAGAATACTCCCCCCCGACATCCACACGGATGTGTCCGAAGAACCACCCCGATGAAGAGGGG